>Ga0210059_1013540_pt1 | contig 12193 bp, 9 predicted proteins | sample Ectturendosymbi2_FD_188042 | JGI IMG/M metagenome (GOLD analysis project Ga0210059, IMG submission 188042) | Ecteinascidia turbinata endosymbiont from Florida, USA - Sample 2 (SPAdes) (version 2) | ecosystem: Host-associated > Tunicates > Ascidians > Unclassified | place: Key West, Florida...
ATGCCCTCACGGGCCACATGCGGCCCGCGTCTTTGAGCCCCTGATCTAGACCTTTCGATAAGCTCAAGACAAAATGTAAGTCGCCCTCGATTGTCCTTGATTGTAAGCGGGGGGTTACAATAGACTAAATACAGTATACACTTTTCCCGTTTTTTTTTGCCGAATCTTGGCTGTGCAACATGCTCAGAAAGCGTTCTATTTCTGCCAAAAATTGATAATGATTTTTGGTGGTGCTGCGCAGTGGCGCACCTGAGAGGGAATATTGTTCATCGCTGCCTTTTTCATTAGTTTCATTGTGACTGTTTTTGTTCGGATATCGAGGGAGTTCAAAATAAAGTAATATGTTTATGAATTGAAACAACTTACTCAATTAATGTAGCAAGCACGTGAAGACTTAGGGTCGGATTGCCTATAGGCTATGTAGGCTTAAGCCTAGGGCCTCAAGATCCAAGGGGACTCCAACAAACTGTGGTACGCATGGAGTCAATGGTCGGTATATAATCAGTCAGATTAAACTTCGTCAAAAATTGATGTCTTGATTATTATTCACGAAATTTAGTTTTATTCAACTTTCGTGTGATAACGCCAGAGTCTTCCAACGAGTTTGCAGGAATCTTAATATGACGGTTGGTCAAGCCGTATGCCAACTATTGTGTCGATATACTCAAAGCACGCTGGCTGTGTCCTGCGTTTGCTGAATCGTACCGATTGCTACGTGTACTCTATCAAAAGAACTTGTGGCTGTTCATGTTTGAAATGCACCTGATCAGTGGTATACTATTCTTTTGGTTTGAGTAGATTGTTGTTTTTTGCGTTTTTCTGAGTGTTTTCCGGTGATTTCGGGTTTTTGTATAGCTGTTCACTACCGGGTTTACTATTGTTTCTCAACTATTTTCTGAGTGTTGGCCAGTGGGCTCCCTTCAGCTAAGTTTCTCCCTGACTCAAACCTCCAGTTACGTCACTGCACCTGATCAAATCAAGGTTGTACTGCAGATAAGAGCTATGTGTAGGGCTAGCAGCAGTATCCTGCAATAAAAGCATAGTTGTTTCTTAGGTGACTGAGCAATACTGTAGGTTTGTCAGCGTTTGTATCGCGTAAAACTCGATTGATAGTTTTAGATGTGATTTTTCCAATTTGAATTTTCTTCAGCAAAGTCATTCAGAAATCAGATTGCTCTTGAGCACTTGCGCAAGTTTGTACTGCTCCCATGCTAAGCAAATCAGAAAAGATCTTGATGATCTTGAATAGCAAGTAAAAGACACTTTGCCAACTGGCAACCGCAGAACTCTTCCCCAACGAGACACGGAAACAGCAAAAAAATGACAAAAAGGCGTTTGGGTCTGACGCCTTAGATTAGTGTTTTTTAGTTTATGCAACCACACGAAGCCTTATTTCTTAGCTTGATGGTCACTAATTACTCAGGCGAAAGGTCCTTTTCAAGATTCAAAAGAATTGAAAATGAATTAAAGGGCCGCAATATTCCAGGAGAGGTTGTCCACACCAAGCATTCGGTGCATTAAAAGTGACTAACTTAGGGCAAACAAACTGTGATGAATTCGTAGATAATTTTGTTGTAAAGAAGGCGGGACAAAACCTTTTTAACTGTTCACTGTGTTATATTCAACCTAACTTGATTTGATGATGGTAGCTTTTTATTTTTTTATACGTATTTCAATAATGACAGCATAAGCGGAATTTGAAACATTCCAGCCGCCACGGTGGGCATTGGTGAGCTCAGCCTTTCCAAATGTAAATATGAAACACTACAAATCAGTGAAGCTTTTATCAAATTTTCAGTATGTCAAGTCCCCTTGCGAAAATTTAAACCCCTACTCAATACTTTCCGGCGACGGTTCTGATTTTTAAATCCACATCTTTTCACGCGACGGTTTAGTTGCATTCGATTCTTACCAGTCTGAAAAAGTAAGAAACACGCGAATCGTCAACAACTAAAAGCTCTTGAAGGTTCTTTTTGTGATGTTTCAAACTTGCGCATATCTGTATTCAAGTAACTTCACTCCACAGGTGTAATTAACACCTCACTCCACAGGTGTAATAAGCAAGGAATCAATCACAGATTTATATCAATCACAGATTTTAGTGAAGTTACACGAATCGTGAACCTAACAGTTACAACCATTTGGGTGCGTTTTACCTGACGTGTTTTGCTCGTGCGTGTGAGATTTTTACAGCCGTGTTAAGCGAGTTGCAACGTGGTCTTCATGTTGTGCTTTAAAGTCTTTATGCCGCCACACATACTATATAGGTACAGTGTGTTTTTTTTTTGACACAGATAAGAAAAAACAGATGTGATTCTTATAAAAAACGTAGACCATATGTTTTGTCAAATATTTCAAGTGTGGCGATTTCGGTTGGTTTGCCTGTGACAGTTAATAATCCTGTTCCCGCCAGCCAAGTAGGATTCCAACAATTCCGTGCAATTTAACGCTTTTGTGTCGAAGGCAGCAAAAAACGCAGTGATCGTGGGCACTTCAGTAATGATTGAGAATTTTTAAGACCGTACTTTCAGAGTGTTATTTTCCGATTTTCGCAAATTGATTGACGCTTTCCATTTTTTCCCTCGCAACAATGGAAGAGGGGTCTTCACAAGTGGATTAGCCTAGGGCCTCGCATCAGTTAAATCCGGCTCCGTGTGTAGTACTAATTTGTATGACATCAATCGTGAACCTTTCACAAGAGCCCCCTTTGAAACAGCCTAGGGCCCTGCAAACGATATAAAGTATTAGAATCAGGTTTGCTATTTTAGGGTATGTAGATTGCAAATACAGTATTAGCAAGTAGGCCATAGTGAGAGGTGTTAAATTTAGACAACTCAAGTTGCATTGCCTGAACCACTTTCAGAGATAGCGCAAGTTGCCGTATTTAGCCTATAACGTTTTTTGGTTGATTTTGAAATGGTAGTTTTCAGAATGTGCCGTACGTTTTTTGTACTTTTAAAATGTACAATACAGGGTGGGCCAGAAGTAGACGTCCTCTTGATTGCTTTTTTACATTTATGGCTGAAATTTTGGGACGGTATTGACAAATACTGCATCGTTCCGGTAAGAAAATTATTCTACTTTCGCCACTGGCTAAACCACAAATTTTTTTCCGCCCTGGACCGGCCCGTGGCCCGCAATATAACGTTACCTCAAAAGCCAAGTAGCAAGGCCGTGGCTACAGAACCATCGATGGATTTTTAAATTTAAAACCTTATTCAACCATCTCCTGTAACGTGACAGTAACACACGAGAAGAATGCAGTAGGCTTTGTAGAAACATAGTAAACACAAAAGGTAAACCTAACCCTAATCGTAGCCCTAACCTAATGCTAAGCTAAGCTAACCCTAACCCAACCCTAACCTGATGCTAACCTAACCCTAAGCTAACGCTGACCCAATCCTAACCTAAAGCTAACACTAAGGTAACGCTAAGCTAACACACTAACCTAATGCTGACCTAACACTCACCTAACAACACTAACCCTTAACCTAACCCCCAAGGGCCTAAAGGAAAAGTTTGGAAAGTTTTCAAAAAAGTAAAGAAAAACTGGTGCCACGAATTGAAACGTGCAGGCATTCATTTGAGAAAGCGTAAGGCGCCAAGTCAAGAGGCGAATCCTCAACCATTGGCATGGTAGACTTGGAACCTATCCGTTAGGTTACCAGATCAACACCAGTTGAGTGACAAAGTGACCGCTTTATTTGAACTGCGTCATGCTAGGCGGTATGGTCAAATAAGTTTTCAAATAGGAAGATCCATGGGTGGTTCCGTAGCCACTTCCAAGTAACAACACTTAAGTTTTCAGTTCATTGTCCTATGGACACTAAAACCATGTAGTTTTAAGGCAGTGGCTATACGTCGGCCATGGGACTTCACTTTTGAAAACTTATTCGTCTGCCGACTGTAACGTGTCACACGATAAATGTGCACTAGGCTGCACTACAATTGCTAGTACAGTAGTAACATACTAAACCTAAACTCTAAGTCTAAACCTTAAACCCTAACCTAAACGTAGCCTCTGATCCTAAACTAGGGGTTCCCAAACTGGAATACATGTGCCCTTAGGGCTACCTTTCCTATCTGAAGGGGTACATTTAGGGTTACCAATTGAAGGGAAAAATATGTTTACATATAGGCTACGTCATTTCAAAATACTTATACATTCGTCTGTGAATATTATTTTCAAAATCATGCTTATTGGTAAATATATTTTTTTTTATTTTCCTCAACCTTTTTTTCATAAGAAATTTTAGGGGTACATACTCATCTATCGAAATGCTGAAGGGGTACAAGGCCAGAGAAAGTTTGGGAACACCTGTCCTAACCCTAAACCTGCGCAACAGCGACAGACTATAAATGAAAGTGTTTGTTGCTTTGATTGATTCCTAACATGGTTCACTGATTTGCATGGAAACAAGTGAAACGGAATATGAGCAGAACGCTGAAATAGAAAGAACAGCAGCAAACAATTTGATTGTTAGATTTTGAAACTTTGCAAAAAACAAAAATTTCGCCTTGTTGGCGAGCACATCGCAGTGGCCCGTAGCGGCCCGGAATGACGTCACCGCTAAAAAACTTGTTAACGGACTGTTTCAAAACCTTTAGCGGACGGCACGAAGACTGGATTGTTAGCGGCCCGTGCCATCTCTACTACATAACTTAAAAGTTTCTAGTGTTCAACTATGCAAAGTTATCAGAAATTGAGTACAAAAGTCCTGTCTACTCTAGTGCTCTTTGCAACAACATATTTGAGCGAATCTAGATTTTCCTCTCTACTTCGTTTGAAAAACAAGTATCGGAACCATTTGAACCCTTCGAACGATTTGTGCGTGGCTCTGCGTAATTGTGTACCAAGGTATGAGCGGATAATTTCAGAGAAGCAGCAAAAATGTCACTAGGTTGGTTTCTAATGAGCAGTAAGGTATGAAAGTTAATACAGTACGCTGAGTGCTTTCTGTTGTGTCGTCAGTAGGTCTAGATTACGAGCAGGGCCGCAACTAGCTGATATTTTCTGAGGAAAAATGAATGTATGTAACAACTAAAAATGTTCTTAAGATCTTCGGGGCTATTTGCCCAGTTGCGAGCCTGGTTACGAGTAGTAATTTAAAAAATGAAGATACTGCAAAATCGGACTGTTTTTGTGACTTCTTCGCTTGTCTAAAAGGAAGGGGTACGAATGCCACTTTACTTTTATGAAAAAAGTGCCAGCTTCAAAAAAGGTTGGGAACCTATGATCTAGAGAAAAACTAATCACAAGTTAACTGAGACAAGTAATCGTAAGCGGAAACTGATAACGTCGCTCGCAGTAATGGTATTATTCATTTTTGGAGCAATTTCAAGAAGTCCAACTGAACCTTAGTACTCTCTGCATAATTTTTGTTTCTAACGCGAGAAGTCTTGTAGCAAACAATCCCAACATACTCCAGCTGAACACCGAGGGGTTTACTGCAAACAAGATCTCTATCATTGAGCAACTAGCCTATAAGAACAAGGCTTTCATCATCGTCCTACAGGAACAAACAATTATTCCTATGAGTATTGTCAATGTGACATCACAATGCGTGCACGTGTTGGTCTCAGCCTCAGTTTACTGGAAAGCTAGCGGCTGTGATGACTGTTTGGACATTTTTGAAAAAATTAGGATCTTTTCGTAATGCTGTATCTGGCAACCGTGATTGTGATTTTATGACAAAGTGGGTCGCCGAATCTGTGCAAATTTCCTTATGTTTAAATTTTGGGTCATCGCAAAAAATGTTTGAGAAGCACCAATGGTAGATTAAGAGGGGGCTGACTGGGCTGCCGCCAGGGGCACCCACTATTTAGGGGCCCCCAATCCCTACGTCGGCAAAAAATGTAATATGTGAACAATTCAAAATACGCTGTAAAAGATACCGTCGCCAAATGGAACTGCTAAGTAGGCGCTCTGTGCTCACTCAATGAAATTGCTTCGTTGATTTAAAAGTAGTTGATTCTTTGACATGTGGTCTGACCGACACTCACTAGCAAGTTAGTACTGCAAAGTCTAAAAAGGTAAGGTCTTCCATCCGCTTGTTTAATTTAGTGTCGGGTGTGCATGCGGTATCCACGTCATTGGAACATCAGCAATGCAGACAGCACCGAATGAAGTTGTGAACTTGTTAATTGTTGTCAAGTCTTTCAACAGAGGCGAAAGTAAGTAGATTTTAGTTGACGATCATGAATTATGGTGTCATGAGGCAGGACTTCCAGAGGTGTACCAATTCTGGGACTACATACCTCCAAGATGCACGTTTGAACATTTTGTTACGTACTACTTTTATGCGAATCGCCATTATTTTGTACTATTCTTGGTAACGGACTTAAAACAGAATAAACGCAATAATAAAAAGAAAAGTCGGAAGATATCCAAATACTTGCAGTGTTAACTGATAACAAGAATTAAACCGTGTCAAGCACGGCTTAGTTCTGCTTACATTTCGTTTAAGAATGAGTGACTCATTCTATTTTAGCACGCCGTAAGATGTGCTTTCAATGAAGAATTTTGTTGAATGCCATTTTATATTCTAAGTGCAGTAAAAAGATACAAACAATTCAGTAGTTTTATGTCTTATGAATTAACGCAAAACCACACATAATACTTCGGTCTCGAAGGTTCCAGATACAGTCTCGACTATATCTAGCACGACCATCCACTGGACGGCACTAATAAGTGAAAGTGAGTTTCACATCAGTTATTGATAAGTGAGTGCATGCTCTTGTTCGTGTTCTTACAAAGAGTCTTACTGTTTTGTCCTTGATTGTGAACAGAAAAATGAAATACAGCATTAAATTGCAATGAGTACAATTATTATTTTTACCATATCAATTTACGACATATCAAACAGGGTTATGGTATGTAAGATTAGGTTAAATTTTGACTAGCTTAGTGTTATTTTGGTCTGGAATCACATATGGAAAGCTGATTTTACTGAAAATATTTCTAAAGAAAATTTTATTTTATTTAGGCTACCCAAAAAATGTCATTTCGTTATATATATATATATATATATATATATATATATATATATATATACAGTGGAACCCCGCTAGCCAGTGAAGGAGTCTCGAGACCTGGTCTTGTCCTCGAGACCCATTTTTGCGAGTCTCGGTCTCGAAGGTTTCAGGTCTCGTATCAATCTCGAAGGCTACAGGTCTCGGTCACAGCCTACTGTCTTGTGGCTCTGAATATCGCAAACAAATGGCTTAGTAATGTTTCTACAATTCAACGAGACCTGTAGCCTTTATTTCTGCAATTCTTTTCCTTGTTTGTTCCGTTCCAAACAGCTTCAAAGAAGGCTTTTGGATGAGAGGTTTACGCAGAAGTTTTCTGTATGTCTTGGATTGAATACTAAATTCTTTGTAAGATACATTGTGGTCAACGCGTAATGATGTTTCCTGTAGTTAAAACCCTTTAAGGACCGCAAAGCCACTATAGTGGCCCAAACTTTGGGCAGTCATAACTTGCCGACCAATAGGGCTAGGGAGTTGATCAAACCGTCTACAGTATCGGCAAGTCTTCGACTTGAGATAGAAAAAAATTGTTCGGCTTGGATTTTCGGTTCTTTGTGTGTTACGTCGAAATGAGAGCATGTTGGGGCAATTTTAGACCAACTTTGCCTAGCCCTGGGCCCCAGGCCAACGCGAAATTTTTTTCGCTCAATGTTTTTGTGGATTCTTGACTCGAAAACGAGTCTTTAGAGCCTTTGATTGACTTGCTAGCAGATCTGGATCGAAAATTATAGCTCAAAAACCAAAAAATGGTCAAAATTTTGCTCCTACAAACGCTAATCTAGGGGGAATTTTACCCCTGACTGTAGCTGGCCATAACTCGCCGTCAGAATGAGCTAGAGAGCCGTTTCAACCCTCTAAAAACTCGTGAAGTCATGAAGTTTTCAATAAAATAATATTCTGATTTTGGATTTCGGGTTTTCTTTTGATGTATACATAATGAGAAGATGTTTATGCATCTTTGTATATTCTTTGATGACGTCGTCAAGCCACCCTTTAGGACCCATAGAGACATTTTTTTGACATAAAGTTTATTTCGATTTTAGGCCTTGTTTTGATTTTTTGGGGGGGTTTTATTGATTTTTTAGCGTTCCTGGACCCCAAACTAGGGCCAATGAATGGTAAGTTTAGGGAAATCCCCGGAAATGGCCTAGCAGATCAGTAAAGTATTTGGCTCTTTCTAGCCTAACTTTGGATCAGAAATGCTAGAAAATCGATCAAGGGCTCTAAAAACTCGTATTCGAGTCCGGGATCAAATAAATCTTTGAGCCACAATACCCGCGCGTTGGATTCGAGGATAACATCCTGAGAATATTCGCAAAACATCCTCCAATCAGGGGGCCATGGACCAAAAAGGGAAAAAAAATTCTGAAAGTTTTTTTTTTAATCTAATATAGAAGACTTCACGAGTTTTTAGAGGGTTTGGATAGCTTTCTAGCTCAATCTGGCTGCCAACCGCGAGTGGCTAAAGTTGGACAGAAGTGGCCAATGTCATCTTTTTTAAAAAATTCAAATTTTTGCCAAAAACTGGGTTTTTGAGCCGTAACTTTGTCTACCGATATACTAGCAGGTCAATCAAGAGCTCTAAAGACTCGTTTTCAAGTCACAAATTGTTGGCAAAGGCGCCAAAAATGCACAAACTTGCTCTCATTGTGACGTAACACACAAAGAACCGAAAATCCAAGCCGAAAAAATTTTTTTTTCGATCTCACGTCGAAGATTTGCCGAATCCAGAGGGTTTGATCAACTCTCTAGCTCTATTGGTCGGAAAGTTATGACTGGCCAAAGTTTGGGCCACTATAGTGGCTTTGCGGTCCTTAAGGCATAAACTGATGTACCTTGGTCAAGTAACCTTACACAAAAATATTCATTTATTTGTTGTTTCGCTGCTGATAATTATCTGAAAGTTGATTTCAACGAATTTTTGCAAAATTACTGAAACACTGTTTTTTTATGAAACTCTTTTCAGTTGATATGCTTTGCCACGCATTGCGTCTGCAAAAATCACAGCAATGAGGGGTGCTGCCTTGCTTGCTGCAGAAGTATACGACCCCACATTGTAATCTTCTGCTCTTACTATTCCATCGCTGTGTTCAGTTTTCTCAGTTCCATTTCAAACCTTCTTCAGCTTATGTTTTTATGACATGGTTGACGAGGATTTCTCACAGAAAAAGCGTGTTTGATTATGACTTTTTCGTTCTAAACTCTTGCTCATATATGTAGTGCACTCTTGTAGGAGCGTTATCATCCTAAGTTACAACATATTGGCATACAACAACCTCGAAAATCCTGTACTGCAAGCAAGGCTATTGCGCTTCTGCATGACTCAACCACTGTGAATCGATGGATGAAGTCAAAAAGATTCCTGCAGAAAATGAACGCTTATTAGAACTTGATACGACCAAAAGGCTGTTAATTTTTTGCCACGTTCCTCAATACCCACATTTACAATTGTCTCCATGTTTGCTAATTGCGACTGAGAAAGAATGAAAAGCATCGCACTTATCAAGGGTATGCGTTTCATTGGACAGATCAAATGTCGGTGTCGCAGCGTTGGTAGAAATACTATCCCACGTAAACAGTGCTTTGTTACAGAGGGTTGCAGAGTAAAGGGTACCTTGGATACTATTGTATCGTTCGTTGTGAAAAGCATTGGCCGTTTAATACAAACGAGATCGGTTGTTTAAACCTGTTGCTCGATTAGCGTCAGCTGTTCTTACTGTACATAAATGCGTATGGAGCTATACCACCTTTAAAATGCAGGGGCTTTGTTACACTGGAATTGAACAATCAAAACCATGCTTGCAGGACTTTTTATAGATTAACAAGCAATTAACAAATTTTCTTGTTTGCGTGGAGAGCTGACCTGAAGCAAGGTATGAAAGCAACGAGCGATCAGTAGGGCGAATTTTTCTCAATCTGAAAACTAAAGAATTGGCTTTAAAATAAAAAAAATGTCATTGTTGACCCAATGAAGAACTGAGGCAAATGATTTTATGTGCTTTGAGTGTTTTCCTTTAACACCAAAACTGACACACTTTCCACATTACAATTTCTATCTTTGGCTAAGAAGTTTCGCAACGTGGCAAAAAATATATTTTCTGAGGATTGTGCACAGATATTGTTGAAGTAAATTCTTAATATCTGGGAAATGTCTGTTCTTTCCATATTCATTATTTTGGAATTGTCTTTGTTTTGCATTGCTTTTTTAATGTAAGGGTTGATGCCAAAAATGTGTTCTCCGGAGTTAAGCTCTTCGATTGCTTGCACCGCTTCTTTTATTGTGTACTTTTGACACTTCCAATCATTTTTATAAGTCTAACCATACATTTGTTTTGATTTTTAATTTTAAGACGTCTAGCCTTAAATGAGTTGCTTGCAAGCTAATTGTCATTTGAATATATCCCAAACAAGGGGTGTCCAAACTACGCCCCGCCAAATACCTTGCACATTTTTGTTCAAGCACCACATTGCCGACTGTGCACAGCAGTGCAACAGCATGGGCTGCTACCTGCCACGTAAATGCACAGTGTATTGGGCTCATCAGTGGTCAGGCAGTTGCGAATTCGGGCTTGGGGTCAAAATCTGGCCACCCCTGTCCCAAACCCCTCAAACGTTGCCACTATCGCTTTCAAATCAGCTAAATTCTTTGCACAATACAAGGTAGAACAAGCTTTCCCTTCTGGTAAGAACAAGCTGAGATGGGCAACAAATAGCAGCAAAATTTCTTGTCTGTTTTTTTTTGCTTTGATTTTTGCTATTAGTTGATTAGCATCTCGATAACGAGATTTGACTTTCATAGCAATACTTGTGACATGAAAAAGTTTAAAATGCATAGATTTTAGTATTGTGCCTGCAGCCACCACAAATCTTGCTGCATCAAACAATGAAAGGCAGGATGAGTTTCGGCTGGTTCCAACAAACATCACAGCGACATCATTTGCTTGAGCAGTGCTGTCGCTGTTTGGCGCACGTGGCAAAGATTGGCTACAGTACAAATGACTGACATGACGTGCTTATACACCAGGGGTTCTCAACCTTTTTCCCGGGTCATAAAACAATCAACCCGAACCACCGGTAAGCTGACAAAATCTACACGGAGTTTTCAATCGACACGCATTTCCTCTAGTATAGGATATTAAAAATACCAATACATGAAAACTTAACTGCTGTCCAAGTACACCTGGAAATCTTACCGTGAACCCCTGTGGGTTGGCGAACACCAGGTTGAGAACCATTATTCTGGGCTTCCAAACTGCCTTTTTATTTATGTATTTATTTGTTTTATTTTATTATGACCAGACACGAAGCCCATAGTATAAACATACACACTCTGCAGAACGCAGGTCGATAAAAACAGGCAAAACAGAACGTTTTACAAGGCATTGGAGCCGGCGGAATCACAGAGTTACAGACACTTTTTGCAACTGAGTTGAAGACAAAACCATAGGGTTATAGACACATTGTTAACACTAATGTTAGCTAACACGTAACACTTGTTACAATACTACTGCGGAGTAGGGCGCCAATTCCTGAAATGGTCGAGTCTAGGTAAAATGCGAATGAATTGTGGTATGAAACGCCATCAATCAAACAGACACTGCAAAGTTCGATCACTCATTCACAGAGTAAATGCGATTATATTGTTCAAAGAATAGGGCGAATACAAACAATTTGACTACATCAAAGCCATATGTTGTTAGATTTTCTGCATCTTTCGAGAAACTGGTACGTGTTTTTTCGTAAGAGTCTCAGAGGTATGAATGTTACATTGAACCTGGTGGCTACTAACACTCGCTCTCCAGGGCACGTTGTATAGAGCTCTGCATCCAAAATTATATGCCACACGCAATCTCTGCATGCATGACGTCTTGAAATCACACCATAATTGTTATGCATACATGGGCGCACAAAAGGAACGAAATAGTACATTTTTAACTGCATTTGAACATCGGGAAAAAGAGGCTCGCAGCTTGTTTGCTGCACAATATTGATATCGCAGTTGTCTCTGAATGTTTTAGTCATCTGAGAGCTCAGTATCCAGTAAAATCCCCAGATACAGGGTGACCCAAAAAGATGTGTACCCATGAAAATTTAAATTGTGACTTTGATTAAAAAGCTATTTATTTCAAATTACAACCACACATTATTCAGTTTATGGAAG
>Ga0210059_1013541_pt1 | contig 12192 bp, 10 predicted proteins | sample Ectturendosymbi2_FD_188042 | JGI IMG/M metagenome (GOLD analysis project Ga0210059, IMG submission 188042) | Ecteinascidia turbinata endosymbiont from Florida, USA - Sample 2 (SPAdes) (version 2) | ecosystem: Host-associated > Tunicates > Ascidians > Unclassified | place: Key West, Florida...
TGTTAAATTTAGACAACTCAAGTTGCATTGCCTGAACTACTTTCGGCGATAGTGCAAGTTGTCGTACGTAGCCTATAGCCTGACGCTTTTTGGTTGATTTTGAAATGGTGGTTTTCAGAATGCACCGTACGTTTTTTGTATTTTCAAAATGTACAATACAGGGTGGGTCAAAAGGAGACGTGCTCTTGATTGCTTTTTTACATTTATGGCTGAAATTTTGGGAGGGTATTGACAAATACTGGATCGTTCCGGTCAGAAAATTATTCTACTTTCACCACTGGGGGAAACCCCAGTTCGAAACTCCATTGCAAACCTTTTTCTGCTTTTCAACTAAAAGTACCTGTAAATAACCGATGGCTGATAAAAATCTCTACAACTGTTTTTTCTACCACATTTTTCACTAATTTCGATTTGCGTGAGTGGACATTTTGTGAATAAGATAAAGACTAAGATACTAATCTTAAACTTATTTCAGTTAAATTTCTACTACATACCCTTGAACAATTTATAAAGACAAGCAAGACCTCAGAAATCTACTGTGACTAATTTAGAAGGAATGTTTAAATCTGTGAGAAGTAGCTCCTCTGTAACAAGCAGCAGTGGCAGCAATTTTTATGTGTGAGAAAACGTAACTTTTCTCAATTTTTTCGACCATTAGTGTGGATTAAACATCTGTTTTGAAACATAAATAGAACTAAAATGATTTATTGAACTGTTTGAGCCTATACGTCGAACTGTCGGGACCGTGATGGTGACCGCAACTCCATTAGTGAAGCTCGCCTTGAAATATGCATCAGGTTGCAGAGTAGAAATGTCATCAAGTTGTCGTCGAAATGTCAATCGCTATGCAGGAGGTTAGGAGACGAGGCAGTTCGACAGATGCGCTTGATATTTTTCTACTAAAATTCTATATATCCATATCTGACTTCACTATCTTATATAGCCTTTATTGAACATGCCGCAGTGTATTTCCGCTCACTTGAAGCGTACCTCACTTGGGATTCTGGATCGAGACTTAATACTTCGGTATTTTTAGTGCTAATTTCCATCCGGCTCGGTCGCACGCAGCAGAAAACCTATCAAGTTCAAGCTGAAGACCCTGTTTAGAAGATGCTAGCAGCACCAAATCGTCTGTAAAAAGCAAACGGTTGATCCTGCAGCTTTTAACACCGACAACCCCGTCGACTCGGTTGTGACTGTCTATCCAATTCATGTAGATTATGCCATTTCACATAGAAGTAGCATTACAAAATTTCGTTGGCAAAGTCAATATCATCTGAAATTCGAATTCGAACTTGCATTGAACTAATGATAAAACCAAAAAAAGGTTATATAATTGGGTGTAACCTACAAGAGGTAGGAAAAATATGCTTGAGAATAAATGGATAATAGTCAAGGCATGAACCCAATGCCGAGAGCTGAGCTTTCACTTTAGGTACGGATCGGTGTTAATTTTATTGCGGGTTGTATTGATATCCTCACTGATGGATCATCTGTAGACGAAAAACGCGCTTTTATATGATTTTTTGTGCGAAGGGTAGAAATGTATCGGGTACCGACGACGGTGACAAGGTTCAGCGACGCATTAAATCCCCCTACTGAGGTATTCGCGGTTACGGGTAAGTTAGCTTGGTGTTTGATGCGACCCTAAATATGATTGCAGTTATGAAGCGCGTGGCTTCCGTCAAGTCCGGTCAAACTATTTCGGCGATGGAACAAACCACATTCCCATTCTTTTCACTGATAATCTTCTTTGAAAAGAAACCAGAACAGACAAACAGATTCTTTCATCCTCAGCTCACTGATGTGAAAGACGCTGAAAGGAAAAGACAAGTTGACGTGAAGATCGCTGAGATCTCGGATGGAGGGCGCCAAACATCCGGTCGATGGAGGGCGCCAAACATCCGGTCGATGGAGGGCGCCAAACATCCGGTCGAGAAAACATGTTGGGTTTTGTGCCTCCGGACTTTCCGATTATTACGTCATAACAAACAGCAGCAAGCACCTCGGGCGATAGCGCCTAACGTTGGATCTCAGCACCGCGTTGTTTTCTCAAATCAGTGTTTGTTGTTCCTGGTAACCCGATCACTTTCGATGATGTGGTTTTCACGTTTGGTTGTGAGGCTTGGTCCATGACTTCAACTTTGCGAAGTTATGTTAGTAAGTAATGCATTTAATTACTAGCATATGTATTACCCAACTTCACAATAGCCACTCTTTTATTAAATGAATAAAATATGCAGAAATACAATCCATTGTATATGTCAGCGGAATGATCACAAGAAAGAATTAATGCTTACGTTGTGGTAGTTTTTATTTTTAATATGAGCCCTGAAAAGCTGAAACCGGTGACCATCGGGAAATTGAAATATGATAAATTGGTCGATTGCAGTAAAATTATCGATTCATCTATTATGCAGTTACAGCTACCAAAGAGGTAGCTTTTTTCTGATAGTTTATGATGAAAGAATGATGCACGATGATACGACGTCACAAAACCGCTTGTTGCAACGGTTCAATGCTTCCACCAAACAAACAGTAGAAACAGTCACGTGACACCTGCTCGACCACCCCAAGCAGGAATGTTGCAACAGGACATCATTTTTAAGCAAGCTCTCCTGAAACTTGGATTTTTATAAATGTTTAAGAGAACTGCGGTAACGGGTCCACGCAAAAAGATGTCTTGCCCATTCTTTTATCATAACCAATGCCTTTAAGCTATTTGCAGAACTTTTTTCACTGAAACTCCAAACACTCATCATACTGGATATGAAAAAGCAAATTTCTGTGGAAAATGTGTCTTCACTTCAAGTCACATAAAATTTCTTCTGGAAATAATTTGACAAAAAATCCGGAAGTTCTCGTTTGAATGACTTTTTCAGCCAAAGTGTTTTTTCTTCAGGATTTTTTTAAACACGGGGTTTGTGTTCTGTCGTGTGTTGCGTGTGGAAGTGATGTGTGTTGCAGGTGAAAGCGAGGTGGGCTGTGGGTGGAATAGAAATGTGCGGATTTTCTGATATGTGTAGATAAGCTTCCACATTGACTCATGTAGACTAAAAAAGCAAAATTTGGTTAAAGAATGCAATGAATTGCTCTTTTTTGGATCCTAACGTATTTTTTCTTCTTTACATTGAAAACGTTTGGCAACGTGTTAATTCTAATTTATTTCTTAATGATCACATGGTAAGCACCTAAAAATCTTTGTGTAGAGCAGCTATGTTCAACCCAAATGGCTTACTGGGCCAAACATTATGTCATTGTCTTAACCAGGGCCGCACATTGAACGACATATTAATGAGGGCCGCATATCGGATGGCTGACTTTGACCTTAGCAGACTCAATTTAGCCTAAACTAACGTACTGAAAGCGTTCTGATCCTAACTGCAATGGTCAAGGCATGACAAAGAGGCACTGAAGACCACCTGCATCAAAAATGTCAAATTCAAGATTATTAAGGACAGGTTGTCAGTATGTAGGATACGTTTATTACAGTGAAAACCTTAACTGGGCCGCGGGTTGGATATAGCTGGTTTAGAGCTTGTTTATTATGTTACTCAGGTAACATGTTTATTGGCTTCGTAAAAACGTTGTTGTAGTGATGTTAACGACTCACTGCATCTTTCTGTTGCTGCATCTGAATATGACGTTTTTAATTCTTCAATGCTTCGTGAGCAAACTTGGTTTGTTGTTGTTAAAAAACGGACTTCGCCTCATGTATTGAAAAGACGATTAACCCTTTTGGTCCAAAAGTTGGATTTTTTTGTTTTCTTACGCTGATTTCTTTTTATGCAACAAAATTTTTAGCTGACGTTGTTTGACTTTAAAAAGCGAACTTACGACTTTTTGGTATTAAAGGTTTTTGCTTAAGAAACCATAAAAATCTTGTTTTTGATGCAATTTTGTTGTAGGCGAATCCTCCTGATTGTCAAAAGCCTGTATCAACATTTTAACAAATTAAAAAATAGCGTTTTAAACAATTAAAATTGCCACCCAATTTACTGTATATGGGGGAAAAAGTGAACTTCTCCAGGCAGCTATGAATCAAAAGAACATTTTGTGAAACAAGTCTATTAAATGTTTGCACTGGGTAGCTGAGAGATATGCGTATTTTCACAAACAAACATCTTTGGACGACATTTGATTCTTTTATATTTTTGCAATGTCACGATGCCATTTTGTTCGTATCCAGAGATGTAGTGCTAACAAAAAAGTGTGGGAACGCACCCCAAAACATAGCCATTTTGAAACAGCTTCAAACCCATTTTAAAGCAAAATGTGAAAAAGATGTGGGAACGCCGTTCCCACGCGTTTCCGCCCCACTGCACCTCTGTTCGTATCTCTACATAGCAATATGTTCTCCGTCTTTTCCGGCTCGAGGCATCATTTACTGCGCAGATCGAAGGCTTGTGCGTGGTTGACTGGTTATGGCATATGCCGCAAGGATGAAAATCTCAATTTTGAAGCTGTTCATTGGACTATTTCATTGAATTTGTTCTGCTTGCTTTCATCTTATTGACTGATGATCGTGACAAAATGTCATGTTGTCCACTTTCGTAAAAGTTGCGTTAAGCATTTTGAAAGTTAAACACAGCTACAAACTATGTGTAAGTCGAAGTTTTTAACAGCTATCCAGTTTTTGGGTCGACTCAACAAACTGCAGTATTGGTACGTCTGGGAATTCGTAATAAATTGTAAGACAAGGTCAAACAATTGAGCTTTTTTCAAAGTAATGTGAAGTCGCAGATGGACCACCTCTAGGAAGTTAGAAAAATGATTTTCAAAGTTCATTTTGCCAACGGCCCCTACCCCTATCAATTTAAAGTTAATCCTGCCATTAAGCCCCCACGAAGATTCTGTTACCTGCGGGCAGATAGCATAACATATGTTCTCTTTCTTGTTCGTTCGCAGTAGACTCAGTCCTAAGCGATTGCTTGTGTGCAAAATATTCAACAACAGAAACTGTCAAGGAATCGGCCTGGTAGGGCTTGTGCTGTTAGCTTTTGCCACCTTAGTCACCACGTTAGGCACTATGTTTTTACTTGAATCTAGAAGCGACTCAGGCAATTGTTTGCGTCAGAAGCCAGCTGATGATGCTGGCGTGCCCAGTACGCGAATTATGTAATCTGATAAGTTCGTAGTGTCTGTTTCTTGACTGTGAAAAGATTCCTTTCAATAGACAGTCACTTGAGATAATGTCTTGAGGTAGAGCATCTAATTCCCATCAACATAAACTCACTTACAGAGCTACGTAGCTGGAAATGAAGGTCAGCCAAATCCCAGAGCCGTTTTGTGCGGATAGGAATGAGGAATTAGTTTTTAATACTGTAACGTTTTCTTGGTCTGCTGATGGAAAAGGTAAAACAGAACCACCAGAACTATCAGAAGTCAACGAAACAACGGAAAGGATAAAGTTGATCTTGTCAACTGTTGCTTTCTCAGCGTAAATACTGTAAAACGGGAAAAATGTGCTCATTTCCTACCTGCGCCGGGAGGAGTTTGCAGTGCAAAGCAAAGGACATTTTGGCCTAATTTCTCCAAATTCGCCCGGAAAATGTTTATGTGGCAAACTTACTTCCTGCAAAATTTCAGTAGCTGTTGGTACATTATATTTTCCTCTGCCATGTTGCCATTGGCTGGAAAATATAAAATTTGGAACTTGAAATTTGGTTCTTAATAACCCAATTGAAAAAGTAGGTTACATTAGGCTGTGCAACAACATTGTCAGCAGCCAGCTGGCTCAGTGCTCTTGAGCATCTGCTTTACAGTTCTGAGGTTTTCCATTCACATTCCAGCTCTTTCTGTCAACAAGGATCCTCAGACCTAGTTGAGGTAGGCCTAGATTTGCTCCCTTCCCTGAAGACATATACGTGACATCAGGGCGGTAACCAGCTCATATTTTCGGGAGGGAGGCAAACTGATTGAAACTTGTTGTTGTACCTAACATCTAAACATATTTTTGAAAAGTTCGTGGGAGCAGCAATTGCCCGGTTACCCCGGATTGAGGGCTTGTGTAGCATGTATCATATTATTGATATTTTAACTGTGCCGTGACTCTCACAACATTGTCTGTTCAACTGCACATACATGCAACAAACTGTATGGCAAAATGTGTTCACGCAAACACTGATATGAAGTAGGAGCCTGCCTTGTAGTATACTGGTTTCCCTCAGTGTACAATTAATACAGCACATAAATGAAATGCCTTCGTTTGCTCAAACTTTGAGGCGAGGCAGTTGCTCATCAAATCTCACAAACAAAAACATGAAGTTACTAGAAACACTGGAGCATAAAACTGGGTTAGACTTAACAGTTTCATCAACACTAAAAAAGCCTTCAAAATACTATACATGTTTTATTTTGAGACGTTTCGGATTTCTAGATTACTATCCGATTACTAGAAACATTTTTTTTTTATTTTTTTATTTTTTCGGAATGCTAGAAACAGTTTGTCGATTTTATGAATATTTATTGTATTTTCTATGACATAATAAACTTTTATTTATGCGCTCAATAACAAAAGAGTATGATTTAATTGATATTGCTAAAAAATGTCGAAGCTGCTTTGCCCAACGTTTTTACGATTTTGCCCACTTTTTAAAAAAATCAAAACTTTTGGGGATGCGCTTGTACCCCTATCTCCTACACCACTGCACCCCTATCTCCTACACCACTGCACCCCTATCTCCTACACCACTGCACCCCTATCTCCTACACCACTGCGCCTCTATCTCCTACACCACTGCGCCTCTATAACATTTTAAGCTGTCTCTTTTTAACAATTTTGGTAAACTGTTGACCTTAGTCTTTGAACCTTTATCGCTAAGCACATCAGCAGCCGAACGCAATGTATTTATGTAAGTTACAAAATGAACAGCGTTGTGCATTTCATCAGCAACTTCTGCATTACATGCATGTGAACGGCTGCGAAGATTTGCCTTCTCGTATTATTCAAAGGCTTTTGCAAACAGTGGATAAAGCTTTTCCCTTCGCTTCATTTCGTTTTGTGAGTTCGATGCTTTTGTTGCGCGCAACCTTGCTATGAAAAATTCGAATCGGTTCTTTATTTATGTGGGGGGTAGGGGGAGTGAGCTCTGATCCGGTCCAGCGCTCAAACATAAGGTTATTCTGTTCAAGGTTATTCTGCTGACGAACGGCTAAATTTTTTTGAAACACTCAAATAATGGGCTGTCGTAACTTCACCACCTTTTTCTCCCTATTCTGAAGCATGATGCGGCAATATTGAAAAAATTATCAAAACAGATATTGTATCCCCGCTGTTCTTTGACACAAATTTATCATCGAACTCACTGTATTTATTCAGCACATTTTCAAAATTTTAATTTGCTGCAAAAATTTTTCCTAATAGAATTAACACTAGGATCACCAGTCATTTTGCTTTGTTATGAGCAACCGCTACTTAGACTTTTTTCTAAGCAGACAAAAACTTTCTTATTTTGTTCAGCTTAGAACAATGACCATAGCGTAACATGACCATGCTGCCATGCTGGAATGTTGCCACTTGCCGAAGCTCACGGAAACCTGACGAACAACATGTGCAACATCAATTGCAAGGTAGAAGTTGAAGAAGGAGGTTTGTGTCCGAATGCCAGCGTCAACTTCACCAACCCAGCCTCTGCAGCACCAGTTGCGGCCTCCATCGCTGGACTAGCAACTTATTTTTGCATTCTATTGTTGTTTTTTGAAATCAAATCAAGAAAATCTGTCAATTCGTCTCGCGTGAACAAACTCTTCATCGTCCCTGCTGCTGCTTTGACCTTTATGACGTGGACCAACGTCATCGAATTGCTTGGCGGGAAAATGGGAGGCGTGGCCTGTGACGTCCTCGACGTGACGAGGACAATCCTGTTCATTGTGACGCTGAACTGTGTCATCTACATTTTGTGGAAAAGGCAGCACAAGTTTTACGTTGATGACCGTTTCGGTCTGAGCCACAAAAAGCGCTTGGCGTGTTTTAGTTACTTTCTCGTTGCTGTGATTTGGACCTCGAACACAACGATTCCGCTTCTTGTCAAAAACATGCACTTCAGCGAAAGCAGCCAGACTGGCTGCGTCATATTCTGGGGAAAACAAAGCACAGCCCTGATCGTGATCTTAGCCTTGTTTTTCGTGATTTTAGCTTCTGCTCAGACGGCGTTTTTGTGGCTGGTGGTGTGGCCTTTGCGTCAAAACAGTGCCGTGCCGCTGAGGGAGGATCTGAGGAGCATGGTACGGCGCCTAGCAGCTGTCACAGGCTTCAGCATCCTCGTTGGTTCCGCATCGCCGGTGAACGTCTACCTGCATTCAAATTCACTGGCATGCGAGCTTCACATCCCGAACACAATGGCAATCGACCTGCTGCTTTGTAACTTGGCTTTGGTCGCCACAAGAACCAGGTGGAAAGAAATATTCATTCCGTGTTTAGCTCAAAAGCCAGTGAGGTTACGAAACGCCAGCAGCTTGCCGATGATAAGCACTAGGTTCAGCTTAAAAGACAGAATTGAATTCAGTCGAAACGGAAACCGAAAATCGCTTCGGAATGGTTATCTTACACAAACAGAAAATGAAATTAGGACGAACACGTAATCCTACAAAAGAACAATCTGCTAAAGATAATTAATTCGAAAATGTAGAGACACTGTCTATCCATTTATACGTCAACTTTTTCAAGCACTCCGTGGAAACAAATATGACTTACAACGGTATAATTTCATTTATATCAGTGGTTCCCAAACTGGGGGTAAATTACCCCCCAGGGGTAATATGCGGTTCTGGGGGTAACGCGGAACCAAATCCAAAATGTTGTTCTGTATTATGAGCGATCACTGGAAAAGACATTTTTGACATAAATGCCAAAAGTTTTCATTGAGGGTAATAAAACATAATCGCTACCTTGATTTGGGTAACGGTTCAAAAAAGTTTGGGAACCACTGATTTATATAATACCAGCAGCTGGAGATAGCAACGAGGCTGACATATTTCATCTGTCGTGCAATGTATAATTTGATGGCGTTTTTCACAAACGTTTTCCTGATTCATCTTCGAATGCAGAAACAGAAACCTTTGCCTACTTTTGTACCATTGCCATCAGTGTTACGTTGTAATAACTCATATATTATTGTGTTTTTTGATGCCAATCGACGCACTGATTAAGGTTGGCGCCGAGTTCTGTATTCGTTTCGTGTACAATTTCCTTGTCCAGGGGCCCAGGTGCGGGCCATTCATGGACTCGGATCGATACCCCCACACCTCTCATTGATCTGAGCGGGCGCCGTGCATCTGGTCTACCGACGCACCATGACTTTTACCAGTTTATCGACAACTACCTACTTCTCTTTGGCTGTTTGTTCTGAATAGAAAATGTATCTTACGTTTTCCCCATTGCATTTTCTTAAAATGTTCTTTCATGTTCTATGTTTTCTGTAATGTTCCTCAACTTTATTTCGCCTCATTCAGTTCAAAACCACTTGCCAAAAACATTTTAAAGATCTTGTTGCGAAGAACCTAGTTTTTCATGTTTTCCCATTTTTTCACCATTGTTGTGCACAAATCATTTTATGATTTCATCATCGAAATACGTATCAATATGAAAATTAAGCACTGTATTAAATAAACATGTAGTGTAAAATCATATAAGGCCAACTCCAGGTCACCCGAGGTCAAAGTGGATGGTTGTTCCACTCTTTTATATTTTTTTAATAACATACAGTAGATTGTTACGCTACATGGTTGTTTGACTCTTAATTTTCACGCTGGTACTTATTTCCATTGTCGGGGTGAACACTTTTGTACAATTTCAGTGGTTATCTTTCTTCAACAGTTGTAATTTTACGCAAGTCTCAAGTAATCTGATGATCGTGGAAATTATAAATAATCTTTCCACAGTTATTAGTTAACTGTAGAAGCGGCGCAACGAATTTTATGAGAGGACGTCCAATCCAGCACGCTGTACATCACGGTTGATTGATTAATGACGTCAACTGTGATCTTTCAAGCTCGGAATTCCTCTTTTGCACATTTTCAAAATGACTGAAATGTGAAAAACCACCTACACTCGCTGCGATTTTATCACAGATTTTCAAATAAAAAACTAACTTAAATATCTGTAACTATTCCGAAAACCTTTGAGATGAAAATAATCTTGGCTTATCGAAACGATCAGGCACTCAGCAAAATTTTGAAGATGGTGCACTTTACAGTGTAGCGAAAAACTAAAAATGTCTTAAGGGGGCTCTTGAATAGCTTGATAAAATGTACGTGTCTTGTTTCATAAATTGCTTGGCTCTGTTTCACTTTACAAAAATCGCGCGAGCGATCCGATGAAATTGACAAATGATTTCAAAGTGAGTGCAGCTGACTGTGCTTTTCTGCGGTCAGCAATCACTAACGCAAGATAATAGTTGACTCCTAAACAACAAACTGAAGGCAATGAGAAGATCGCATACATCCTCTGGTCATTCTGGTTTGCAGAAATGTACAATAAGCAAAAGACGAAGTAGAACTTTGCACTCCGTGCACCACGGGGCTGCAGTCTCTTATTCCCTACAGCAATTGCAAACGGAGGGCAATCAATCATGGCAAACTTTTCTTTTCTCATCACAGGTCATGTGATTGACAAGATAGTTAACCAATGTGCAAAACCACAATACAATACTCCACAGAGGCTTTACAGAAAGCATAAAAAACATACTGAAGACAATAAAGCTCACAGAAAACAAAGACATTCGGAAGCCGATGTCTATTCATTGAATAGAGGCAAGTGACGGGCAGGAACACTGGTTGCACTGAGGGTGGCTAAAATCAGATCAAACTTGCACACAGACCAATATGCTGGCGGTGTTCCCTCTGACCACGGCCAGAGACAGGCGCTGGTGGAGCCACTGTAGCTCCCTGGGGTCGCTGAAATGTAAACGAGTTTCTTTGCAAGACAATTCAAGAAGGGGGCAGTGGACTTGCCATACACACCCGTGGTTTCGATTGCAACTGGTTGAAAGTAATAAGTGTCAAGAAGGTCATTGTATTTCTGGCATTTGTCAGTCTCAGCGTCAGTTGCTACACTGCCTGGTATAGCGGCACTTATGACTATATAGTGACTTCCTGCAAGTGCAAAGGTATCCACAACTGTCGCGTCCCATACAAGGCACCTGTACCAGGGGTTTAGGGTCAAACCATCGGGCCTTCTTCGTCAGGCCAACGGGCTCCAGGACAGAGGGGAGACCGATGCGGGTCAATGACCATTTGAGGATAGAGTTGATGGCTGAATGTCTGGGGAAGCGGCCCGCATTCTTAATGCAGGAGAGGCTGTGAAGCCCCAGCCTGTCAACAAGCTTCCCACAGCGGCATTGCGTGCTTTCGAAAATGTTGGCACCGGGTCGGAGGGCAATTGCAATTCGGAGCTCATCAGGGCTCAGCAGGTTTCCGACGGTAACAATTGGAAAGGCTTCTGACTAGGCAGCTGTGTCGCTTTTCTGTGCAGTGAGTAGCCGGCAGTGGTTCCAAGGGTTTGGGGTATCGAGCAGGGCAGCGAGTGAATCTCTGCAAGCGAGTTCATCCCAAGCCGATTGTGTTTCCTTTTGCCGTGGGGATGAATCATGAAGTGCGGACCAGGCGTCAGTTGCGTTGATTACTTCCCCATGAGGCAATGTGAGAGAGGGAAGCAACCTGTTGGCGAGGCCCTGGCAGGGGAAGGACGACGATAGGATACATGGCAGAGATATGTCTGCGGCGGAACGGAGGCCAAGGCCTCCATTATCGGATTGGCAGGGATGCTTGTAACCAACTGTCGTTTCCAAAAATCACATTGCTTCTTTTTTCCGTGTTTATTCTTATTGCGGCGTCGAACGCCTCAAGTTCTTCTTTGCACTTGAAGCATGGGGCACTACGCAACAAACATGTGAGTTTAGGGATTGAGAGGCAGTTTTTTAAGATGAAGAATGCTTGATGCGGTTCAATTAGCTCAAGATTTTCAGCAATGCTGTTAAAGCACTTTGGTTTTTGCCTTTAAGTGTAGTGGGGAAGATTCCTGGTGCAGGGGGACTCTAGTAACTGCTAATGAATGGGGTCAGGTATAGCGAGGGATGGGAAATAGTCTTGAAAGAGCTTGCTTGTTTGGGGCTTGTTGATGTCTGTGTGATTGATAAGGAGTAGCTCACATTTTGAGTTATTAATCTCCAGGCCAATCGAGGATAAAATACC
>Ga0210059_1013543_pt1 | contig 12192 bp, 6 predicted proteins | sample Ectturendosymbi2_FD_188042 | JGI IMG/M metagenome (GOLD analysis project Ga0210059, IMG submission 188042) | Ecteinascidia turbinata endosymbiont from Florida, USA - Sample 2 (SPAdes) (version 2) | ecosystem: Host-associated > Tunicates > Ascidians > Unclassified | place: Key West, Florida...
CTACAAAAAAAAAGTTTTTTCTTTTATTTTGGGCGCCGTTAGGTGCCATTTTTGCTCATATTTTCAGGCGTTTGCTAAGATTTTCAGGGATTTTGTGAAGGTTTTCTGAGATTTTGCCCAGATTTCTACGGATTATTCCCGGATTTTTACCAAATCAAAACTGTTCATTCGCATCCCCGCCTCCTACACCAGTGGCGCAGCATAAAATCGGAGTGCTGTGATAAATGTTAAAAATAGAACTAAATATGATTTCCAAAATAAACTGAAATAGTTTATTTTACACATTTTCATACTTTTCCGAAAATCCCTAAAAAATCCCTAAATAATCCCCCAAAAGGGCCAAAAGTTCCAATCTAGGTACAAAATCCCTGAAAGTGAGAGCACTGGTCAGCAAACTACGCCAAAACGTTGGTTTGCAAACAGGAATATGACCTCGTGCTGCGACGACGTCACAAACAGTGTGTGTCCAGTAACAAAGACAACCATACGCCACTGCTCCACACTAGCATTTGTTAGGGGGGCATGCAATCAAGCAGTCGCCCCGGGCATCACCAGACCTCTTCACGCCACTGGTAGGGAGCGATAGAAATTTGTTTGTAAGAAAAGGGGGCGCTAGCCAAAAAAAGATTGGGAAACTCTGCTATACGCGAAAGTATCTTAGAGGCTTAGGTAACCTGTGGTAAAGTGCCATAGACGGATCCAGGGTGGGTGTGCCAAGGGGGCTGAAGCCCCCCCTAAATTTTTTCAGATACCGTTTTCGATCGATAGTTCCCGACATAGAAACGTACACTGGGGTGATTTTTTTGTATGGACTTTAAATAAACCATTTCTTGCACAGGGATAGGCGCGAAAGTATCAAATGCAAAACTTATTTTGCTGAGTTTGAGGAGTCAGAATGTGTTTATTTCACTATAAATGAAACTTCTAATAAACAAGTTTTTATATAAAAATATGGGCCCAATGTTATATAAATACGTAAGTTTTTACATAAAGTATTTACATCACATATACGTTATATAAACCTCACGTACATAGGCGTAGCCATAGGGGGGCATGGCCCTCCAAATTTTTAAAATATCTAGTCATTTTGTGCTTTAAGAGGCAGTATCTCAAACAAAATACTGTTGCTCGCCTAAAATCAAACATTTTGACCCACCCAAAATTTTATGCTGGCCATGTCATTGCGCATGTACTGTAAGTATTTAAACTCTTGTTTCATTTGGGTAAGATTGGGCTTCTTGTGGACAAAAGATGAATAAGCAGCAGACTCAGAACCGTCGCTAGAAAGTTTTCAATAGGGGAGCTGACATTCTAAAAATTGACAAAAGCTCCACTGATTTATAGTGTTTCATGTTTCAATTTGGGAACTTGGAGCTTTGTTTTGGGGGCTAAGCCCACCAAAACCCCTTCGTGGCGAGGGCACTGAGCAGACTGTAGACAAAATATGAAAAAGCTGCAGATCATACTATTTTTTCCTAAAAGCTTTCCTGAATGAGTGCAGCTCATGTTATTACTGTAGTTAACCGAAGGCATTAAAATTACGCTATAAGGAACTTACAATGCAGTTAACTACCGGCTAGGCTAGAGCACTCAGTGACCGCGTAAATCCCAAAACAGCAAACCTAACCGTAAAATGTAGCCTACATGTCAGGTAGGCTTAAAATGAAGCGCGCTAGATAAGCTGTAGGTTATGCTACAGACGACTACTGATTGGCATCAGACTTGCCAGCAGGGGCGTAGTGGGATTCTCACACCTTTAAGCACTAGTAACGTTACTTGAAGATTTAGATTTTTCATTTCAATTTCTACGTGTAGCGCCTGGAGCAGCATAAATGAATAAATGACAGGCTATCTCATGTGTAGCACTGTAGCACTAAAGTGAAACAGGAAGATCCAGCATCGAAATTCTTGTAGGCGAATCAGTCTTCTTTTATGTTTGGCGTGGGAACGGCGTTCCCACACCTCTTTTTTGGAAATAAACCCCTGCCTGCCAGCAACAATTTTTGGACAAAAGTTCAGCTCAGCACAAAATCAAATGCTTTTTTACCGACCAATATTCTGCTGTCTCTAATAATTTGTTTTTCAACCTACTGTACGGTATTTGTAATAGTCGCGTTTCGTACAAAAACTTGAATGAATGAGAATTTGGTCATTGACTCACTGCAAACTTCGCGTATCCCGCTGTGACGTGGAAAAATATTGTCTGATCATTTTCAATTTTCAAAAATATTATCTGATCATTTTCATTTTCAATGCTCCTGTGATGCAATAAACACCTTCCAAGGCACAATGCCAGCCTTTTTATTACTTTCGAGTTTTTTGGTATGTTTGTCTCTACGCGTACCCCGAGCGTTTTTTCGGGGAGAGGGAAAGTTGTGCTTGTTTTCGAAATAATATATCTTTTTTTCGACCTTCAAGCTTTTTTCCATGGTTAAATGACTTCGATAATCAACAACATTTTGTTTTTAATATTTTGTGATTGATAGTCTGTCACTGATGGGGCAGGTATTTTTGCAAACAAATTTCGACATTTTGGCTAGACAATCGTGATGTGCAGGGGCGTAACTAAGTTAAATAGCGCCTGGGGCAAGAAACAAGTTTGACGCCCCCATGCTCGAACCTGAGATCTTTCGGAAGCAAATGTACTGTTTTGAAAAAAGTGCTTGTGACATTGTGACTTTTTGGCCTCCCTGCGTAGAGATTCGGCGCCCGGGGAATTGTATCCCCTTGCCCCCCTCGTTACGTCTCGGGTGTTTTGCAATAAAAATCGGAAAATTTATAATAAACAAATTTTAAACAATAAAATAAACAAATTTTCAAGTCCGAACGTCATGAACTTCTATTCCATGAACATCTGCAATTTTCGAACACAATACGGCATGGATCTTGCACATACTGCCAACAAAGGTTACTGGCGGCATTTCAGGTTTCTTCGTGTAGTTTTTGTATCACTTTTATGCCTGCCCCATGCGTTTTTTCGGCGTGGACTTGTGTTTGTTTTGCTAATAATAAAACTTTTTCGACATTCAACATGCTACTCTTTAAAGGTTAGATAAATTTAAGAATAATTTCTGAATTGTCTTGAAGGCCGCGTCTGCTCAGAAAATGTCCCAGTAAGCCTGAGTAATGGTGCGAATTCGATTAAACGAAATGTATGTGGTTATTAACCGTGTTTGTTAAAAAGTATCCTGGATCCGCCTATGAGTCCAGCTTACAATCAAGGGCGGCTTATATTAATTTTTGAACACCATTTCGTGCGGCTTACAATCGCGTAAATGCGCTGAAAGGTTGTTGACGTGAGTTCCTCGAACGCTGACTATAGCTGCGTTGAACTCACATCAGACACGTTGTCAGGTGGTCTAACAGGGAAAAACCCCCAGCACTTGTTCTGTCAAACACAAAAATGTTATGGTGACAGTGAAATCATGTTGCAAATGGTGCGGTGATTTAAATAAGATGCCACAACTAGCTAGCAGAAAATTGCTAAACTCTTAAAATTATTTTATGTCAAATGCCAACTGACAGTTTCCTGTTACGAGCTGTATCTATATTGGCTTTTCATGAAAATGAGTAGGTATTCGCACCACTATCAGCAATTTAATGAGTATCTGAGATATGACTATGCCCCGGAGCATTGAGTTTCCAGCTACGATTTAAAATCCGATAGAACAGGAAAAAGAAACTCAGTATTTTTGTCATGATTTTGAAGAGTGAATGTAGCTGTGTTTTTCAATTCTGCGTCGTAACTATATACATCTCAACGATATTTTCAACTCTCAAGGTAAATTTTGCAGTTGTTTCAATAAAAGAAGATGCCCTTATAAGCATTCAGAAAGGAATGCTTTAAAATTCATTTAGTTTCTTTTTGCTGAGGTGCCACTAAAACAGCACTCCCAATCTTAAATTAACAGAACATCACGAATCAGAATGTTCAGTGTCAACATCTCGGAAAACACTTGGTTGCCAAGATTATTCACGTTCGTAACAAATTTATGACTAAATGGAGAGACAGCAGCTCGACACGCCATCTGAGGCAAACCTGACCAGCATGTCTGTCTGTGTGTGTGGCTTAAACGCTACGAGGAAGTTGATCTCTTCGAAAAAAATCAAAAGCAAGCCCGAGCAGGGGTTAGAGTCACTGAAATGTTCAGAGTTACTGAGTTGTGTGGTCCCAAATAGACCTCTTCGCGAAATCCCCAGAGAATCCTGAGGAAAGACGTCGCCATTTCGTTGGGTTCAGGTTCAGCAGCAGGTGGTGCCAGAGTGGAGAAATAGTTCCATCTGCCTACAGGTTCCCCACACACAGGCTAATTGCCTTGCATGGCTGAAGAGATCAGTTCACCTTCAGGCAGTGTGACTGTTTCTGTAGGCCTTCTTTTCCCATACTTGACATGTCAGTTTATCAACATGACATTATCGTACAGGCTTCCGAATCAGCTGTGGCTGATTCACCAAGTGACGGAATCGAAAAACGGCAGAAACGTTTTCGCGAATCCGAAATATTATATCCTTGAACAGCTTTAATATTTGTTGAAATTTAATGCTACCAAATTATTTCGAAAACAACTTGTTTTGCTTAAAAATGTGTGTCGCTCGATTGTCAAGTCACCAAACCTTTGTCACTGAATCGTTTTTGAGCAGGTATTAGAGGAGTTCACTTAGGCCTGTTGTAATAATTGGTTGGCAAATCTGCTTACATATGAACTAGCTGATTTTTCACTGGCAGTGGCAAAGCGATTTTTTCAACAATTTTACTTCATCCAGCTCAATTGTTGTTTTGTTTTTTTCAGTGAGTTTTTTGAAACAAAACATACAGAACGTTCGACGTTTCAAAACACATAATTGTCTTCATCGTGGTAAAATATAAAAAGGTAGTCATCGTTGTTTAAAATGCATAATGGTCGTTATCGTAATTTAGTTATTGACAACTTCCCCCACATACTTAACACGGATATTCCGCGTTTATTTCTGTTTCATTGATTCTTTTGCTTATATACGTAGGTAATGCATTCAGGTATATGTGAAACCTAGGTGGCACTGCTTTCGTAAAGCCCTGTTTCTGATTGATACATACGAGTATAGTGGCTTATCTGCATTAGCTGCAGAAGCGAAGAATGAAGGCAGCGTTGTTGAACGTTGAGTTAAATTTATTTGGCGAAACTTAAAAATTTCAAAGACGAGAAAGAAACCATAGCAATTGCAAATACGTCAGGGCACCGAAACGGAAGATTATCGAGTTGTTGCCCTTGACTGGGGGATAAAGGTGTATAGCAAGCCAAATTTACATCGAATCGTATAGCCTATGTGGGAAAGAGCTGCCAGATGATCAACACAGTTGCGCAGGGAGTGCTGGGTCACAACCGGTCTCTCTCGGTGAATCAGGTGCTCAGATCCGCAAAGATCTGGGCGTGGCAGAGAAAGTATAAACCCAGCTAAAATGAAACTCTGCCCGGGTTATCATAACCTTTCGCATCTGGCAAGCTCTACAAATGTTTGCAGCGGTTGTAGAATGAGGATGAGTCATCCAATCCAGCCATCATATTGTTGGAATGGAGAGGCTGGAAGCTCCTGTGGTAGGGTTGAACGCAGAGAAAAGGGGATCTGCTGCTGTCAGTTTTTTTGCAAATCTCTTTGCAGAAACTCTTACAGAATATGGCAATGTATTTTAAAGAAACGCTTTTGCAAAAAAGTAAAATAGTGGCATTCACCCTCTTTCCAAACTACACCACTGGTCGTAGGAGCTTAGTGCTCCCCAACAAAAATTGTTTATGGAAACAATGTATCCGAATTCCGGAGAGGCTTTACAGACTTCTGCAATACTTCTCATTAAAGTAAAGCAGTAATGAATGAGAAACATGTGTTCTAAAACGAATAGCTGCAATTTCACTAAAAACATCAAATAAATTTGAACAAAATGTTATCCCAAGAATAGTTGCACTTAATTTTTAAGTCATTTTATTCAAGTTCAACAAGCCCAAGATTTAGGGTGGAAAATGTTTTCATGCTCTTAGGCTATAAGAGGTTTCAAACTGATATCGGCGTGAAAGCCTTTTATTTACTTTTTCTGAAATAAATGTTAACTTTATCTTCCACATCAGCCACAAGTCCTCCATCACGTCACTTTCAGTTTATTTAAATTTGTGATTAAACGTATGCCAGCATTAGATTGGTGACAACAATGGTCCCATGAAATTTGTACTCTTGCGCATAAGAGATACAGATCCTTTTGCAAATTACCTTGTATACAAACAGGTCTCGCAGTTTATAAACGTTAGCTTACTGCTAAACGCCGTTTAGTGCAGATAAACTGGCACATAAACTATTTTCCCGAAACCAGTTAGTTCCTTCAACAGGATGACTATAAATACGGTTTTGTAAATCAATCGTGACGATTGCAAATTTCATTGACGTAATTGCGATGACATCAGCCGCCTGTAATCTGCTCGAGACGATCGGCGACTGCGTTCGATGCTGCCGACGACTACGAACAATGGCCATGGCCCCGAGTACGACAGCATCGTGGCTGGTTTTGATGTATTCGTGAATTTCGCGACAATGTGAGACAACTACAACCGACCCCTACCAGTAACCTGCAAATTTTCTTCTGGCCTGACCAGACCAGTCGGGAATGACATTGAAAATTTCAAAAATTGATCGGGTTTATCATGAGTGTATAAATTCCTGTCAAATTATTACTAAAAATAAAGTGAAGATCAAGGTTATTGTTACTTTTCAAGATACTCGAAACGAAACGAAGTTTTTTTCTGGATTGTTCTTTGTTGCAGCCTTGTTTTTTCCTGATGCTTTCAGCCGGTCTGTTTATCCTGATCAAAAAAGTACTTGCATCGGACGCCATCGAATGCTTCCGAAATACGAGAGCGGTCATCCCATTTTTAAGCGATGATTTATCGATATCCTAGTGACAGTAGTAACACAATAATGAAAATATTGACCAAACAAAATGTAGCCAGTGTCAGTAGAAAGCAAACGAAGTCTAAGGTTCAAGCAAATAAAGTAAACGGTACTAACCCGTTTGTAACACAACTGACGTGTAGAGCCATAAACATGTGATACAATGTTCGCTTATCAATCAAAACAGTTGAGTTGATGCTCCACAGCATCTGAAAGTTACTCGCCGCAGCGTCGAATGAACAAATGCGTTATCTTCAAAAATGTGGGAAGAGTAACAGTTCGCGCTTGAACTTGCAGGATATTGCCGTCACCAAAATATTTATTAATAATAACATTTAAAATTTGATTGCTACTGTTTGGTCATGCATCTATCCGATCCGTCATTAGGAATGAGAGGCTTTGACTTCACAGCGAAACTACAATAGTTACTGACACATTTTCGAAAAATCGAAGAAGTAATGCTATGCTATTATAAAGACTCTAAATGAACTTTGATCAAATCGTGAAGCAAACAACATCACACGGGTCAATTTTACAAAGATGGCAAAGATGGTTGTTTAATGACTCTAGTGAAAAAGAAAAGTGCTAAAATTTTGAAAAGATCTATTTTATTGTGAAAATTTCCAAGAAAATGTGTTCTTTGTAAGAATGTCTAGATAAATTACTATTAGATGTGTAGATGCTATTTTTACTTTTGTCAGCACATCTTGCTCCTTCCTAATAAATTCTGTGCATTTCTTTACCTCAAATACTTTATTTTTTTAGAGTATTTCGAAAAGTTTTTGCACCTCTTAAACCTCAAAGAAAATTTTTTCTCAACTTGAACATGTGTTTTCAGTTTTGTCAATGCTCGGATCAACCATGTACAGCCTGATAAGTTTGCACTCTAGTTGAGTTGTAAAAGTGAATTTAAAAATACCAAAAAATATTAGTTCCAAATTGCGTATCGAAAAATATGAATGGCATTCAACCGTGCAAACAGTGACGTAGCTGGAGTGTGCGCTGCCCGGGGCGGCCCTGAAGCCCATAAAATACATATTGCACGGTGACTGGCTCCTAAAGCTTTGTATACATATTAACTGGTTTGTGCACCATTATAATATTTCAGTACTCTCACATGCTCAAGTATGGCATGCTTTGAATACACACCAAAATACTCACATTGTAAGCAACAGTTAGGGTTGCCAGATGGCCGGTATTTCACAGGCCTGGCCAGTATTCTACAGAGGCCGGTAAAATCCCGGTATTTTGAAAATCAGAAATCAGTTTAGCAGAGGCCGGTAAAACGCCGGTATTTTGAAAATCAGAAATCAGTGCCTTCTTAAGCCGGTGTTTTGAAAATAAACAATTTGCCGCAACTTCAAAAAGAACTAACGCAGAACTTTTAAAATTGTAATGACTCTAGTAGTGAATTTTGTCAGGACAGCTCCTTCATCGATGTTTATTTGCTGCTGTTGACGTAATCCTATGTGCGATTGTCACATCACACACCGAAATGTAATGAGTCAGCCAAAATACGGGAAAATTATTGTGGTTTAATAACACTAATTGTCTCTGTTTTCGCTGTACTGCTTGCGAATCGCAACCAGGGTTGCCAATTTGGCTTTTTCGAAGCCAGAGATTCTGGCTTTTTTTAACACCTTTGACTTTTGCTGGAAATAAAAAAGCCAGGTATTATTTGGCAGATATTATCTGACTTTTACTGCTTTTTTTTCATCCGGAAAGGCTTGGTTCTGGCAAAATATTGTCTGAGCTGCGTATTCATTACAAATCTCTTCTGACGAGAGTCTACAACCATGCAGGGTGCTCAGAATATTGCAAAAATTCTACTGTTGTCCTAAAAGTGGTCGATGTTATTTAATAGGAAATATATGTACGACAGTGTAATTACCGGGAAACAATGCTTCATAAGATTGAAATTTTATTATAGCGATGTTTCTGACAAGTTTTGATGTTTATTTTGTGTTTGGTTATGCATGTTTTATGTTTATATGTTTCAAAACTTCTCTCTGGCTTTTTGGGAGAAGGTCTGGTTGTTTTTGGTGAACACAACACAGGTTGACTACTCTGAGTGTAACAGAACAGCTTAGATCTGGCACTGTTGACAAAATGACCGGTATTTTTACAAAACGCATCTGGCAACCCTAGCAACAGTAAAAGGCAAAAATGACATACAGGGAAAAATAGTTAAAAAAGTGTAAAAAATTAGGAACATCTTTATTTTTTAAATTAAAACTGCAATTTTCTACACAGTAACTTTCCTTGCCTTTTTGTTGCCAAATTCTTCAATGGCAATGGCAAAATTTATGTTGTCTGTCAATTGTTGCTCTATGGACAGTGTAGCAAGATTTCTCAACCGCAAGGTGCTCATACTAGATCAGCTATGTCCAACCAGCGGGCCGCATGCGGCCCAATCGAAGGTTTTGTGCGGCCCAGTTCAGGTGTTCGCTATAGTGAAAATATCCTACATATTGACAACCTGTCCTTATTTTCATAATCTTCAATTTGAAATTTTAATGCAGGTGGTTTGAGTGCAACTTTATCACGTCTGTTATCATTGCAATTAGGATTTGAACGCTTTCAGTACATTAGCTTAAGCTCAATTTAATTTGCTAAGATCAAAGTAAGCCATTCAACGTGCGGCCCTCATTAATATGTCATTCAATTAACGACCCTGGTCAGGACAGTGACATGATTTTTGGCTCTGTAAGCCATTTGGGTTGGACATACTGTAGCCTACTAGATCTTAAGTAATCCTTGAACAGTTTTAGTTTCGAAAAACTCCTCTAATAGGTAACAACACCAACGGCAATTGTGAGGAAAATCCGCAGTATTATTACTATAATTGGAACAGGGTTCCCAAGGTCATGCTTTTGAATAAACTGCAAACGTTCAAGGGGGCCTTTCTCTACTGTGAACTGTACAGTGTACTTCGGCAACATCGTATAACTGTGATGCAACAATAACGTTCTTAATTGCACCAGAATGAACAACAACCGACGCGACAACCATCAATATTTATTTTGCGGCTGTAAACTGCACTCAACCTCCTGTGCAACTAACTGGCCTACTTGGAATCTGAATGCAGCACGGTATTCTAAAAATGTTCATAATGACGCATCAACATACTGAAGGAAGAAATTATTTCCCCTAAAAAAAACGACGAACCCTCACGCAACCCGTAAAACTCACGTAACCACGTTACATGTTTTGCGGAACACTAGGGCACCATGGAACCCCTGTTAAAGAATGCTGAGTTAGATCATATTTCTCCACACACACGGAAATCCATTTTGACGAGCACAAATCCAACTACACATTTATTAGATTTACACAGCAATGTTTTTTAGACCCAATAATGCGCTTTTACTCGCATCTACAAAACTTAAGAGCACTTACAAAAGCTTAGAGCTCACCACAGCCACACGTTTGCCCACAGACACAGTCATCCACCATACTCCTACTAAGTTCTATAATGTCATATAAGGACTACGGTCAAACGTCAACAACGACCCAACACTCGATCAATCAACCGTGTTGTAGTGAATCAGTAAAATTTAACATCAAGTGAGTTGATATGAGGGTTGAGAACCGTGTTGCAGCTTCATGTAAAAAAAGCCCATTGATACAACATCCCTGATACACGATTGTTTATTGTTTGGCTAAGACAACAATCGCTTAAACACACATGCCATCTGCCATGGTTTAAATTACTCAAAATCAAAAACGTCCTTCTACTGCGAGTAGTGTCCAGACATTAAAAACACTTTCATTTCAATACAGTCTTTGCAGTTTGCAGCCTACAGCATAGCCCATTGTGCCGCCCCCATAAAAGTGCCGCCAGGGGCGGACCGCCCCCCCTTAGCTACGCCACTGCGTGCAAACTAACTTTAGTAGAAAGCATTTGATGGTGCTTTTTGTTTTTACGGAATATCTGCTTTCAGGCACCCGTGCTATTAGATTATTATACTAGGATGAGGACGATGTTGTGAAATTAAGACTTCAGATACGTTTATGAATTTTCAAAAACGTTTTCGTCAATTTCTTCTCTGTAGAGCTTCATGTAGTAAGTGGGAGATCTGACCAATCTTCATGAAGCTTTTTGTTGTAAGGGCATCAACTGATATTTTGTGTTTTGATGATAGATGGAGGAAAGAGTTGTATCGACTACGAGCAAAAGCAGTTAGGCCGTGAGAGAAACATTAAACCATTTAGTCCCGAAAAATTGGTTTGGCCAAGTTTCTCAAGTGGTTTTCTCGTTTATTAATAAAAATCCGCATATTGTAGCAACGACACAAAAGTATCTACAATAACCTATAGCGAAAAACAAGTAAGCATGAAGTAATCGAGAATCAAATCTATAGCAAGTATATAAACAACTTTATAGATTTACGTTTTCAAGATGAGCAAATGAATTTAATTTTAAATATAATACATTGCACGCTGTTCTCAAAAGTTAAGTTTCAGTGCAAAAGTAACACTAATATCATGAAGACTTAATCCAAATGATATTGTCCTACATCAGCTGGAGGGTAAGAGTAATATGTGACACCTTTCAAAAGACAATGACTTTGCAGAAGGCAATCGTCATCACATGTATGCTGCTGTTGATTTTATTTAAAGTAAATTACTGTTAGACATCACATGCAGCTCTCGTTCGAGTAAGATGCTGATTAATCACATTTTTTAATGGCTACGTCATTTTCAGCACGAATTAATTATCAGTTGAACACACAAAGCTTAAGTTTATAAAAAAAAACATTAGCAAAAAATATCAATACGCCATAGAAATGATTACTGCTAAGTTTGTGTAAGCTACCCTTGTTTTAGGAAGAATGCTACCAAAAACACAATTACTATTTAGTGCCTTGATGCTTTGCATATGATTAAAAGCATGAAATAAATAATTTCTGTAAAGTGGCATTCGGACAAACTATAAAATTTTTTTTTCGAATTTTCTTTGCAATCTGAAAGTTGACCTTGTAATTTTCAAAAGGGTTTCAGAAATTGTTTCGAATTAAGTCGAACTTGAGCCAGCTATAACAAAAAGTCCTCACGGTATTGAAAAGAAACTGATATTAAAACCAATGAATGGCCCCTATTGCTACGACCGCTTAAGATCGAGTTATTTTTGATAAAAGACTGAAGATAATCAGAAAAATTTGAAAACAGAAGATTTCTTACCTCAGCTTGAGTGCCTTTTGTTCGCAGCGCTTGTGACTTGAACCAATGTTTACTGTTTCAACCGCCGAAGGCGAAGTAGAAAACAACGTCTATCAC
>Ga0210059_1013544_pt1 | contig 12191 bp, 8 predicted proteins | sample Ectturendosymbi2_FD_188042 | JGI IMG/M metagenome (GOLD analysis project Ga0210059, IMG submission 188042) | Ecteinascidia turbinata endosymbiont from Florida, USA - Sample 2 (SPAdes) (version 2) | ecosystem: Host-associated > Tunicates > Ascidians > Unclassified | place: Key West, Florida...
GACTAAATTTCAAACTTGTTCAATAGAGTCATTTTGAGGATACTCGAACTTTCTGGAATATTGCTCAAGTCAAAATTTCGAGCAAACGAGCTGCATTAAACAAAACGCTTAAAGAAGCGACCTCAGAGGATTCTTTCGAGGTTGATGTTGTGATTCACATCAACTGAAAGTAGATTCTGTGTCGTGATTGCGTGTTCGCAGTTTCGTTTAGTGCGCTTGTGGATCAAACTGGCACGCAGGAGCATGTAAACGTTACGTTCAAACATTTTGCTTCTCACATGGAGATCATGACAATGCAGCATCTGGTCCAGCTATGTCCAACTGTCGCTAAGGCAACAGACCCAGAAAGACTCGAAATACCTCACAGTCAACAGCTCTTTCATGTGATTCTTCCGGCTCCACATCAAGACGGGAGTAAGCAAGTTTGGAGGTATAGTCAGTCCACCTGGTCCTTGGATGACCTCTGGGCCGCTTTCCAGTAGGTTTAACCAGCAGGACGTGCCTCACCAGTCTTTCGTGGGGCATTTTGGTCAAATGGCCGAAACAACGTAGCTGGGAAATTTCGATTCCGAGAAGTGGTTCGACATTCAGAGCTTTGCGAATTTCATAGCTGCGCATTTTGTCGCGAAGTGTCAAACTGTGAACTCTTCCCAAAAATCCCATTTCTGCCGCAGAGTTGTAAGTCAGACCGGGCTTTTCGGGTCGGGCTGGGTTCGAGCTTAAGTTTGTAAAAACGTTTCGGGCATATTTCGGTCCTGCATACTAAACTTCTTTTTTAACATTCAGAGTATCGCTTTTTTTCTTTGATGACTTACATTTGTTGTAGTCACCGCGGTGATTTGTGTGAGTGAAGTGATGTGACACCAAGTTACTTGTAACTCTGAGCTCTTTCAATACAATTGCCTTTTACAAATATTTCAAAGGAATTTGTGTTTACATGTCTATTCGTGATTAATATATGTTTTGTTTTGGAAATATTTATTGAGGGCTTAGTTGCTTGTAATTGGCCAAGCAATTACGTTTGCCATTTCACGGACAATCGAGTTTTGTATTTTTTCCAATAGGTTTGGGGTTAAGGTTTTGGATTAGGGTTCAGAGTTTCGCTGCACGGTCAATTAAGTATGTAATGCATTCCGAACTTGACAAGTGACGATTTCAACAAATCGTGTTTGCCTATAGGTAAAGTTTAGGTTCAGCAGTGCTTTTGCCTCAACAGGCAAAGTAGACACTGCCTAAAAACACATGGTTATACATGGGCGGATCAGGACTCGATGGGACTGACAATTTTTTTTAAATTTGCGGATCAGGACTGGACAGGATTAAATTTTCATCGGAACAGGACTGGACTCGTACCGAAAAATTTCACAGTTCGCTCATCTCTCCTATGCACTTGTGTTTGCACCGTAGCCTACAGCTGTATTAAAAGCGGGGAGAAGTCTGTGTTGCAGCCTTGATATGGCGCCACATGTGAATAGAGTGGTCACCGGTAGATGGTGCCCAACAGTAACAAGCACTGTGACACCACAAGCTGACGGTCGAAATTCACTCATTGCTATATGATAATATAGAAAATTTTTATCAGCATAAAAGGCCACTCCCTAGTGCATGGCAACTTAGTTAATATTGGTAGAAAGATCTGGATAAAGTGATGTCATTATGTGGCCCTTGGTGCTGCTTGTGAACCTGGTGAATAGTTGGGTCTAAATCAGGCCCGTAACCAGCTTGGGACACCAGGAGGGGCAAAGAGTTTTCCGATACGGGCGCAAATTTTTGAACTATGTCCAATGTTTTTAAATTATGTCCAACACATTTTTCCAGGGACCAAATTTTTTCTTGGTGCTTCGCCTCCCCTACGCTCCCCTGATTTTAGGCCTGGTCTACACGCTAAAGTCTATTTGCATCTTGTGGTGAAGTGGAGTGATCCAGGTGGTTGATTTCTAGTGTTGCTGGTTGCTTTCGTGTTGGATTAATGCCCTGAATTACCACCTTCCGCCTACGCTCAGTAGTGCATGGCGATGCAGATAACTTCCTCGTCTCTCCACTTCGGGCACTTAAAAATATCCTCATACCGTGTTGGCTCGACGCTACAGAAGAGTTTCAACTCATTACCCAACTCCACAGTGTCAAAGCTCCGGCGCCTTTAGTCAAACATTTGCCAGCAACGTGCATATCGTTTGAATTCTTCAACCAGTTTGTGCTCTTTGTGAACGAAGTGGTATTCTTGTAACGTCTCACTAGCTCATAGTAAGACTGGTCATGTAGTATGTAGTAAAGTGGCATGATCGTATTGTTGTACGTGATGCCTCTTACAGTGTAACTTACTATTGCAATATGCATAACTGGCTAGTGCAGGGGATCCCAACCTGGGATACATGTACCCCTAGGGGTGCATTTGCCTATCTGAAGAGGTACATTTATTGTACAGCCGCAAAAAATCAAATTTGAGACATAAAAACGGAGTCTTCCGTTGTAGTTACAAATATCCAAACGTTTTATTAAAAATTCGGTGGATTTCCATTATTTTGTTCAGACACTTTGTCATAAGAAATTTCAGGGTACAAGGACATCTGTGGGAATGCTGAATGGGTACATGGTCAGAGAAAGGTTGGGAACTCCTGGGATAGTGAAATGACAACCCCGTCTGAACCTCTTGCAGGAGTTTCACAGAATCAAACAATCAGAAAATGTTAGGTCACAAACTCAATGCTTCATTTTGTCAAAAGAGTGCAGTCTTTTGTGAAAAAATTGGAGTGATGTTTTTTAATAAGAAAAAACATTTCACGTAACGAAATGGGCACCAGACAGGTTTTCTTCAAACGGATGCTTTATAATATCAGCAGTAGGTGAACAGGGTTGCGGCAGAAAAGGGATCAAAACATCGTCCACCCTGTCCCATAAAGAAAAGATGTAGTGCAATACATAACATCTACTTTACTTGTTTGGATTGCCGCATAACTGAGCTTGCAGTAAACTCAATACAGGACCTCTCCTACACAAATGTTCCCGCAGCATCGCGTTCCTGCGGTACGCCGTGATATTGCAAACGCTGCTGGCTAAATGGGCGAGGCACCTACTAACAAGAAGTTCGCACACGTAATCAAACCCATCGCGCATCTGTGGTCGCTCGTGTCACCAAGGACTTCTTTCGCGTTATAGGCAGAGGGGCAAGTTCGAAAAATTTGCGATAGTCTTCCTCTATACTATGCCCAAGTGGAGGCCTCACATTGCCCCCGTTACGCATCTGGGGAGACGAATGGTGAAAGCACAGAGTGTGTCTACTCTGGAAGACTCGAAAGCCAGGCGCAAACGGGCAATCTTGCTATAACCTAAGAACAAGAATCTGGAAAATCACTTTGCTTACAGTGAAAGAGCAAGAACTGGTCGAAGAATCCAAACGATATTCCCTGGGTGTTGTTGCCATCTCTTCTGAAAACCGTCGTGGTTCAAACACTGTTGAGCTGGACGATGGGTGGAAATTCTTCTAATCCGATGTTAAGCCAGCAAAGTTTGCCCAGTCTGGTGTGGGCATACCTTCAAGCCAACAGCTGACAAACTGTGCTGAGGAATGGATCCCATCAGGAGGGAGTGCATGTTAAGGTTGAATTTGTTAGACCGCTCCCTGTGTTTGATACAAGTATACGGCCCAAAAGTAAGTGCACTGTGCTCAGAGTTCGCGGAATAAATTAATGATGCCCTGCGAAAGTTGAGACTAACGAATCCACTATACCTCTGGGAGAGTTCGATGCATATGTTTAGAGCGACACCAGGGTGTAGAGAGGTGTGACCGGTCAACATGGTTGATGCTGACGTGTGTGATACTGGATGACTCCTGCAGCAACTGTGTTGTAACAAGCAGGGTTGTGGAGTCGGAGTCGAGGAGTCGGAGTCGGAAGGATTTTGAACCTGAGGAGTCAGAGTCGCAGAAAGTTTTAACGACTCCGACTCCGGGCTGACTTTTTGCTCCCCGATTGTGACTGTTTGTGCCACAAATGTTCGCATGCGTCACACTTGGCAATTTAAGCAGCTTAACCTTTCAACAGCAAATGATCATGGCTATTCAGAAAGGCTGCAGCACACTAACTCGCATGCCTACACTCAGGGGCGATTTCAGGTCAGCAGCGACACTCGGGCTCATCACGCAATTTATGCTGAGTGAGTGCAACCTTTCGAGGTTTGCGTCACTGAAATTTCCAGTTGCTTTCATTCTGGTTGGCACTATCGTTGCTCTGTGACGTTAGTTACGCAACAATGAACAAGCAAGAAGTTCTCATGAGAACTCCATTGTTACGTTTCGCACGTCACAGAGCAATGATAACGCCAGTTAGTCCTGTGCGTACTGGGCTAATTCATATTAGCCCGAATTCGCGGACTATTTGTCGTTCGTTTGAAATTATTCTCGAATGGGGACAGTCCATTAGATTGGAATTCAAATGTTGTATGCAAATCCATTGCTTAAAAAAACAGTCAATCTGATATGAATTAACTTTGAAAAAATATTTAATCGCAGAGGGCAGCTCAGGTTCTAACGGATTAGCCCGAGTAAAGCGCGAGCGAACGTATTCGTGAGAACCATTGCTTTGCTACGAAAAATATTTTTTGATTTACGTCACCTGCAAAGTGAACACGGAGGTTCAACATGAAACGAAAATATATTAACACTGACAAGACCCAATGGAAAGAGCCCGTGTTAACAACTTTAATCAGTGAATTGGGTGGTGGTACAAATATGCAAAGCAAGCCAGCTCGCGTTCTACATTATAAAGCGTAGTCGAAGAATCAGGCTGATCCCGAGTGCCGAATCGCCACTGCTTACATTTGATTTAAATGTTTTTGCACAAGGACTTTGCGCCGCAAGTACGTGCTGGCGTTGATTGACTTGTCCACACTCGGCACTCCACAGTCCGATTCGATCAGCAAGTGAGCGGCAACCTACATGAAAACGCGCTATGACCCCAATCCCCAACAGAATAGACACTCGGATTTCGCTACGTTGCCAGGTTGTCATGCTCTTTTGTCGCGCAGCGTGGGCGAAGCGTGGTAACTGTCTGACTGCGAACGATAATCTCGACATCTGGTTTCTGGTCATACTTCTCCAACTGCTTTGCAATGCTTTGATCTAATTAATTGAAACAACACAGTTACTTCGCTTTGTCTTCTACGTACAGTAGCAAACTTCGTCAAAACGTTAAACGTACAAATAAGTTTCTTAATAGGAACAAATAGTCCTTAAAACATACAAATAAGTTTTGGTTATTTTATCATACAATTCTAATCGCAGTCACTTTGAAGTAAAACTGCAGTGATTTTTGTAACAGTAATTCATGTTGAGTTCTGCCGTAATATCGCAATTTTTGTATTAATAAATCCATGTCGACGAATCCTTACACCTTGCAAGGTTGTTGTACCTAACTGAAGACAGGGTGGTATGAACTGTTTAGATAATGAAGACAAAAGTAAATGTTACCAAGTGGTTAAGCTAAAAATTCAACTAATTTGTTTTACTTTCTTTTTTGGTTGGTAGTTCGTGGATTTTCACCTGTAGCCTCTCAGAGCTTACTTGTAACATGTTAATTTGGCCATCTAAAGAAAAAGATAGCAACACATATGCGTTCAGCAGAGCTGAAGCTTGGAAGCGTTCGACAGCAAAAATGTTGTGCAAATGAAATCATTTTTCGGAGTCGGTCCGGAGTCGGAGATGGAGTCGGAGTCGGATAATCGCAATTGCCCGGAGTCGGAGTCGGAGTCGGTGTTGGAGTCGGATGATGAGACTTCCGATTCCACAGCCCTGGTAACAAGGGGCACTGTGCATAATGAAAGCTTTCTTCCAACATATTAATTTGCGTAAATTCATCTGGTGCAGATATTCTTTGGGTCAACGGCCAATCATTCATGTCTGCATAGTTTCAGCTGACTTGTTCCGTTCAGTGTTGGACTTTCGTGTCGATAGTGATGTAGAACTGTTGACAGATCACAATCTGCTGGTTACTTGCATGTTTCAACACTAACATGGTCTTCACAAACGTGCTGCACCAGGAGATCCTACTGAATGAAGTGGGAGACCCTGGCAGAAAAAGATATAAGAATGACGTTTGGAAAGAGCACATTGTCCTTGTTCCGAGAACTTCCAGAAAGCATAGCGGAGGCCGAGGTGGAGTGATGGTTGTTCAAAGTAGCTGCAGTTTGATCTGCTGCTCGGGCATGCGAACGGAAACGTCTCGTTGTAGCGAATAATGTCAACAAAGTAATCCGTTGGTGGAACCAGGAGGTAAAAGATGCTATTCAAGCAGAGACATTGGCCTGTCAGTCATGGCATCAAAACAAGCCGAATCTTGCATGCATTTGTGGTACGCTGAGGAGCGAAAGTTAACAGCCCTCACGGTGAAATGTCCAAAATGTAATCTTTGGAGAATTTTGGACATAAACTGGATTCCAATTACTGGCAAGCCAACAAAGTGTTCTGGCATAGCCGGAATAAAATCAGCACTACAAAGACTGATGAATTACCTCTCTCTGGAAGCCCAAAGGCAGTGTATGCTGCACGTGAGCTGCAATACACTGCAGCAGGTGAAGCAGTTCAAGTACCTGGAGTGGCATTCACGAGTAACGGAAGACTGAACGAAGAGATCGATACACGCATTGGTGAAGAAAACGCAGTTATGCGTGAGATTTGTCGTTCTGTGGTGACAAAACTGGAGCTTTCAAACACAGCAGGGCTGTCATTTTTTAAATCAGTCTTGGGTAATGATTAAACGAATACTATCCAACCCAAGTGCAAGCGGCAGAGCGGCTTTATGCAAAGAGATCACGACGTGAAACTTCGCAACAATTTTCGCAGATGTGCAAATCTAAAATCCTTGAATATGAAGCCCATCTCTAGAGAGATCCCGGCTACGATATTTCAGCAACGTGACCAGAATGTCCCAAGAAAGATTGGTGAGCCAGGTTCTACTATTGGTCTTTGTTGCATAACATTAACATGGCAATAAATCTTCGAAGATGCACTTTAAGTTGCGGTGGTAGACGTTTTTCCGCATGTAACTATTGAACGCAGACAAATTGGCAGGTAATGCAGCGAGCGAGATAGTGATCACTGATCATTGTCTGCTGATAATGGTAAGCCACGTAGGTGTATACCAATGGTGGGCGATCTGCGGCTCGCCAACATATTTTGTGTTTGCTCGCCAACATACTTTGTGTGGCTCTTCTTGATGAATAATAATATCTCAAATAGCCTCATATTTAACGTTTTTTTATTTATTTATCAATGTGTTTACACAAGTTCGTGAAATTAGTCACCAGGGAATCTGCGCGATTTGATAACAACGACAGTGAATCTAAATCGCAAGTTAGGCTACTGAAGTTCCCAGAAGAAAACTAAAATTTTTCAAAGAGGCATACTGTCAAAAACATTCTGTCATTTTGCCAATGTCAGACTGTTTTTCGTGAAGAGGCATTTGCCGACCAGAAAGTGGACGGACACTAAAATAAATCGGAGCACTACTAGAGGAGTTTCAAGCAAGATTTGACCGTTTCCAAGAGTTTAAACCATGCTTTGCATTCCTTGTAAATCAGGGATGGATCCAGCCAGTGCGGTTAGCAGTGGCGTAACTAGAGGTTTGAGCCAGGGAGGAAAAACTTAGCTGAATGGGGGTCCACTGGTCACCGTAGAGAGGCCCACTAGCCAAAACTCAGAAAAAGGTTAAGAAATGATAGTGAATGTCTGAATGTCGTGGATGTCCATACTAGATAGAAAAAGAAAACACCCTGAAAAACGCAAAAAAACAGCAAATTAAAAAATACTGAATATCAAAATTTTAACTAAAGGGGGCCCAGTTTTTACATTTAGCTTACCAGGGGGGGGCGGCTCGCCCCCTTGCCCCCACGTTAGTTACTGCACTGCGTGGAAGCGATTTCAATAATATTTGGTAGGCAAGTCTCATTACGGGTTCACTAGGCTACTGTAAGAGAGATAAAGTATTCTTTACAATACTGCTCTGACAAAACAGCGGGAGGCCAAATGACCTTACTTCGCGAATGCTGTTTTCCGGCTTGTACAAAACCATGGTGAACGAAACTACTTTCGCAGGTTTTAAAGGGGCGATGGCCCCAAACCTCACCTCCCTGGATCCACCACTGTAAATCCATTCAATGTTAATGTAATCGGGCTGTCCAGGTCACCAACCGTGTGACATAAACGTGACTGCTGCAAAAATTAAATAGACCGAAATGTAAGAAAACCGGGCTCTAAAAAATTTTACTCAATGCCGCTCTATGCTTAATTTCTGGCAACAGGTAAATACCCAAAGTATCAAAGACCAGTGTACAACTCATTTCCGTGTACAGCACAACATATGGCTGTAAAATTTTTTCTCTGCAATGAAATTCGTAAAATCAAACCATCGTGCAACGCGGAAAAAAATGAAAACTTGAGAGAGCGTATTGTCCAGATTTTTGGGTACCAGAAAATCAAACAAAAACTTAATCTTGACAATTGCTATACATCATTTAATGCATTGGTTCCAAAACTTCTTAGAGCTGTTACCCAAATCATGGTAGCCGATTATGCCTTAGATATTAACCTCAATATTTCGCAGTGATCGCTCATAATACAGAACAACACTGTGGTTTTGGTTCTGCGTTAACCCCCAAAGAATCGCATATTACCCCAGTGGGGTAAAACCACTGATTTAATGTAAAACTTGTATTGACACTACAAACTGGTTTTATGGGCTCGCTGATATTTTTGGTTTTCTGCAAATGACTCTTCCATTGAACAAGTTTTCCCACCCCTGGTACATACTATGTGTAAATAAACATGAATGAGAAAGAAGCATTGCTGCCAACAAAGTGCATTTTCTGCAACTAATGCTCCCTCTCAAGGTGCACAAATGTGCAGTATCACCAGACCATTTGCACAAAATCTCATCTCGCGCAATTTTCAACATTCCAATACATTGGAAAAGCATGAAAACAAGGAGAAGCTATTTGAATTAAATGGTACTTTGTTCGTATTTTCATAAAATTTTGCACTTGTTCTAAGAATTCACACAGTTTGTAATTCATTTGGAACTCCGCTAACTAAGTCTTTAAAATATCCATGCTCACTAAAACAAACGTTTGCTCAGGGTAAAGTGTTCTTTCGGGGAAAACACTGTTTGCAACTGTCGCCGTAACATTGGACATTTTCTTTGTGGGAACGTCCATTTGCGTTGCATCACCAACAATCGGAATAAAATAAGCAATATCAACCGTGCCCCCCCCTGGAAAACATTCTGCGGACGTCTCTGGTGACTACATCTCCGACCGTGCTTGGTCCCGTGTTGGTGTGGAGCCAGCAGAAATATCTGAGATTGCTGTTGATCGTGAAGTATTTTGAGTCCTCCTAGGGCTGCTACTCCCGCGACCCTCCCCAAAGGAAAATCACGAAAATGAATGAATCAACAGACGAAGCAGTGCCGATTACATTTTTGCACTTTGCTTTTCCGTGTTTTTTTCATGCAGCGTTATATACAGCGTAGGATGTTTCCAATTAACGCTATTTACTGTGATTGACTGAAGAAACTCGTAATTAGCACAATAGCAGACCAAGATAAAGCGATGCTGATTATATTTTTGCACGTTGCTTTTCTGTGTTCTTTTTCATACAGCGTTATGTGCAGCATAGAATGTTTCCAATTAGACGTTAATTGCTTTGATTGATTTATGAAGCTCAAAATCAGCACAACAGCAGGCCAACTTCAAATAAAACTTCTTGTCACAAAATGAAGATGGCAAAAATTGCTTGTCAGGTAACATATACCCCAGTGGTTCTTGTACTACTTTGATAAAGACTGCTGTAGCACAACAGGAACATTCATCTTGGCAGAAGTGGAACATAAAACATGGCTTGTAATTCCAGTCGTAAAGTAGTGTATTGGTGTTGCTTGAAAATCACAATTATTTCAGAACACCGAGTTTGTGTAATGGCCTTTAAATTGTGACTTTGAGCTCGTTTGTTTTTTAATATAAACAATTTGTCTGTGCCGTGCTTTCTACAAATAGTGACAAACAACGACTAACAGAGCTTTCTATTCAGTGCTGAAGATGAAAGCTAAATAGCTAAATATATGCTCTGTTAACATCATAGCGTCTGATGCTTGGCTGTGAACAGATTCCTTTCAATGGATACTGACAAATGGAGCTTTTATGAAAAGTTCAAGAATGTCTGACAGTTGATTCACATTGTCGTTTGGCGTCAAAAAATTTTCTTGTCAATTTTAAAGGTCATATGTCAGATGAAGGTGTTAGTTAGATGTGGAATTCTAATCGTAGTAAGGGGTAAACACCTAGCTTTTCCAAAATATAAGCCAGACGTGCATTTTCGTCTCGTAATTTTACCGATCGCTTTGCAATACCAGCGAAGCAGGCCCGTGGCCACAAGGGAGTTTGGGAGGTAGTACCTCCCAAATTTTGTTGTGCTCAGAAAAATTTGTTTCTAACATATAATAAAAACAAAAATTTTCCCCCATACAATGTATCTTCCCCTCAAACCTTAATACATGGCCTCGGGTCTGCAACTAAGTCAGGTGTAATGAACGCGCAAACCGTTTCTTAGAGGTTTGGACATGTACTGTACAAGCGTACGGAATGTATTAGTCATAAATGTATTAGTTTGCACCTGAATATGCGCATACAACAAAAACTTGATTTGAAAAAAGAGCAAAAACCAGAACGACATTATCCACACCACAAGTGCGCGTTCGACAAAGTAGCGCAGAAGCAAATGCTGCTCTTATAAAAAAGGCGAGGACTAGAGTCACTTTTTCAGCCAAGCTTGCTGCTCTTTTGACTTCCACTTTTTCTACGCTAAACATAAAAATCGTGTCTTCTTGCTTTGGGCCAAACTCAATAGACATTCTGAATTTTGGGGAATGATGAATTTTGTTGTAGATATCGACTTAATTCGTTTCCGAACTGAGCAAGATTTAAAGCATTTGCTTTTCTGAAACAAAGCAAGTGATCGATGCGCTCTGGCCCATTGCCGTGAGGTTTTGACACCATTTAATGCATTTATAAACAGTTATTCACTTTACCTCATGTGAGATGACTATTTCATAAAACATAAATCTAGTTTGTTTTATTTTGTGTCATGAGGCTAAGCTAACTTTCACCACTAGCAGCTTCTCTTCCGCTGCAACAAAAATTAAAATTACGTGATGTCTGAATCTGAAAATGCGCCATAAAATATGCATCACAATTATGGTACAATTACAGGAAGTCATACATATGGAGATTGCGTTGTGTGGCCTATACTATTGGATGCAGAGCTCTATGCAACCTGCCCTGGAGAGCGAGTCTTAGTAGTCATCAGGTTCAATGCATCATTCCTACCGTTGAGGCCTTATTAAGAAAACACGTACACCTATTTCTCGAAAGATGCAGAATGTCTAGCAATGTATGGTTGCGTGCTTTGATACAGTCAGATTGTTTATATTCGTCCTTTTTCTTTATTCTTTGAACACTACAGCCGCATTTTGCTTCGTGACTGAGTGCTCGGACATTGCAGCGTTTGTTCGTTTGAGAGCGTGCCATGCCACAAGGCATTCGTACTTTACCTGGCCTCGATCAGTTAGGAATCAGCGTCCTGCTCTGCAGAAGCGTTGCACCAAATGTTACGAGCTAGCGAACAATAGTGTTAAGATTATGTCTATAACCCTGTGGTTCTGCCTCCAACGCCGTTGCAAAGCGTTCTGTTGAAAAAGTGTCTGTAACCCTGTGATTCAGCCTCCAACGCCGTTGTAAAACGTTCTGTTTTGTCTGTTTTTATCAACCTGCTTTGTGCAGACAGTGTGTGTTTGTACTATGGACTTCGTGTCTGCTGGCAAAACAAATTCATTCATTCGTTGTGTTAAATAAATGTCTGACTTGCAGAGCGCTTCAGTGGGTGTGTAGGGGCTGAGGTTGTTGGTTATTGCAGAGGTCCCTACTAGTTGTGGGGTCAACCTAGTTGTTGCAGGAGCACAGGTCGGTCTCACAACTAAACAACCTGACGTCTTGAGGTTGCCAAGCCAAAGCAAGGCAAATAAAAAGCTCTCACCACTTTGTTCGCTAATAACTCTCCAGTAGTACTCTAAGTTGACTGCTTCTTTCGGTTATATTCAGATATACAACAAAAACGCCAATACACTTGGGCGTGAAGTCAGAAACACGTA
>Ga0210059_1013545_pt1 | contig 12190 bp, 9 predicted proteins | sample Ectturendosymbi2_FD_188042 | JGI IMG/M metagenome (GOLD analysis project Ga0210059, IMG submission 188042) | Ecteinascidia turbinata endosymbiont from Florida, USA - Sample 2 (SPAdes) (version 2) | ecosystem: Host-associated > Tunicates > Ascidians > Unclassified | place: Key West, Florida...
CTCAGCTGGTTGGATGCCTGCGAGGATTGGGAGGTTGTCCGCTGGTGTAGGACGCAGGCATCCAGTCACAATTCGTAAGGCGTCGTTGATGGTGGGGTCAATGAGGTGGGTATGAGCACTGAGGCACCAAACAGGAGCGCAGTACTCTGCTGTTGAATGAACCAGGGCTAGGGTGGCTGTTCGCAACGTTGTTGCTTCAGCACCCCAACCGGAGCCAGCAAGCCGTCTCAGCAGGAGTGCGACGCGTGATGTTAGCTTCTTGCGAAGTGTTTCAAGGTGTCGGCGGTACGTGAATGACCAGTCCTACGTAACTCTGCTGTATTTGGGTTCGTAGCAGAAGGGCAAGGTTTCGTTGTTGTATTTGACTTTAAGCTCACGTTTGGCTTCCTTGTTGTAAAGATGGAAGGCTGCCAATACCGTTTTTGTAGTGCTGAGCTTCAGCTTCCAGGTCTGGAGGTATTCACCTACAGTTGCCATGTCCTTGCTCATCGCCCCTTCCACTGCCTGCCAATCTCCACCAGCGTGCATCATTGCTAGATCGTCAGCATATGCATACTTTCTGGAGACGGTGGTTGGCAGGTCAGAGATGTAGATGTTGAAGAGAAGTGGTGCCAGGACAGATCCCTGTGGAACGACGTTCTTGAGTCGTCGTAACCTGCTTCTTTTGCCGTTTCCGTTGGTAAGGGTAAAGCTGCGATTGCTAACCATCTCCATGATCATGTGGACCATGTGTCTATCAGGCAGCAATCGCAACAGCTTGCAGGTGAGGCCGCGGTGCCATACAGTGCTGTAAGCTTCTGTGATGTTTACAAACACGGCTCCGGCCTTCTTTTTAGCCGAAAAGCTTTCCTCGATGTCCTACAGCAAGGTGACCTTGTCTACAGCCGAACTCCCGTGTCGGAAGCCCGCCTGCTCCCGAGGGGGCAATGGGGCGATGATTGATTGGACACGAGCGTAGATGAGTCTCTCGAGCCTTTTAAAAAGGGGACACACAGCAAAGATATAGGGTGGTAGCTCTTTGGGCCCCCAGTGGCTTTTCTGGCTTAGGGATCGCAACTATCAGTGCTCTTCTCCAGATCTTTGGAATTTTGAGTTGGCATATGCAGGAACTGAGGAGGTCGCAACCAAGAGTTGGGAGGCTACCCGGCGTGGAGTGTAAACTCCGGGAAGATGAATTCCAATCCTGGAGACTTTCATGGCTTCAGTCGTCTGAGGGCAGCAGCAAGTTCATCCGGCCTAAAAGGTTCAGCGACACTGTGACCCTCAGGTGTTCGAATCTTCCATTGGTCGGACAACTGTTTGTTGACCAGCCTAGTGGACTCACGATCCCTGGTCTTGTGTGCCCTATTCTTCACGAGTTGCGAGGCGATGGAGTTTACGGAGATGGTGCACTGGCAAAAGGAGCGTCCAGACCTGCCAGTTAGTTTGTTAGTTGTTCTCCACGCCTTGCGGCTAGAGTGCGAAAAGTCGCAGTTGAAGTCACCAACATACAGACTGGGGTGTGGGAACGTCGTGATGGCCGTTGGTGTGAATCGCGAGCGTAGAGGTTTGTAGACGTTGATGATTTTGTAACCTGCAACGTCTACACACAACCACTCAGTCTCTGATTGTTCTGGAAACTGATCGAACGTGACCATTCCAACCGCTCGTGGACAAACGTGTCAAGGCTATGTTTCCTGCTCAGGATTGACCCATCTAGTGAGAAGTTGGGAATCACTAGCTTATCTGCAGTTGTGCAGTGGATCTCCTTTAGGACGATGATGAAAGCCTTGTTCTTATAGGCTAGGTGTTCAATGACAGCGATCTTGTTTGGAGTGAGCCCCTCGGTGTTCATTTGGAGTATATTGGATCTTGGGTTTTCGGCAGCATTTCTGCTGCCGCGCCCTGAGAAGGGCATTTTATGACCCATCCCATGCCGAACACATCCAGTGCGGGTAGCAGTAAGGCCTTGTTTTTTCGTATTGCGTGTCTTTTGTTCAGTGTTGCGTTTTGTTTACATTTTGTTTATTTTTGTTTATGTGCCTTTTGTTTGCGTGTTGCGTTGTTTATTTGGTTCCTTGTGAGGCTTGATTCGGTAACCATGCGGCAGCCGAAACCTCCCAAATTTTTTTCTTCCCCCCTGGTAAAAAGTGTTGGACATAATTTAAATATGTTGGACATAGTTTAAAAATATTGGCCCCTCTCAGAAAACTCTTCGCCCTGTCTGGTGTCCAAAGCTTGTTACGGGCCTGCCTTGCACCCCTCGCCCCACAACAATAAACTTCGGACTTCTTCCGGGACCGACGAAAAAGCGTCGTGGTAGGCGAACTGTCGCGGTAGTCGTTATAGGCGAATTTTACTGTACTATTTCAAGAGAGTGGCTAGGCCCTACATTCAGATTTTTACACCAGATTTTCGCTGGAACTGGGTTGAATTAGCAAATATCAAATGGAGAAAAAGAAAATGATTTCTTTGTTACAAGTCAAGCTTTTGGAAAACCATTTAGCAAAGACAATTTGACGAATTCATTAGTAACAGCCCAACTGGGATATTGACTATATGGTGCACATGGTCGTCGGAAGAGGGCAGGGGGATAAGGCCCCTGGATTTTCAAATTTGAGATTTTCCTATTTCCTTTCTAGTAGAAAAATATTTTTCTCTTAGTTTCGAGTTGGTAACATGACATTTCACCAGTATTGAACCCCCTGGAAAAAATCCTTCCGACACCCATGGTGGTACAGACCAGGGCCATCGCCAGCGGGGGGGCCAGTGGTGCCTGGCCCTCCATTTGAAATCTGTGCCCCCCCATTTCACGTTTGGCCCCCTGGTTGCTGCATACATCTAATACAGTATTTTTAAAATGTGGCCCCCTTCTGGTGTTTGGCCCCTTTTTCTGGTTTTTGACCCCCCCCTGCTGCTCTATCCTGGCGACGGGCCAGGTACAGACAATACACAAACTACCGCTGTAAACACAAGTGACGATTGATGAGCACGAACCATAATTAGAGTCTGATCTAGAAAACCGCCACTCTGAGAAAAGTGTTTTCGTCTTCAAGTAAAGCAGCACATTAGCACGTCACGTCCGAGCAACACGCAGTGATAGCGTACAGTCCTGTGTTCAAACGATTTTTACGAGTAAAATCTTTGTAATGTATTCAGAATCAAATGGCCAGTCAAATATAAGAACCTACAATCATCAAAAATTCAAGTCAGTTCGAGTTATCTGAACAATTTTCTAACTTCAATTGTCCCTAAAGTGGTGAGACAAGACAATTACATTTGTTTGGCAATAAGTAGGCTATTGTTAGCAAATACACCGGCACTGGCTAAACGACCGCTAGGTCCACAAAATCCAATGGCAACACTGTCAGTCCAATAGCGATGCTTTCTATGACTGAAATCAAATCCAAGATTTGCACAAACACCACAAAAATGCATAAACAGATTTGCATAATTTCGCTCCACAATTGTTAAAAACAAAACCATGAATAAAACGATAAGGCAAACACTTATTTTGAAGAGCTATAAATGTTTTGTTCACAGATGTAACCTTTATTTAATGATGAGATTGTGTGGGTTCTAATAGAAACTTTTTGTAGTGAATGTAAAAAAGCTGAAAGTTGTTTCTTCTGGTATGCTATTCCACAATTAGGCTCTTCTGTATGCTGCGTGTCGTTGTTCGGATGTTGTCTTACTTACGCAATGGCATTCGTAACAAGATTTTCTGTTTTTGACCGGTGTTAATTTTCTCGTGGAATGATAGTGTTTATTCCTGTATGACATAAAATGGAAATTGTTTGTTGAAAATTGTAAACATTAATTTTCCTAATTTGGTGATACAAGCAAGTCTTGTCTCAAAGTTTATCTTCCCCACATGCCTACGATACTGTTGAGTTCACGTTGCATCCTCAACATGAAACGCCTTGTGATCCTGAAATACAAACAAAGGAAGACTTCAAAAGCAAGTTCAGAAAGCAACTTGGAAGTTTGTCGATAACCTCATCGAATAGCAAAGATAAAGAAGAAGCATTAAAATGTTAAAAGTCGCATCACTGAATGGACTGAATTCCAGAAGAATGAAGTCGGAACAAACTAACCATTTAATACACTTGGTTTACAAGGACGTTGTATTGCGTATTTATTTGAAATATTGTATATTTATAATCCACATGTAATCGGAAGTCACATCTAGGAAGAGAGTAGCCCAAAAGAATCTAGAAACCATTTACAGTAACATTTCATACGAAATTATCCAAAATATTTCCGATCCAAACGAATGAAAACGAACACCAACGGCGCTCAAGATCTATAAAGACGTGATACCATGAATTCAAACAGATAAAATTAGTGTCACATATGAAATGAATAGGCGACACTATTTGGACGCCGACGAAATGCAAAAGTTCGATTAGTTCGATTTCTAGACCAATGAGAATCGAGAAGACCAGAATTTTCAATCAACGGGGTATCCCCGACGGGTTAACAAAATCAGCGCGATCTGAGCCAGACGGTCAGTCTTGAGCCACTGCTTGAGCAAGTAACAAGACCAGCCACTGCAGGATTTTAGGCCACTGCCTACTAGGAACCTTAACCCACTGGTTAAGAAGTTTCCCACTGGAAACTTGTTGTACAGTCTACCGGCACTCTTAGACTGAGACCTATTGAATCTATGGCAGTATGGTTTACTCTCTTCCTCCACGAAAGAACTGAACTCGTATTAACCCCTGTTGTTTGCCGTAACCTCTGTTACGTGCTTTAACCTATGTTAATAGTATAAACCCCTGTGGTTCTTGCATAAATTCTTGATGAGATTAATAGCGCAGTGCTTAACGTTACATTAATAAAACCATGAGTGAATACAGTTTTGTCTGATGATAAATTGAGCGTAAAGTCGAACGATACCAGGCGGGTCTAAGTTTCTTAATTGTTAACTTGGGCGTGCCTTGGGCATATTCCTACCAAATTATCCAGTGTTCTCGCGGAATTGTCCTGAAAGGCAAACCTGAATGCCACAATACCAACTGTTTGCCTAATTTTCGTAAAAGTAGGAAGAAATCTGCTCGAAGTGATGGCCACTGGAACGTCGAAACTTTGAGTTCACCTTGGGTCCCAATTCTTGTGAATTACAGTTTCGAAAGATGCAGATCTCAGTATTCAGTCCTTTCTTTCGAGACTTTGGGTGATTTACCGATATGTCTTTGACAAGCTAAGTTATTAGGGTGTTATTTTGTCAAAATGTTTTCGGGCATCAGTTTTGTCAACAATAACTTAGCCTTAGCCTATGTTATGTTAAAGGGTGGTCTTCAATATCAGACCCCATGGTCTTCTGCCACTTTCACCTTCAAAAGAAAATTTAGGAAACACCTACTAAAAGAACCGTTATGTGTTTAGACTGTTTTGTCGCCTTTTTGTTATGAACTGATGTGGGAGGTCTCAGGCCAACTTCAAAACACCGAAACGAGGGTAACACGTGGTAGAGTCGTTCAACTCGTCTGTCTTACTCTGCTTCGTTTCCGGATGAAAACCCCTATTCGTAGCAAATGCGACTCTGGCTTTGGAGTAAAAACACACAATGGTATAGCTGTTAATTCTCGAGGAAAACGACCGATTAGAAAAATTAAAACGTCCCCCTTGGTCACACTATAACTGGGGTGTCTTTCCAAAAATCTAGAATAAGCAAAATGGCCCCAATGGACGTCCAGGGGTAAATTCGGTCCCCTTAGTTTGACCTCCTCGACGTTCATAAGTTAGCAACGGGACTGAAATAGCCTTACGAATCAGCAAAAAATTTGTTTTTATCAACTTTTATTTTGATTAATGAGTTCTGTTCAACAGAGATCAGCGGGACTTTTATGCAATTACGTCGATAAAGTACGCGAGAGATGAATGCAGCGAAACACGAAAATTAACTTCCTCGAATTAAAGCGATTCCCAATGTAACTGCGATTAAAAGCACAATGGATTCTGACACTATTTAATGCTGACACACAAGACGCGAGATTTCACAATTGCACACTTTAAATTTAACTCAACAAAGAGCAAAGCAACACAAGCGAAAGCAAATGGAACAATCAAACAGATACACCTTTTATCACGAAACTGAATCACACTCAGGCAGGCGCAGGTGCGTCACTCCAAGTTAGAATTTAGCTGAATTTGATTACGTAGTCCTGTTTGGGGAAGAACTCATCGAAAATTTTGAAGTCGTACAGGCTCGTTTCACAACTCAATACTAATTTCGTCTCCCGGACTTTCCCCGAAACAGTCGATCGAGTTTTCCGCATTCGCCGAAGTTGAGTGAAGCTTTTGATGCCAATTTGATTTCAGATAAACCGTTTACGTGTCAGAATGACGTTTTGGCATATTACCGCAGTTAAAATAAAATGTTTATTTTTTCTCATATTGAGCTGTCACTTTACAGGCTTATGTTCTTGGCAACGTCACTCCCTGCCGCAAGGCTGTTCGACCTCATGCAGAGCTTGCAATTGCCTTTTTCTCGTGCTTCAGGCGCAAGATCGGTGTGTGACGTCACGTCAGTTGGTGAGGATTGACCTTCACCTGAGCGTGTTTACTTGCGACACCTCAGGAATTTGAATTGCACAGGTGTCTACCATGATGCGTAAAGCCACGTATGTCGGTTTGAAAGACTGAAATCTCTCAAGTTCGATTTTAACCGCAAACGTTTGGAGTTCGTCCCATGCGTGCAAATTAGCTTCAGATCATTACTCATTTTAGCTAAAAACATTTTGCTGAGCTTGTTTGTTGAGCCTGCCGGTTCGTAATTGACCCGACGGTCAAGGAGCATTACACTACCCGCGGCTAGCTGGAAATTTTCCACACTCTATCGCATGTGCACAGGAAATGCACGCATTTCCTGAGGAATGCATTGCGCTGAATGCCGTACAAGGAATCTGTAGTGCCTTGCTACTTGCAAACGATTTTTACCGATTTAAACCTGAGAGCTTACAGAAACGCTAAAACATTACAGAAACATTGCAAAATGCGATTTAAACACTACGAAACAAAATAAACAATACAAAAACTACACAAAAAAGCGTTTACATTATTTTCCGTTAAAATAACTTCTTCACAATGCGTTTTTATGCTCAAACGTAGCAACTTTATATTGCTTTTTTTAATCTGCTATGACAAACAGTTTATGTCACGCCTCAACAGAAGCGTGTGCAATCTTTTGGTTGCCGCTGAAAAAGAAACGTTTGTAGAATTTATTTATACACTAATCATTGCTTATTCGGGCGAACTTTGAATTTCTATAACAGCATGGCAAAAGCATTGTTGCATGCCTGCAACAGTTGCTTAACATTTTACTCCATGAGTAATACAATGTTGCCTATACTGGTTTTAGTAATTTGAATAATCCATATTGTTTTTTATGTACATTAATTTTTTCTTCCTTGTACACATCCAAATTTTACGGACAAAACTACATTTTATCCCAGGCATGGGCAACCTTCAGCCCGCTGACCGGATCCAGCCTGCTGTGGCGACCTGGAGATGGCGCCACATGTAAATAAATGGTCACCGCTAGATGGTGCCCAGGAGTAGCAAGTCACTGTGATAGTCACCACAAGCGAATGATCGTAATTCACTTCTCCCTATATAATAATAGTGCAACCTAGTAGTAGTAGAGTGAACTCGTCGAGGGAGCTCTATTGCTGCTGGTTGCTTTCCCGTTAGTTTGACGCCCCGAATTTCCAATCTTTCTCTTGTGCTTACCTCAGCCGTTCAAGGCGATGCAGTCAACTGCAGCACTGCCAAGAAAATTCATCCCGCCCGTAGCTCCCTTTACAAATTGTAGTAATTTTATGGCCCACCTAGTGGTATTGCACTTTAGGAATCTTCCCTCCTTGCAACTTCTTGTATTGTGTACTTAAGAACTGAGAAACCGCATTGTGCTATGAATGCACTGCATGTCGTAGTTTGGGCTTTCGTTATGAACTGTGAAAATCAGGCGATAATCTTATTAATATTCCATAAACTGGCAATTTGTAATGACATCATGAACAGCAAACAGAACCGAATTGTTGGTGGAAATTTAGTACTGCGGGCCATTCCTTGCAGAGTTTGTTTTTGGCCCCCGACTACGGAAAGGTTGCCGACCCCTGCTTTATACTGTAGTTTTTTCTACTCCATCAATTATTTTTTCGTTCTTGGTGTGTTTGATCTTTTTGGACCACACCGAATTTCCTCAGTAAGAATAGATCCACTTCCTTGTGTACATAGGCATGCTCTTTTCATCTGTAATTTTACTTCGCCGAGTTCTTTGTTTGTCTTTTTAAGTGTGCCTATTTTTTCAACTGTCATTTTCTAACACTTGTCAAAATGTTTCAAACAGGGTTGGTTGACCAGATGACCTCCATAGCCTTTCACCAATATTATGCGACACAGTGACAACCAGAGATGTAGTCGAGACCTAAACTTCATCTAGGGTTGCCAGAGGACATTTTGTTTTTCAAAAAGATACGGTAAGCTTCTTTCAGGGAGTTCGCAGGAGGGGCGAATCAGTCATTCCCCCCACGGCAATTGGACTAAGAATAAAAAATTTCTAGAAAATCTGAAGTCTGCATCTTGATTCCGATTAATTGATTTAATTCTTGCAATAAAATTTTCCTTACCGGCATGGCACTCACACTGCACAGGAGCCAGAACTGAAGATGTGTCAATTCAAGAAACTACTTTTCTTGTGCAAATAAATTGCGACAAGATTCGCTTGTGTGCGTCACTGCTGTGACCATTAGCCTACTGCTGAATGATAAGTCAAGCTCGAATCGTCGCAAAAAGTTGAAAGCAATTCCAAGCAGGAAGTTTCCTCAAAAAGCTTGCGGAAAAGCCATAGCTCCCCAGCTTCACTGATCTAGTGTGATGCAATGATGAGCTTGATGTTCACTCATCTCCACTCCTTCGTCTGCAGACTCAAAACGTTACGAAACTTGAGGGCGCATTATTCTGCTGTTGCACTTTGTTGCGTAACAATAACGTGGCAACGAATATTCAAAGGTTCATTTCAAATTATGATAATTAATGCACTTTTCCGCATGTGACTGTTGACCTCAGACATCTTTAACAGGTGATGCAGTGATACAATGATTCAGTGGTGTAGCCAGCCTAAAATTTTTGGGGCTGAAAAATTTGGAGGGACCAAAATGTTTGATTTTAGACGAGCAACGGTATTTTCATTGGCATACCGCCTCTCGAAGCGAAAAAGTGACTACTTATTCTAACAATTTGGGGGGCATGACCCCCTAAGACTCGTTGTTTCATACTATGTGAAAAGAAGCATGAGTGAATCTGTAGCAGTGCTACCACACTGCTACAGATGTGCTTCAACACGTTTGAAAAATCCATTATAGTGTGAGATTGCGAGTGCGACCGATGTGCTTGAGTGAATAGCTTAATTGAGCTACGCTAATGCAGGTTTCTTTTCACACAATATAAAACTACGTGGCTTGTTAGAAATACCTCATGAAAGGCTTGTGAGGAAAAGTCTTAATCGTTAAGGCTTAGTTCTGACTTCTGAGCGAGTATTAAGTGCATGGATATATTGGCTGTGGCGAGTTTTCGTAATTCATCTAGGCATACTCAATTTTTACGCCTTCGTGTTGTTCTTATTTTGATAAGTTGTCCGATAGTCGTGTCAAGATACAGATCCATTTCTCATTGTTTGAAACAGTTTTGCGAGAGTGTCTAACTTTCATGGTTTTTCACCGCTAATCTTGATCGGGTTGTTGATTGTTCTTAAATTATGACTTATTTGTAGAAAGTATTCTTAAAAATGGATAATAGGAAGTTTATGAAAATAAAAAGCATTTCTGATAGGCGAAGTGCTGAAAACAATTCGGACAAAAGATTTCAGAACTGAGTTCTGTTGGACCAGTAAAGAATAATGAGAGAACCGCGAACGTATTTATTGATAATTCAAGTCCATTTCAGACTCAGTTGTATGAATACGTGCCAATTCAGCAAAAGCTGTAACGGTTGGCAGAAGGTACGCCTTTGTGGCAAACTCGTATATAGCGCCACTTGAAAAAGATTTCATAATAGATGCGAATGCTTTCATATGGGGCATTTTCTTTGTGGTGTAGAAGCAGTAAAGCGTTTGATGAACATTCGTTTGCATTGTAAAGTCGGCAACATGAAAAGATAAGGAAAATGTCGACGTTGCACCCCCCCTGGAAAACTTTCTGCGGACGCCCATGGCTACTTTCAGCCTTCCAACAAGCTTTGACGTATGGGCAAGTCAGACTAAGCTAACCATGTACGAATTTACGAAATTGAAAACTAAGCAAAACGTATTATGACGACACAACCGTTCTTGAACAGTTTACTTTTTACTATGGAACTGAAGATGAAACAAATCTACACATTGTTCTGTTCATTAACATTGTTTGTTCTTTATTCTTGAATGTTCAATGTAAGGAATAATTCAAAAATGAACAACTTAAAAACTATTCAAGAATTTTCAAGGACGCCGGAAAATATTCAAGGACAACAACATATTTTTCAAGAATCAAGGACATAACCAGCTTTGATAGCAAATTCAAGGACAATTCTTGGCGCTCAAGGACTTTTGGCAACCTTAACTACATCACAAAATTCGAGACCGAGACTCGAAAAATTTGTGGGTCATTCAAAAATTTTATCACCACTTCAAAGTTGAAATTGTTTCATATTTCTGGCATTTTCCTACCTGCTTTGGTTTTTCTTACCTGCAGATACAGCTGACAAAGAACACGTTGAAGTACAGAAGATTTACTAAGCCATATCGTTGGAATATTCAAGTCTCAAGGCAATAGGCTTGTGACCGAGATCTGTAGCCTTCGAAACCGAGACTCGCAAAAATGGGTCTCGAGACCAACTTTCAAGACTCCATGACAACCTTCGTTTACATTGATCAGTTTTTCTGCCATCGTGTTTTCATTTATTTTAATTTTAACTGAAAATTGGTTACTTCTTTGCATGATGCCTTTTTGTGTTACATGACATGCGACCTGGAGGGGTGGTCAATGGTTTATTGTTTCATATGACTCAGCCAACAAGCAGAAGCATCATAAAAGCCATCGCATGCAGTAAGCCACGGGCATGCTTTAGATTCAGTAGATTATCTAGTTTTAGTGGGTCCTCATTACTGAATCAGGGATCGTTATCGCAGGTAAACATCCTGTTTAACAAACCCGTGTCACTAAATTCCAATTAACATCTCCTGAAGCACTCACATCAATTAAACCACCAGAGAATAATATTGTATAATTCACATTTTATTAGTAAAAGAACAGATAAAATACATTACAACCACGGTACTCACAATTCACGATGTTCCATAATGCTTGGACGCTTCTCGACATGATACAACTCACACATATAAAATCTCGACCTGGGCTCATATTATAATATTTGTCGACACTAGGGTAATTCAGATATACATCAAACACACTTCGTAAAACCTTTCGATAATTAATATGTTCTCTAATTTAATTGGTTGAATCTTAAGCTTTTCTGACACTGTCTGCACTGTTCACTTAATCGTGATTCGTTTTGTGAAACCAGTAACATTCGTTCGTGCGGAAATTTGTCATTAATCAAGTTTTGGGCGCTGTTGCGTTTAAAACCCTTTAACGACCGCGCGCGCCAATAAATTGGCGCGAGGTTTTTTGGTTACAACTCGCCAGCCGCTGTAGCTAGAGAGTTGTTCAAACCCTCTACGGATGCAGCAAGACTTCTTGGTTCCATTAAAAAAAAATTTTTTGATTTGGGTGAGGGGTTCGCCTGGGAGTCGCAAAGTGGAGTTGTTTCGTTTTTTTTGACCAACTTTGACAGGCCCTAGACGCCAATCCAATGGGCCAAAATTTTGGATCAAACGTTTTTTGAAAACTAGATGATCTCCCGCGTCGATAGAGCCCTTGCTTGACCTTCTAGCATGTCTGGAACCCAAATTATGGCCCAAAAAACTCATTTTACCCCCTAAATCAGAAAATGCTGAACAACGACACCTTATGGCACCGCGGCATCTCCTGCAAGCTGTTGCGATTGCTGCCTGACAGACACATGGTCCACATGATCATGGAGATGGTTAGCAATCGCAGCTTTACCCTTACCACCGGAAATGGCCAAAGGAGCAGGTTACGACGACTCAAGAACGGCGTCCCACAGTGATCTGTCCTGGCGCCCCTTCTGTTCAACATCTACACCTCTG
>Ga0210059_1013546_pt1 | contig 12189 bp, 7 predicted proteins | sample Ectturendosymbi2_FD_188042 | JGI IMG/M metagenome (GOLD analysis project Ga0210059, IMG submission 188042) | Ecteinascidia turbinata endosymbiont from Florida, USA - Sample 2 (SPAdes) (version 2) | ecosystem: Host-associated > Tunicates > Ascidians > Unclassified | place: Key West, Florida...
GCATTTCTTGTTGTTACTGCGGGTGGTCATGTTGTTCAGTATAACACAGCAGGTAAGTAGAGTGTTATATAATTAACTGACAGTTAACAACAAAATTAGCAATACAAAACCTAAACCTTATTCAAACAACACGACACTGACTGTCTCAAAACAGCACACGGACTCTCAAAACAGCACACGGACTACAAAACAGCACACGGACTCTCAAAACAGCACACGGGCCGCACGAAGTGCAGATTGCTTGACCCCTTTGAGTGCGCCATGCGCAAGTGCCTTGCTCAAGCGCACAGCAACGATAACACAGGAAGGTGTAGGGAGTCAGACCCTTCCATCCGGAACCGTCGCTTTTAACCTTTGCGTTGCGCCATTGATATCGCGTATATATTTGCATCAGTAAAGGCGATTACCGTAAAGTTTTTTGTCTGGGAGAACACAACATGCAAGGAACCTCACCCCCTTGAGTAACTACAGAATTTGCCTATAACAGCACCTCTAGGGGATTACATAAAGAACGTTGTTGCCGAAATGACGTTATAAGCAAATTGAAATGCATGTAAGAGATGCCATCGGGACCGAACAAAACGTAACGGTATAGGCGAATTGACGTTACAGACGAGGCCGTTATAGACGAATTCAACTGTATAGAACAGATTTACAAGAGGTTTCAGGCCCCGATCGGATTAAACTAAAAAAGTTACTTTCAGGACAAATGTTTTCCGCCCCCAGTAAAATGCCCCCCGTACGCCTATGATAGTCTCAGATGCCAATTGAAGGAATTGAATATTGATGAAACAATGTCACAAGAATGAATGTTTAAACTTATTGGCTGCCCTACGCATAAAAAAACGATTTTCATTGCAGGAAAGATATATTGCCAGCTTGGATATTTTAAATTGTTTATGATTGATTACCGATCAAGATCTCACAAAAGATTTATGATTGGAGATCAAGATCTCACAAAAGATCCAAGTACAATAGCAAATGTGGTCCAACATTTTACCCAGTTTGTACCTCAAGAACAGCTGGAGGATATATCGATAGTTTAAACATGTCTTTGTCCATTAAATCTATCCCTGATTTCTGGTACTATATGCGTAACACCAAAAGCGGCGTGGATAACCCGGAGTTCGGAGTATTTTATGATTTAATGACCAGATTTATAGTTTTGCCAGTCTACTGCATCACTAGAAAGAACATTTTCACTTGCTAATCATAAACAAATACAAATTTTCTAAAACCGAGACTGTTTAGAAAAATTGTTATCAAAACAAGCATTGTCAAGAAGCAGTCATAAAAACGTTTATTGGATATCTCAGCCTGAATTACTGAGAAATGTCATTAATAAAATATGTCACCATCGTTGCATAAAATCTCTTGAGCATTGGGATCCAAGTGTTACATGTTCACGCTGCGGGCGAAAATTTGGAAGAGGAACTTTAAGTAAAACAAGATTTTAATCACTGTTTCACCTCAGGTATTTTCATCCGTTCTCTTTTGCAAATTAAAATTTACGTTTTTTGGCAGAGAAATGCTTTTTTTCATCTACTATACAATCTGAGTGTATTAGAAATTGCTGAATAGGAGCCCTGGACACAATAGTCGGCGACTCGGCATGCAGCTTGACCACAGTCATATTGAGATTCATGGAAACTCGTTGGAAGACCATGGCGTTATCAACAGGGTATCTGATTAGGTGAAAACTAAATTTCATGAATAGTTAAGACATAAAATTTTGAAAAATAATTATCGACAAATATTTATAGCTCCTGTGTGCAAGGAACACTTTGGAATCATCTGCCCAAAGTGCTGAAAGGAAAGCGTTGCATGCACTTTGTTTTTAGTTGTATAGCACATTTCAGCTTTTCTACTGTGTGAAACAAACCTGCGTGTACTGGTCCTTCGAAAGGCCGGACTGCTTCATCAGCTGCTTGACTCGCTTCCGCCGCTCAACCAACTTCCTTATCTCTGTGGGGAGGACGCCAGCATCCAAACCCGCGTCAAGCAGCTCCGGAATGTATGTCTCTAGATCCGCCTGCAAGGTAAGGCAGCACACACATGTCCCGGTCATTCGCAAACAAAGCTTTTCTCGTTTGTTGGGGAGAGGGTGAGTTTATTTGGACGATGAGGTGAGTATTGTTGACATTGTGCAAAATATATTCTTCGAATAAACACTTTAAATCGCTCGCAATATCAAACAAGTTTCCAGCCGCAGTAGAAGAAACGCAACAAACGCTAGATCAGTGGTTCTCAAACGGGTGTCACTTTGCTAAGGGAGGAATATTTAATTCCTTGAACAACGGTCATATTGAGATTCATGGAAACTTGTTGGAAGACCCTGCCGTTATGAACAAGGTATCTGATTAGGTGAAAACTAAACATGAATAGTTAAGACATAAAATTTTGAAAAATAATTATCGACAAATATTCATCAAAATTTTATGTCTTAACTATTCGTGAACCCCAATCATCGGCGACTCTGCATCGAACGGAGCAACGGGCACGCCGCTGCAACAACGTATAATTTACGATTCATTCGAAGATTGTTGGTTTGCTAAACATTGCACCATTTCAATATTTGAAATGTCAAGACAATCGGATTTCCAAAAATTGTAGAAGCACTTTTCGCAGTGAATAACGGTCATATTGAGATTCATGAAAACTCGTTGGAAGACCCTGGCGTTATCAACAGGGTATCTGATTAGGTGAAAACTAAATTTCACGAATAGTTAAGACATAAAATTTTGATGAATAATTATCGATTTGATCATATTCTGGAAATTAAATCTATGCGTACCACAGTTTCCAGGAGGCCCCTTGGATCTTGAGGCCCTAGACCTAAGCCTATATAGTCTATAGGTAAATCCGGCCCTGACTGCAGGTTATCGCGCAGTGCTACAAGAAATAAATGTTCCAATCGGTTAAATCTCACCACAACGAAAAACAGGCAACTTGAATTTTTCTTAAAAACAACGAAGACAAACTTTCTGACAACAACATAAGTTTTACAGTTAGACAGGAATTTGCTGCAGCACCCTGTCAATAACAACGATCTCTAGCGCCTACTTACGGGAACGGACCACCCTTATAATATTAAGCAGCTTGCTATCTCTGCCGTATTCGCCGCTTAATTCATTTGCTTCTATACACAGCAGCATAAAGAGGATGACAAACAAAAATCTCCCGCATTGAGCTATTAATTTAAAAAAAACTCATAAACAACTCGTGAATAGTAAAAAACTCATAAATCAAAAACAACAATACACCAGTAAACTGGTTTGATAACTTTCACAAGAGACGAACCTTTAAGTCCCTAGTAAGCAGCAGGATGGCGGAGTCGGAGATAAACAGGATTGCGGAGTCGGAGATAAAATATCGGACTCCGACTCCGGTCTTTCTAAATTTTCCGACTCCCACTTCCAAAATTTCGGAATCCGACTCCGACCTTTGTAAAATTCCCGACTCGTTAACATGAAGGGAATGAAATTTGGCTGTTGACATCAATGGAAATCGTGGTGCACAGCAAGAAATCTGTTTCAGCAAAAGTTTCAAAAGAAATTGTACCATTTCAACAGGTTTTCCCAAATTTAAGAGTATTGATGTAAAAAATGATCCACTTGGACATCCGGGGTCGGATTCGGACAAAAAACTCCGACTTCCAGTGTTGTTAGGAATCCGACTCCACCCAAAAACCTCCGACTCCGTACGACTCCAGCTCCGACTCGGCAACCCTGGTAAGCCCTGGTATGGAACCGCCTTTGATGTCCATGTGCACAACACCCTGGGCGTGAAGCAAAGCCAAGGCGTCGAGCACTGAAGCACAGACAGTTGCTATCTGCTGCTCGCTCAGGCGTGTCCTTGTCACAATGTCCGTCAGGGCACCAACTTCCAGATACCCCATCACAACCCACAGTTCATCTTCCACCAAAAAGCTGCTGTACATGTCCAAGATGTTGTCATGGTGATAATCACGCATAATGATCACCTGAAACAGAACGTGCAGAAGTGCATGGACAAGGGTGTTCAAATTGTTGCAAATATAACCTATCCTTGTGCCCAGTGTCAGCGTAGCCTTAAATCAATATCGTAGATTTTTGTTTTTGCGCAGTTTTTAAATTACATTCGTGAATATGGCGTTGAGATAAATTTTGTATGTCTTGAAGCTCAAACTTTGGCTAAGAAGCGATTCAGTTTCAAATACTTCTTCATTGCGCCATAGTCATTGTTTAGCAACAATAGCATTCATTCTAGATATATATTTGTGATGACATGTATTGTGACGGTTCAATCACATTTATGTGGAGCCTTAACGTTTTCATCAATGATTTCCTTTTACCTTGCCGGCGAGAAAAAAATCAGACTTTTCAAGATATTAGACTCCGACCTGCTCTTCATAGGCGCAGTGTTTCAACTTTCATCTGATTTTAATTGCCACCCCATCCTACCTACAGTAAATTATTTGAAACCATTTAACAGCAACGATAAAAGTCAGCAGAAAAATCTAACGTAAGTAGCAAGATGCTTTTTATTTGCAAGTGCTGAGGGAATTGACACTGCCATCACTTACAGATACTGAGATAACTTGCACAGTGGTGGATATTAAAATTTGGGGGCAAGCTTTCATAAAGAGGCCCCAAAACATCTCCATTGCGAAAGGTATATGTGGGATTACATGGATAAAAGAGTTAAATTTGTTTCACATTTCAATGTATGAACTAAATTCAAGAGCATAAGATACATGCGAAAGGAACGAACATTTGTAAAGTTTTGCAGCTGGACACTTGAAAGCTGCCTCCTTTGGCACATTTTCCCATAAGTTTTGCTTTATTTTGAAAAACATATGACTTGCTTCAGGGCTTCTTTAAATGTGGCTCTAGAGTGGTACATGACCTTTTTAACTAAACAGTAGTGCAAAGCTCTCAAGAGGGGGCAAGGTACCTCTGAAAAAGTGGGGCCCGAGGCGACTGCCTCGTTATCCTTCCCTATTATCCATCTCTGAGCTTGCAATCTGTCTTGTTGGCAAAGCGCATGTGACTAAAATGAAACTAAATTTAAATTTTTTCCCGTAAGGGCTTCAAATTCCGCAGACAAGTTATTGTATTTTCAAGAAGCCCGTGATTTGTACAAATTTAATTACGTGCAGTGCTAAGCTATCTTTACATGCAGCTGAGCGTGGTCAATAGGTTTTGTAATACTGGGTTTACTATTGTGTTTACAGTTTAATTCTATCTTACGAATCTATTTCAATGAAGTCAGTTAAATTTAGCAAAGTGTCATCAAATAATTTAAACAAAGTTAGTTTGAAGTGGCTACAAAGGTTTTACGTAATAAGTTGGACATAGCCAAAAGATATTACGGATTATCAAAAATACAAACATTTTTCAATGCGTTGAAAGACCAGCGTTTACGGTTATCAACTACATACCTGAAATCGCTCAAAAATTAGATGACAACTGGATCCACTTTTTATATCCCCGAAAGTTTTGTAGAAGACCTACTTCGGAAGCCAGTGCCTCAGAGCAAAGTCGCTGCTCGGCTTCGATTGAACGTACTGTGCTGGTGCACATCAGAATAAGCGTGTAAATACAGTATAACAAGCGTAATCGTAATGGTGGCCGCGATGACTTCTTGCTCAAGTGCAATATTGGACATTGAGAGGTGTACTAGCGCTTTTGCAAGAATGGTTTATGAGCAAATGGTGACATTGATCCAACGTAGAAGCTTGGAACTTCACACTTCCCTATCAAAACTTTTAAAACTTGTCAATTCAATGAAAGCAGACTTTTTATTTGTCAGCTTAAATCTGAACGCAATTGTTCAGGAGAAAACGCCAGAAACAAGCACGTTTCATGGATGATGCCTTAAAAAGCAAGGAGCATTAAAAATATTTAAATGTTGAAACTCGATTGTTGTTTTCCCCAGCCCTAATAAAATTTCTGGCTACGCGTCTGATTGAACTGCTGGTATTTACCAAAAGATCTTGTGGTTTGTTTTGTACTTGATCTCTATGTGGTGATTATTAGTAGCAGTGTATTTTACTTATCGGAACTGAGATATTTGTATTGATTATCACAAATATTTAAGAATAATTGTGTCTATTTAAGTTCTCAGAATTAATGTGTTTTCAGATTAAATGCAGTGTTAAGTGCAATATATATAGCACCATTGTATACTTGCACACACTACTAGTTGCTATAACTCCACCATGGGCGTGGCCAAGGGGGGCCATGGTCACCAAAATATATCAATACCATAATGTGCCCCCATTTTACCAATTTTACAAAAAGGTTGTACTATGGTTGAGTGGACATGGTGACGTCATTGAAACGCAAACAAGAAGGTTTGTCCCCCCAAAGTTTTTTAGCAAACTCGGTCCCTGGTCTGTGGCTTTAACGTTTTGCTGTGTACAGCACCTGACAGACGTGACAGCGTTTCGAAACTTCGCCTCAGTGTGTTCGACTGTGCTTTCAGCAACGAAAAGAACTTCATTCAATGTTAGGTCATTTGTGATCGACAAGTCTAGTTTGGAGAAGCGGGCGAAGTTCAAATTTATAATAAAGTACTGTAGGAAACGTCGGAACGATCGCCCGGGTAAATCTAAAGCATGATTGTGAGAAGGTTGCTTATGTGAAACGGTGTAAAGTACGCTCTATGTAGTCAAACTGGCTTTGTAGCTTCTCTATTTGTGATGAACAGAGAAATGTGGCCACTTGGCATTTTCAGTTCTTTTACTTTAAGCTTTTTCATGTTAAGTTGTGGATTCAAAGGAGGTGATGGCATAGCTTGATTGTGACCAGGTTGCTCATGCCGGGGGTCCGGAAATAGTGGGTCGCAAGTTGCAACCCATATTTGGGTCGCGAAAATTTGAATTCTGGGTCGCGAAAATTTGAATTCTTCCATTATCACTAGACAGAATAAATGCCATCTTTTACTGTTTTATGTGCTAAGTTTCATAAAATTCTGTGCAAGAAATTCCTACTGTCAATAGTAGTAAAAAAATTAATATTTAATTCTCAAGCATTTTCCACAAAATTTCATGCTCACAAAATGTTTGGGTCGCGAGAATTCAGAAATATTTCTTGCTTAGGGTCACGCCAAAAAGTATTTGCGGACCCCTTGGCTTATGCGAAAGCGGTGTAGAGGTCATTCTAAGTAGTCAAGCTTGCTTTGTAGCTTTTCTATTTGTGATGAAGAGAGGAATGTTGCCGCTTGGCATTTTGAGGTTTCTTCGTGAAGCTTTTTCAATTTGTACTTAACGTGCGATCCATGCAGCCTGTTTGATGCTTTCTTCCAGAGATGGGTTTTCACGTACGGGTAAAAAAATTTTACGAAAACTGTGCGAATATTCGCATTATCTAAATTCGCTTTGGATATGGTCCAGTTGTCTAAAACTGCAGCGTTGCCTCAACATTGGTGGCCGCCGTTTTCTAAGAACCCTGTCGCAACAGTGGAAGCTTCAGCTAATAACCAACTTTTAAAGTGTAAGCGTTCTCATTCCTAATGCTCATGGCAGCAGTGTATGTGATGTGGTCTTGTAGCTTTTAGTGTAACTTACGTTGCACTTGGGTTTGTTAAAGTTCAGTGCAGTGAGGATTTCTATGAACTCCGTTTGAAAAGCAGTTTGAAAAGCTGTCAGTTTTCAAACTGTTCTTTGTGATACTAAAGTATTGTAAACACAGCAGTAAATCAAATGAGCTGCTCATTCAATCTAGAGATCAAGTTACATGTAAAAACCTGCCCAGCTACGTTTCAAACTTTGGCTGAAGCACGATTTAGAGCAGAACAAAAACGCAGGTAGGAGGATGTTTTTCATCTTTTTTTGAAAGAGCTATGAAAAGACTGTACGAGCGTAAATGTGTTTCGCGCATTGATCCCACACTTTGAGCCTGTTGCGCATCTGCGGAGGCGATTGGGGCCGGACCCTGGTTATTTTACTCTGGACGACTTAAAAACCACGCGTAAAGGGCAATCTTACCACAAGCTGATGATTGGAAACGGGAACATCACTTCACTCACAGGAAAAGAACACGAACTGGTCGAGGAAGCCAAACGACATTTCCCGGATGTTGTTGGCATTTCTTCGACTAAGTGTCGTGGTTCTAACACTGTGGAGATGGACGATGGGTGGAAACTCTTATACTCCGGAGTTTGAACCCAGAATGTCTATGCAGAGTGGGGAGGGATGTTCATAAGTCTCCAGCAACAGACTGTGTTCATGAATCGATTCCATCATTAGTAAGTTCAAGTACCTTGGGTAGTATTCACGAGTGACGCAACGCAGAACAAGGGGATTGATACATAGAATTAGCAAAGCAAACGCAGTTATGCGTGAGCTTTATTGCTCTGTGGTCACAATACAGGGAGCATTCAACACCGTAAAGCTGTCAGTTTTCAAATTGGTCTTTGTTCTGATTCTCACCTATGGTCTGTCTCTTTGATAATGACTGAAAGAATGTTAACCCAAGCATGGGCGCAATTTTGTTGTAAAATGTGGGGGGACAGCTTGGTGTGAAACCAATATGGTCATCGGGTCGATGCAGAAGTGACGTTTTATAAATACAGATTCCCAATCTTATTTCTAGAGGTGTTTTGAGAGCAACACTAATCACGCTTTGTTTTGTCCTTGCAGATGATTTACATATTAATATATTTATATTCGTTGCTGGACACGGTACTGTATTTCAGCCTGCTTCCATTAACATCGTATTTGGATGTAAACAAGCACAGCAATACTGTATAGTAGAACACATCATTTGAGTTTTATCAAAGCTGTCAGTTGGAGTGCACAAAATACTGAATCGCATTGGTCGCACGTGCATATCACTCCTACAGTAGAACACTTCAGTTTTCATGCATTTTATAAGAAGTGTGGGTTACAGCGCGATTTCATGTCTTGTTCAGGTCGCTTAACGTTACAAAGAGGATAAATACTTTTCTTGCACATTTCCGTTTTTTGAAAAAGCTACAAATCTCTTTAATGCTAGTGGGCATCATGCAAGCAGCACCCCTACCAAAATCTACATTGATATCCTCTTACCAGCGGCAAAGATATTTGGCCTAAAATTAGCGAAGCCTACTTCACAAAATGATTTCAATCTATTTTTACTGCTGGTAGGTTTTCACTAAACCCCTTATTGGTCCCTGCCTACATATCCACACAGAATTGTGAAAGGGCCTCATTTTGAAGCCTGAACCCGGCTCGAGCCCGACATTTATTTTTGAAGCCCGATTTAGGCCTGAAAGTCAAATTACCGAGGTAGTTAAGATATGCGCAACTGCGGAGAAACAAAAAACGTTGTGTGCAGGTGTAGTTGCAGGTACACGGTTTATCACACCCAAAATAGCAACCACCTTGACCAAAACACTGGCATAATCTGGCACAAACGTAGCATATTTGTCAACGATAATACTGCGGAGTGTGGAATATAATGTTTTCAAGAAAATAAAACTATGACGAAACTATCTACGATGGCGTTATAGGCATAAAAGAAACTTTCTAGGATAGCTCTATAGATATGAAAAACCGGTTGTAGGCTTCTTAAACAATCCAAGAATCGCGTCAGCGATTGATCTTTTCGACGCAACGCCATCGCGTGCTAATTTCCTCACCGCTATCGCCTTCTCAAAAACATTGTGGGACTAATCCGAGCAGAGAATAAAAGAACGCAGCTGTGTTTGCAACCAGAATTATCTGTAGAAAAATCATAATCTCTTCCCTTACAGAAGTTACCGCGGTGAGCACAACAAATCTACATCACGAAAGAAAAAAGTCGTTACTCTTAATGTTATGAAAAAGTCTTGTATGCAGGCCCGAAAAATTTTAACAAACTTAAGCCCGGCCAGGCATAACTCTGCACCATGTCAAAAGTTTCATTCTAAGAGTTCTGCTTGCATAACGACACAAAAATATATTTGAGATTGAATCAAACTGCACAACGGTGAATTGGCAAAAAAGTAACAAGTTTCACCTTCAACACGAAAAGAATGTCCAATAAAACAAGGTGTGATGTATCTGTAAAGCAAATGTTTCGCACTTGGATGAAAACATTGCTGCATTGTGGGTTTGATTAATATCAAGTAAATCAGATGACTTACGAACCAATGCATTCAGCACGATCAAAAAGTCTAAGAGTCACGGAAAAAATACATTTTTTATTTGTTGGTCACCATTGCCGCGACATTACACGAAGTGAGGATAAATGTATATCGTATGCTCATGTCCGAGTCAAGTTCCTACGTTTTGAGCTATAGGTCAATATGCAGCTAGGTACATACTGGAAGGCTACTTCAACGTTTTGATTGAAATCCTGTTCACTAATGTTTGAAAACAGTCTTTTGCGAAACTGTCCATCCCAAAACTAAGTCTACACGATACTGCTGCTTTTTGTCTTTCGGCAAAAGCTTCGCAGAGATATGTCTGAAAATCTAACTTTCGAACATTATATACAGTAGCATCATTAAATTATACCCTGTCTGTTTCTGAATACGTGATAACCAACGTTACAGCAAAGCCAGTTGCATTTCTGTACGGAACAAATCATGGTTGTACTGTGGTCTCTCACATGTGCAGCTGTAATACTCTCAATGTTTCAAGAAAATAACCTTTCTGAAAGTATACCACACAGGGGAAAATGTCGGACAGAAGCAGTTAACCATCTTTCATGGTCTCTAGAAACTTGAAAAATGTTAAAAATTATTTCATCGAAGCTTAAATTTATAAACTAACAGAATCAGTGATACCACACCAAACTCTGTTTCAACATCAACTTGGCTTTGTGTGGCCTATACCATCCAACATGAAAAGCTCTTCACAGAAAACGTGACAAACATCACTTTAATTTTTTGAAACCTCTCCAAATACAAAACCTAGGACATGGCATGTCATGTCCCCCCGTCTGAAAAAGTGGGGGGCACGTCCCCCGTGCCCCCCACCAAATTGCGCCCATGATCCCAAGTACAATCGGCAGAGATGGAGTTTTTGTGAGGGGTTCACGACGTGACACTTCGCGACAAAGTGCGCAGCTGTGAACTTCGTAAATTCGTCGTAAACCCTGAAATTCAAGCCACTTCTTCGATTAGAGCAGGGGTGAAAAACGCATTTTAGGTCAGCGACCACATGGAAGTAAAACCACCCGCACTCAGGTCGGGTCGCAACGGTTAATTCATGGCATAAAAATTTTAAATGACCAGAACGTTTCAACTGGCTATCCAATCCGTTGACAAGTGCGGTATTTGCAGAGAATTATTAAAAACTATCTTCAAAAACAGAATTTACGGGACACGAAACAACATTGCAGTGAATGGAACGCGCGTCTTTCTGTTGCCATGCCAACGAAGATGTTTGCGAAGCGCCTGACGTCATTGACTCTCGCCCTACTTCTGTCAGTTTTGTCGTTTAAAGAAGGAAGAGTTGAATCAGTTGGTGAGTTTTACTTTCCATGTTGAACGTTGAGTTTGTGTCGCTTGTATGGATCTTAACTCATCTCAGGAATGCAGTTGTTGCCTCAACCTTATATCAAAATGTTTTGGTTGAGCTTGAAAAATAAAAATGTCTCTTTTCCTTCGAATTTTTTGCTCTTTCGCATTTCATTTTAACCAACATATTTTATTTGACTCATTTTTATGTGTTTTTTGTCAATATTTTGAAAAAAGTCATTTTCTCAGATTCCAAACCTTCACCAACGTGCGATGAGTCATCAGTTTGGTGGAAATCAATAAATTCTTTGAATTTTTTGCTCTTTCGCATTTCATTTTAACCAACATTTTGTACTCAACTCATTTTTATGTGTTTTTTGTCAATATTTTGAAAAAAGTTGATTTCTCAGATTCCAAACCTTCACCAACGTGCGATGTGCCATCATGGTATATATGCGACGGCTTCTATAGCTGTCCTGACAAGAGTGACGAGGAAAGGTGCGATTGTCCTTCGTACAGACCGTTCGAATGTGATTGTTACAAGTCTGATGATGGTTGTGCATGGAGGTGGGGATGCATACATCAATCGTGGGCATGTGACGGCTACAAAGACTGTGGTGATTGGTCGGATGAAAAGTATTGTTTAAACGCAAAACTTTATTGTAGAAATGATGAGTGCGTTGAAAGGTCGAAAGTAAATGATGGAAAAGTAGACATGACAAGTGGATATGACGAGTTTGTATGTTGTGCGACCCAGGGTCATAAGTGTGGATGCAT
>Ga0210059_1013547_pt1 | contig 12189 bp, 5 predicted proteins | sample Ectturendosymbi2_FD_188042 | JGI IMG/M metagenome (GOLD analysis project Ga0210059, IMG submission 188042) | Ecteinascidia turbinata endosymbiont from Florida, USA - Sample 2 (SPAdes) (version 2) | ecosystem: Host-associated > Tunicates > Ascidians > Unclassified | place: Key West, Florida...
TTTCGGGGGGGGGGCAATTTTCATGAACTTATATTCGATGACATCATCGTGCTCATTCAACCGTACTACAACTTTTTCGCAAATGGTCACAGGTATTTTCTTTTCGCAACATTTCTGAAAATGAGAACTTATCAGTCTTAATCAGGCCAATACCTAGGGTGTGAAGCCCACACTAAAATTCCCCCCCCTTGGAAAAATGTGTTGGACATAGTTTAAAATTTTGTGCCCCTCCCAGAAACCTCTTCGACCCCGCTGGTGTCCCAAGCTGGTTACGGGCCTGCTTTTAATCAAGATGCACACCCAACGATCAGAACAGAGTAGAAATTACTAGCCTAATACAATCACCTGGTTCAACTAGTGCAATCATGGCTTTTTTGTGTCAGACGCATAGGCTACTAGTAAACCTGCCTAACTTTTTCTCTTGTTTCAGAAATTTCATCAAATCGTTTATCAGGATTTTTGAAACTTCAATTGAATATATTTGCTGTGAGATAATTTCTGCAGACGATACTGCGAGTGGTGAAGCTGTCAGATACAAGAGACTATTGTCAGGATATATTTAATCAATGATGCTATTGTTTTAATTGTAGATACGAGACTTTGTCTGCCAACTGAAACACCCTTGAAAGGAATGCATCAGGAACAGGGCCCTTGAGAGGAATAAAATGTGCTGGTGTTAAAGCTGTTTTGGACCCCCTTATAAATTATAACTACTTCAGAACTTAACTTGCTTTTCAATAATATAACTAGAAAACGATATGTTTTATTTTGTATTGGTATTTTACATCATAACCATTTACCAATGTTATTACTAAATTTCAAAAGGTCTCAGGCTGATCTCAAATAATGCACATAACACACAGTTGCTTTGCGAATTTCACAATTATACATCAAATTTAACATTAATAGTAGGCTATGGTATTTCTCACTAGCAAAGCAAATTTAATACCTCTTTGAACCTAATACAGTAATAGAAGGACACGAAGAATTTCGGTACTCGCTTTGTCATGGATTCTAATAGTTTTTGAAAATTTTACTTGATTTACTGTCGCGATGCCAGTTCGGGGTTGCCGAGTGGCAAGAAATCGGAGGCGTTTTGGTGGAGTCGGATTCCTATCGACACTAGGGGTCAGAGTCGGATTTTTTGTCCGACTCCCACTCCGGAGTCCAATCGGATCACTTTTACATCACACTCCTAAGTTGGGAATTCCTGTTGAATCGGTACAAATTCTTATGAAACTTTTGTTGAAACAGAGAATTCTTGCTGTGTACCACGATTTCCATTGAGTGTTAGCTGCTACAAAATTCTTGGCCGCCAAACTTCATTCACTTTATGTTAAAAAGTAGGAAATTTTGGAAAGGTCCGAGTTGGAGTCAGACATTTTACCTCCGACTCCGCAACCCTGGATGCCATACTTGAATGATGGCCTCTATTAGCTTGGTCATGGTGGTGTAATCGACTTTTTGTAAGCGGGATTTTCTTGTTGATCACAAATTCTCAGTGGGGTTAAGATCTGGCGAGTTTCCAGGCCAATCTATCACATTTAATTTTGCTTCCTGAAATTCGTCTTCACTTTTTTCAGATGAAAGACAAGAGACAATATCCCATTGGAATTTTCCTCCACTTTCAGGAGATGCCTTTCTCATATCTGGAATGGCTTTTCCCTCAATTGCATCAATGTATTTGTATAAATTCATTATATCCTCAATGGGCATAAGTGAAGCTACTACTGAAAAGCTGAAACTGTCCAAGAACATTTTTTTGGGTTCCTTTACTAGCTCACTGCAATGGGCAGGACTTAATTGCTCACGATTCCTGATCCTAGTAAATCTGCTATGTTTCCCTGGAACAAAAAATGACTTTCATCTGAAAACATCACTTTTTCCGGTTTTCTACAGTCCATTAATTAGGCTATTTTTTGCACATTCTTAGCTCTTCTTCCAGCCTCCGGTGGGCGGCGTCACACTGTACCTGAACTTCTGTAAACTCAGCATGCACCAAATCCTTCTGTAAATCAAAACTAGTCTTCTTAGCATACCTTTTGCAATAGCTGTTTGAGTATAATTTCAGTGTTACGAAAGCATAGCAATGCAACTCTGCTTCCTAGTTGTGACATATGCCATTAAAAATCACAGAAATTCTAACATGTACAACTCTCAACCAGGGGTGGGTATTACACTTTAGGGTCCGAGTCAAAATCGCAGACAGCTGCCCCAAAACATTGTGCAATTTGTGATATGTCATTTGCACAATATATGACCTTGAAAGAGGGTCCCTTGCCCCTATGTTTGTTCACGTTACATCAAAAAAGAGCCCAAAAAACTAAGTGCGAAAGTCTCCATGAGGGGCTCCGCGACATCTCTGAAAATAGGAAAATAGCCCCGATTCGCAGCCTTGTTCGCCTTCCCTAATATCCACCCCTGCTCTCAACTACATACAAAAGAAAGAACTGGCTTCATTCTATAACATTATTGCGTTGATTAATGTCCTATGTAACGTCGTAAAAATATTTTTCGATCATTCCGTTCTGCTACGCGTTACATAGTGCGTTGGGCTAACAATGAAACGGAAGCAATTGAGATAATTCCAACCACACATCAAAAGAAATGGCGATACACTGTATATCGACTAAAACCACAACTTTAGCCAACTAATTTGCACAAGATTGCATGAATAAAGTTATAACAATAAAAACTTTGTGCATGCTTGCCCTGATCTATTTTGAACATTGAGGTTAATGGGCCTCCTAGACTCTTGTGGGCCCCGGAGCGGCGCATCGGCTGCACCCCCTCTCGTGGGGCCTGAGCAGGAATGCAATGTTGACTTTATTACGAATGGTTGGGCCAGGCTCGCCACCAGATGTGGGTGGGCTTAGCCACTTTTGCTAGGACTACCTAAACAACACCTAACAATTTTGAGGTTCTTGTGCATTTCGAATTTCCCTGGCAACGCTAGAACTTGGCTGTGAAACCCCAGCAACGGTTAAATAGTAGCTTATAGTAACCCCAGGCAAACGTAAAGCCAACCCAGTATGAACATATGAGCAGGCTATGCTGTTTCTGTCACCAGGCATAGTCTACTGGGTGCAAACTTTGCTCCACTGGTGTGATAACAATGAAGTATTTATCGTTGGCGTTTCAAGAGTGTATGCACACTCTTCCTCAGAAGATGGCAAGAAACAAAATCAAAGCGTACACACACACTGCATTTCTGAACATTTTCAGAGTGGTACACGAAAAAAAGGATAAAAATGCCTTAGAAATAGGCTACCAACATTTTGAACGATCTCCCAATGTCAGCATATTTGTGGTTAAATAACAATCATTCACGAAATTTTCGATCAGATGGCCTGTCTCAAGATATATCTTGTAAGGAGATGACAACCAGTAAAAAAATAAAAATTTCAGTAAAACTTCTCTTGGAAATGATAAGAATACAAAATTTCAACTTTATTATTTGAAAGTTTCTGCAAATGTCAAAATTGCTATGCAATGTTTTGCAAAATTTCGGGTGTGGGGCAAATGTCCCCTCCCTGGTTGTGCACCTGCTGCTTAGCAATAAAAAGGCGGATGTGCCACTTGGTAGGGTTTGGTAATACACTTTTTGAAATAGACGTCTATTGGTTACGGGTGAAGTTAAGGAATCATACTATGCACGCGTAATTGAGAGAAGCCCAACCCAACAACTAGACCAAGTTTGTAGGTCACGATCAAGGCGGCAAGCCAACTAGCGTCAGTTTTAACTAAACCTGTTTGACAAATTTTATCGAAATGCGTCCACATCATTTAAGGAGCCTCGGGCCAAACTAGGACAGAGTTAACGTTTGAAGCCTTTTATTTATTCTTAGAAAAATAAATCATTACTTAAACGTGAAGTGAACAATGAAACATTTTTACATTACTGAGATTAGATTATTAAATTTATTGGTATGGCCTTCTACAGGCAGTATATATCCTTTTGTTTTAGGTTAAAGACGGGGATACTACATGGGATATGATATACATAAATTTTAACATCTGTAGAGTATCTCCTCATCACTTCTCTCATTGGGCACCGCAAAAACATTCTGAAAACTAGTAGGGGAGAATATTTAAAAAACTATGCTGGATCCGTTGATGCATATATGAAGAAGGATGAAAAAATGGAATGAGTAAAAATGATGAGAAAGATTGTGAACAAGCAGAAAAAGCAAGACCCATAATCGAGAATGAAAAACCAGATCTATTCGGCTTCTGAGTGTTTGATTCTGATGACCAAGATATTTTAATATTCCTTATATATTCACTAAGTACGATCATGATCTTCTTCCATTTTAAATTCTTGGAAGGAAATTTTATGGGTGGAAAGGGGGCACGTTTATGGTCGGCTCCGGGCAGCACTGAGCTTCGCTACGCCACTGCAACCACGTAACGGAAAGAGTAGGTGGAAAAAGTTGACTTCTTTATCGTGCACACCTAATGGGATGGATTCACTTGATGATTCTTACACAGATAATCCATTCGTAGATGCATACAAGACAACAGAGGACGAAGGACATTCTCAACATTTTTCAAAAAGCATCGTTTTGGACTTGGTGATTATCAATTTTCAGAATGACTGTTCACACAAAAATGTTTTGTGAGAGTTTATGAATAGCTAGATCAGAAATGACTGGATATTCATTTTTTTAATCCAAAAATAACAAAATTTGTTTTGAAAATTCCAGTTGCAATCTTTTTGTCGTTTCAATAACTCCACAAACTCATCCTGGGCATGGCTGGTGTTCGGTCTTCTGAAATTTCAAATATGCATGGTTTGCCGATCCAACTTCTTCTGAAGCAAATTCTAAAGTACTTCTGTAACTGTGTATGAAGCTTTTGAATTTAGTCTAAAACTACTCAGTGTGCTCTCAAAGCAGTTAGCCTAGCCCTAGACTAGAGCTAGAGTTCTAGACACAAGTGTGCCCTCATGTCGGAATGAATGCAACAAGGTCAGTGTTGGTCAGTACTTTAAAACAATGATGACGTAACAATGCATAAAGTGTTGTGTTTAGTTGCATATTATTATTTGGTATCTCAGGCAGACATGCCGTGTCATCTCTATCCAAGACGAAGGCTAGTATGTTGCATATAAATTATGTTTCGCTTTAATCAGCGCTCTGCCAATGTTGTGAAACTGGTGATAAGCATAGATGTTTGATCGATTTTGCTCAGCCTGAAAAAGGCAACAATGTATATTGACCCTGACCTACCTCCATTTAGATAAAGCATCGTCCATTTGCATTCGGTTACTCCTAAATGGTTCAACAAAATACATACGTCTACTTGGTATGTTAATCATCTGCATGATACAAGTCACAGCCACTGAATGCAATAGTAAGATTTTAGAAAAGTTTATAATTCATCTGGTGCTTGAAGTTGATGTAAAATAATTTTTTTAGAAGACGTTCCTCTGAAGTATCTGGTAAACCTGCTTTTCATCGAAATCTCACCAGCAAATTTCAGTGATTGCCGTTTTTGTTGTACACTCCAACAACACAATCGAACCACGACGGGTCGTCCTGTGAAACATACAAATAATAAATCGTTTGCAGAATCTTTTCTGTCATTGTTGTATGATGTGTAAAGATTACGATTACTATGTTGCACTTTTTCCGTTGATTTTACGGCAGCGGCAGAAATTGAAGACACTTTAACATCAGGTTCTGAAGTACATGGCTAGAAACGTCGGATGGCCCCACAATTTCTAGCAAATCCTGTCGTTCTGCGCTTCAGGAGGCGGTTTCACAAACCAAATACTGTTTCTCGCTCAAAATCAAAATATTTGGCCCCTCCCAAAACTTTCGTTTCGCTGCGTCACTGGCTCAGCGGCGCACAAAACCATGTACGTTGTTTTTATCGAAGTTTAATGTTTTTGTGAGGTATTTTTAGCTTGATGATGACAAACGTTCTTGAGTGCGGTTGTTGCTAGCAAATATCTACAACAAATGGAAATTTTGGTCACATCTGGCAAAAACCAATAACTTTCCATGTCATCCTCGCGCCTTTCTCTATGAACATAATGCTTACGTCAATCGAACTCTGTGCAAGCCGTGCAAAAAATCAAAACAAGCTGAACGTATTTGCTGTTCTCATCTAAACATACCATCTGTAAACTGCTAAAAACGGGATGACTATGGGTTTTAATTGGGATGGAATTTAAATAACGAAATTCACCACTTCTGTGTGTACCTCTGTCCAACACATCGTTTCCGGTTTTTCAATTCCATCAATGATTTCTTTGACGATTTTAAAGCTTTTTATGGCCTGTTTCTCATACGTGGCTATTCAGAGAACTGTGACGTGGAAGACAATCGTGCAAATTTGATCAAGTGACGAACATTTCACCAATGCTGCCATGATGTGCATCCCCAGTCTGAAATGCTTCTTCAAGCTGCAATGATGCACATAAAACTTAAGGTTGTGAAGCGCCTCTAACGGATAAAAATTGCGTCATTACGGTATAGGACCCATCATGACTAGGCCAAGAATTTTATATTTGTGGCACCACAACCATTTTGCTGGGGATAGTGATGCTCTTTCAAAAAAGTACGAAGACTGTTTCTCCTCATTTTGCTACACTGCACCAATTCCTTTACTAAAGTAAATATGTTATTACGGTTTTATAATTTCAGACAAAAGCTTATACCTACTGCAAAATTTAATCTCAGGTTTTTTCATAAGAACCAAATATCTATTTTCGTGGCACTTTTTAAATCTGCTTTACGGTCAGTAGAGCCTTAATCAGGCGATGCAACCAAGAGAAAAGGTTCTGATACAATTTTTTTCACAGCATAAAATTTAAACAAAGTTCAACAAGTTTTCTGTGATCGCAGGAGGTGAACCAAATTACAGCTCAATGAAAAATTTCTGTTTTCGACAATTCTATATATTTTCGGATGCATATTTATTTCAAGACAGGGAACGAGTTGATATTTGAGAAAACGTTGTTTTTTTTTTTGAAGAAAAAAAAATACTGCAAGGATTGCAGAGTCCATTTGCGGGGTCATCTTAGTCTTGGGTTATCATCACTGATATTCCTCGCCCAGCTGTATCAACACAATCAGATGCTAGGGCGAAACCAGATTCGGCTATTGGATGTTTAAGCTGGTATAATTGAGTTTGAACGCACGTCGGCAAACTATACTTAACTGAAAAGAATTTCCATCTTGCTTTTGCAGTCACCAAAAAACTCCGGAAAGGGACACCAGCGAAAAGTCGTTGTCACGGGCGATTAATCATCGTTGGTCGCATAACTTTGAAAAACGGCATGCCGGCGCCCCTTGAAGCAACATTTCAAAGGCACTCGGTTTTGACGCGGTACCCACGCTATAGAGTTCCTTATTTTGCTGTTTAATCCAGGCTGCAAGACAAAAGAAAAACTATTTCACCCGATACTGTCTCATTAGGAGTTTCATTATATGAGTGCCGTTTGACAGCTGTTGAATGACAAACTTTCAACACCTGCTCGTTAGCAATCTAAACAAGCGAGCGCGGCGCGAACGAACGCCGAAGCCTAAAAATACCGTAAAAGCGAATGTCAATTAAGGAGCGACACGAAGCGACGGTCCTTGAAAATTGTCGAAAATTGTACTGTGGTGGAAATATCACGCGGTAGAAGGGCAAGAGCAGCAAAATAAGGACGCGTGTAATGAACTGCACTGTATGTACGATTCGTTGCGTTGTGGCGGGCAAGGTCATCGGTTCATTGCAATCACGGCTGTGTTCTGTGTCACGTACTGGTTAATCAATACAGTACATCCTCAGAGACAGGGCAGATAGCGTGATTGGATCCATTGAAAATTTGTGTTATGGACACAGAACGTTTTCTGAAGCTAGCGTTCTCTCTGGGAATTATAAGGATGCCGGTTATTGAGGCTTGATAAGAATTTTGACTTGAAAGATAACTCGCCTGCTACCTATATGGGATTTGTGTTGCTGAAAAAAGAGCGAACTACTTGAAAAGTGGTACGGAGTTTGCTAATTTGTTGAGATAAAAATTCATCGTGCACTGCAAAGTCTCAGCCTCTTCAGCTGTTCTGAAAAGCATTGAAAGAGTGAAAGTCATGTCGCGTGGAAATGCGATGATAACTACAAAAAAACGCAAAACGTTGTCCGCTGTGTTTTTTCAACCACGAGCCGCAAATATTTGATGTTGATCATACAGTTGAGTTTGGACAAACCACAAAAATAAGGTTTTTCTGTTTGGTAGGGACTTCGGAACCTTTATTTACGATTAATGTTACTTTTTTAAGCTGTCTGAAAATGCAAAAGTCACATTTCTGCGAACAACCAAAGATGACTTAATGCGTAATGTAAAGTGTTGGATACTGCAAACAAATACTCGAGTCAAATTGCAATGCCAAAACAATTTTTTCATTTGAATAAAAAAACAACAAAGAAAAACGGTTGAACGCTTGTGAACTCTTTGAGAAATAGACCACGAAATTTTTTCCTTTAGAAACCAAAATTATTCTGATTATTCTGATAATATTCCTTCAAACAGGTATGCGCGATCTCGTTCTTGGGAAAGGATGCAAAAACGACAATGGCAAAAACGTAGGAACGCTGCAACAGCTCAGCGAAGTCCTGGCCTGATTCAATTAGACTGCTACGCGACAAACTAATTTGATTAGTTGTTGCGACCTAGTTGCAACAAGATTATAATGTACGAAAACCACGTCATCCACAGTTTCGCCAGCGACGTTGGTCCGATGTCGTATCAGAATGAGGTGGTCACGCCAGAGAGAAATTCAGTCAATCTTATTTCGAGCACTAATGTTCTGGAGCGTGTGTTTATGTGACACGGCGGATGCATTGCAGTCGGTGAGTTTGTTTCCAAAGGAATTACAGCCGGAACTACGCAGAACCCAAATTTTAAAAGCTAGCAAAACGCACATGGTTTGAAGGATATTCTCGACAAGGTGAAGACGGTTGCAACTGTGCGCATTTTAATACTGTGATAACTGGTTATGTATTTCACTTTTTAGATTAACCAGTACAAACACGCTTTCATGTGTTACTCATCTCTAAGAGAAAATTTCGACTTTCAAATCAAACCTACAGCTTTTTACGGATATTGTGCTTTAGTCATTGCGCATCCACTTTTCCTGCACGGAACTCATAAATCGTAATGTATTAAAAGCTAACCTGCGCTGGCTGCATGTGTCAGTGAGGTTAATCGCATCTGGCAAGTCACTAAGGAAAGTTTGTGATAAACACAAAAAATTTGAATATCCCGAATTTCAATTGTCAAACAAGTTCTCTTCTAATGAAATTGAGCCAAATGAGCAAGAAATTCAGTTGGTATTTGAAATGGTTTTCAAACCGCGTGAAGAACGAATATTTGTAATACATATTCGGCATACGTTTGAAAATCATTAGATTCAAGGTCATGAGGTTTACTCTAAAAAATCTATATATTAGAATAATCTGGACGAACATTTGAAGTAACTGTTGCAAAAGGCCCATGCATATGCAGTTTAGCAGGAGTGGTGTATTTGTTTCCGGCCATAGGAAGTCAAATATGAACGTGATTTTACATTTTCTGAAATAGGGACAAACCCTAAATTTTAACAACAGCTCTTCAACAATCGAGAATTTTCCTTCTATTTTTCCTGGGTTTTGATATGCCAGGCGCGCTTGTCTTATCAACAATTAGGTAGCGTTAAGTCGAACGTCAGGTAAGTTTGTGTGAGATCAAAAATAGACTTTTGTACAGAACCTCGATCGATCCAAACTAACAGCGACGCGTCAGACGAGGGTACGTTTCGATGACTGACTGAAGTTGCTTTCTTCACCAAGTTGAAGGTGCTGTTCAACATTTTAGAACCTGTTTGACAATAGTGAGTGTTGTTCTTAGTAATTCTGACCTACTTTCGTTATGTCTTGTTTCTTGCTTTTTAGGAACAATTTTTTAGTTGTGTGAGTTTGATAAGTATTTTCAATTTGTTCCCTGAGTGTGTGTGGCCGCATACACAACTGTCTTCAAATTTTTGTTTTTTTGGTGAGGGATTTCTTGCAAAAGAACGATAAGCTGACGGAAGAGATAGCCTATGCTGCAAATGTTGCACGCATTTCAGGCAAGTCAGAGATCATGTAAAACAGCGTGGTCAAACTATAATTTTGACCTGCCGGCCATTTTACAAAAACGTGAAAACTTGCGGACCACTTCTAAGAAAAGTATGAGAAAAACAACAGATTCACAAGATTTAAAATTGACAAGGGAAGATTTGTGATTGCCTCATTGAAATTTCTTCAGAGTAGCAGTTCATTACATATCTCTGGGATGCCTATGGCCGAAGCTTTCCTGACACTATCGTTCCTATATCAACCTATATCAAACCCAATATGTTAGCTGTAGAAAGTCTGAGACTACTGTCCAGTGTTTCGTGGGCAAGTAGATTTATATTTTTAGAATTGACTCGTTTCATGGCAGAAACTGTGCTTCATACATCGAGTGCATTTTTTGTGCGAAATCTTTCGGTTTGAGAAGCCTGTCTTTGCTGACTAATTTTCAGAATCTCTCTATGTTCTGTCCTAACGCCGCTAATGTTGTACGTATTTATTAAAAGATTTTGTGCATGTTCTAACTAAATTACCTGATGTAACATGTACACAAGAAACAATACGCCTACTGAGAAAGCTCGCGGGCCTTAAAAGTTCTATCCGCGGGCCACATGCGGCCCGCGGGCCTGAAGTTGGACCACACTGATGTAAAAAATAGTTCATAACGCGAGAAACCGTTACGTGTGAGTGAAAGTTAAATCTGAAGCTCTTCTTGTAGTTGAAACCTCATTTCAGAAAATTGCCTCCTCAAACCAGCATTTGTTTCTGTTGCTGCTGAAACTTGTTTCCTCAGTTTCGTCAGACTGGTTTGAGATCATTTAAGCAATTAACTACTATACTTTTGAGTTAGTTTGCTCAGCCGAATATTTAACACATAAAATCAGTGTCTGAAATAATAAATGTTGTGCAAAAAAGCTGACATTATTCGATTTCTCTAAATTTCTTTTGGGTTGAGTGTAGGATGCCGGACACTAAAGGAAGCTATCGCGATAGAGTTCGTTGGTCGCACCTTTTCAGTGAGTCATAGGGTTTCACATTTCTATTGTGACAGTCGTAAACCCCAGCCTGTTGGTAGCAGCTGTCAAAAGCCCTAGCCTTTGGCTTACCAGCACATCCGAAGCGAAGCACAGGTTGAGTGTAGGTATTTCAAAAAGGATGTATTTTTGAATACTACTTTAAGGTTGGGAGGTGGAGCAAAAATGGTTTGGAAACAAACAGAAATTTTTTTGGAATGAATCTTCGTTTGCACGATCAAGGGTAAGCCAACCAATGCTTTCGCTTCAATTACGACATTAGCAGTTGTTCTTGGTGGTGTGATCGTATTATGTTTAAACAAGTATGAAAAGTTACCCAGCAAAAATACTTTAGTTCTTTTTTTAAAGCAAACTCAGTTGAACACGTTTTCTAGTAAAACACTTTGTTCTGTGAAGTTTTCGTTTATTGCAAAAAAAGAAATTACAAACCTCAACTTAAGAAGTGATGAAAACTGCTGTTGGCTTACTAATAAAATGTCGAACTAGTTCGTAGGTAGAGCTCCGTTTCCTGCGGGGATCTGTAAACTTGAAGCATTTACTCAAATTAATTGAATAGTTGTGAAATTTCCGAGTTACGCTTCTGGTAAAGTATCTAAAAGATCGGTTGCAGTTATTTTTGCAAAAAAGTAGTCTTGCGCGTTTTATATTTTTTGATAGATGTAGGAAATAAAAAATGTCTACTTTCACACAGCCCCCTTCAGCTAGTGATGCACGATAAAATGAACGCAGCTGTTGCTATTCTCCCAGTCATTTTTTTCAAGAGAAGTCAGTTTCAAACTTTGAAAGAAAGTTTTTATCTTTATTTTGAATTAATCCCTGTTACTTGCAACGTTTATGGTGCACGCATATCACACTATAAAGAGTAAATAGATTTATGGCAGGTTGAAAAAGTGTTTGTGTTTGAATTTATTGAATTGAATTTGAATTTATTGACAAACAGCCAAATGAAGGCAGGCCAAGGCCTGAAGAGCTCATTGGCAACGCAAAAACACAGAAAAAAAATGACACACATACACACAAATGAAACAGTAAAAACAGAAAACGAGTTCATATTAAAAGGGTGTATTTC
>Ga0210059_1013548_pt1 | contig 12187 bp, 9 predicted proteins | sample Ectturendosymbi2_FD_188042 | JGI IMG/M metagenome (GOLD analysis project Ga0210059, IMG submission 188042) | Ecteinascidia turbinata endosymbiont from Florida, USA - Sample 2 (SPAdes) (version 2) | ecosystem: Host-associated > Tunicates > Ascidians > Unclassified | place: Key West, Florida...
AAGGTCTGTCTCATGCTTTGGGGAGTAAAGGTCTGTGTCATCAAAGTATAAACCGAAAACACCCTTGTAAGCAGGGCTGCTAGCAAGGGTCAATAGGTCAGATCCTGATCTGAAAAATTTGCTCAAAACAATCCGATACAGATCCGAAACCATCATCATTACCATATTCTCTGGTTGTGAGCCTGCCTAGTGCCTATATAATTACTAAATTCAACAAATATGGCAAAAAAATTGTTATTGTGATTGGAATCTGGTATGATGATGGTTTTGGATTTTCGGATCTGGATCGGATTATGTTTGAGCAAAATTTTCGGATCAGGATCGGATTCGGATACTATTGAAATTTTTCGGAGCGGATCGGATGATCAAATTTCAATATCCGCACAACACTGCAGCAGGGTTGCCAGATTTTTTCCGAAGCTTGTGGACAAACCTTAATCAAAATGGCCATTTTCATTAAGTTTGAAGATTTTGCATACGTCAAAAAATTGGTTGTTGAAAAATATGCTAAATTTGACAAATATGCCAAACCAAAAATATTTATGCCAACCATCTCCAAAAATGCCAAATTTCAAAAATTTGGCATAAAAATATGCCAGTTGGCAACACTACTAGTCAGTGCAGTGAATAGTTTTGAACAAATCGGAGGTTTTTGCAATCCTAATCCAGTCCAAAATTTTCATTGAGAAATCCAGTCTGATCCTAATCCGGTCGAACTGTCCAAATATTTGATCCAAACCGGTTTATGTCCAAAAAACTCTGATTAAGCATTTTACTGCAGTGATCAGCCCAGTTTGGATATCCATATCCGAACCGGTTGAGTTTTTTCGAAATCCAGTCCGATCCGGATCCGGTTCTGAATTGCAGAATCCGATTGGATAGCGATCCGAAAACCGGATCATGTTCAACACTGGCAGTGAAGCATTACACAGAACAATGTTAGTTTGCAGAAATGAGCACGCATCAGGACTGAAGTCATTTTTGGTCAGATCAGGTCTGGATCGGATTGTAATATATTTTCAAATTGGCGGATCAGGACTGGATCGGACTGAGAAAATTTTTGTGATTTTAAGGTGATTACAGCATTCTAAACATATCAAAAATTTTAGTTGTGTGACGGAGCATCGCGTCACATGCCCAAAACGCACAGCCAGGAAGTCCTTGAAAAAGGGAAACTACGCACCAGAGATGAGCGGACTGGCATATTTTGCGAACCAGATCCAATCCTGGTTTGTTGAATCTCAGTCCAATCCAACCATCTTCAAACATTTTTTCAAACATCAAGTCCAAATCATGTCCAAGAATTTTGAAAAATGCAGTATTTTCACAACAAAAATGCGACATTTCTTTTCCAGTAACTCAGTCCAAATCCAGTCTGGATCCTAAATTTTGAAGTGATTCACAGTCAGGATGCAGTCCAATCCAAGCCTAGTCCAATGCTCATCTCTGTTACGCACAAGCAACAATAAAGTGAACCTGGTCGAGAGGGGAATCTCTATTGTTGCTTTCCCGTTGCACTAGTGGACTTGGCGTTCCTTCCGTTGCGCGTCCGAATCTCCCATGAAAAGCTGCAACTAAAGTTGTAATCCAATTTTACAGATTTGTTAAATGGGAGTGTTTATTTTGCCATCAAAAGCTCTGCTGGGACTATTTTGCAATTCGAACTGTATCCAACTTTGTCGACATGTAATGTTGAGTTTGTATTACCAGTAGCAAGCAGAGATAAACGGATTTAGGTTTTTCAAATCCAAATTCGATCCCTCATTTCATTTCAAAATCCTAATCCAAAACAGATCGTTTTAAAATCGAAATCCTGTTTAAATCCGATATTATATCACTTCTGTATTAGTCTACATGTAATCTAACTCAAAATTCGAGAAAAAATCTTGCATCATAATTCAAATTAGCTGCACTTTTGTTTTACAACACCATAATAGTTGACACTTCAAAGACTTTAATGTAATAACTTTTAGCAGCAATGCATTGAGAAGCTCAGTTAGTCACATGATTCAGTTTTAACCATTCAAAACTAGTGCGTCTTGCAAAAGAATTGCAACTATTATGACCAATTTGGGGTGTTTTGGGGGTGTAAGAAAAGGGGCCTGAAAGCGCATTTTCCCGTGAATTTGGGGTGTACGAAAAGGGGTCTGAAAGTGCATTTTCCCATGATATTGCCCCATCTGTGTACCGCAAAGATAACAATCAGAAAATTAGTCACAACCGGTTGTTATTATCAACTGTCAAGCCACCACGAAAAGCCCCCATTGGTGACATTGGAGTATGTCGACGGTTCTTCTGCCGGACCCGCAATTTGTAAGTTTCCTGCCACGAAGAACAGAAGACTCAGCAACAGTTATTTGGGTCTATCTTTACGCACAATGCGACTTTGTTTTCCAAAGGGAAAGCAATGCGTCAAATTCCGCAACGATTGGTCTATTTGTTCCAAACGAAAAAAATTCAGTGAAAAAGGTTTTGTTATTCAGTTTTCACGACATTAACACAAAACTAAAAATTCATCGCTGCGTAATCCAGTTGAAAGACCATCACATTGTCGAGTCAGGTAAACCAAATAGCAAGCAAAGCAAGAAATTTACACGAAAATCAGCAGGCTTCAATTTTGCAGCTTTCTTAGGGTTTCTCGGGCTGATTCCTGTCACATAGAAATCAAATGGGATGCCCACAGAACATGTTTCTGTTTCCAAATGAGAAAAACTAGTGCTGTTCACAAAGTATGTATTCTATAAATCTGCCTTGCCGGCAGACACGTCACTAGGTAGGAAATTGTCATGGAGGTATAGCAATATCGTGCCACTTTTGGTGATTAATTTGCCTCCTCCCACTTGGACGAATATGTAACCTCTTTTGGTCATCACCGGAAGTACTACAGTTTTTGCAGCCAAATATAATTTTTAATCACTCTCGTGATTGCCGCCCAGTGAAATTTTCTTACTTTAGGCTATGGAAAGTACGCATATCGGATGAAGCAGAACGTATTCAACAGGTTTCATATTCTCATATAAGAATATTTTCAGGGTTATATACAGTGGTATGTAGGGAAGGCAAGCGAGGTAGTTGCCTCGGGCCCCCCTTTGCAACTGCAATGTGTAAAGTACTTTGCTTTCAAAGGGGCCCAGCAGCAACTGTAATGTATAAATAGGCTACGTTGCTTTCAAAGGGCCCCCAACAGCAATTGTAATGTGTAAATACCTTGTTTTCAAAGGGCCCCAAAATGACTGTAATGCATGAGCACTTTTTTCATAGGGCCCCCTAACTTCACTGATTTCTAGTACCTCATGTTTCATTTTGGGGAATCGAAGCTTTCTCTGGGGAATAAGTGGTGACTGAATCTTGGGCCCCCTCTAATTGGGGGTATGGAGTGCGGCTGATATGGCTCTGTAGGTAATCATTGCCTTCGGGTTTAACTCTTTTTCTTGTTGTGTTAGAGTAAGCAGGTGGGGAAAAGGTGCAGCCCAAACCTGTGGGTCTTTTTTCTTGTCTCATTTTGGCGGCCGTGGTCTATCTTGGCAATCAGATGCCAGTGCTATCGTGTCATTGGTCATGTTCCAGGGAAATTTTGAACGGATCGCTTTTTCTTTGAGTCGGTTTCATCATTGCGTAACCGTTGGAGATGATTTTGGTTTTGTCACTGAAGGCTTCGTAAAACCACAGCGGAGGGAAGGCAATTCATTAATGGGAATTCTCACCACCCGCAGGCGACATTCAAGTCAATCCTGTTTGGAGAAACAATTAGATTAAGGCGTCTCAACTAAACAAAAGAAGATTACCTCAGCAGCTTGACGTCCAGGAATTCAACTTCGCCCGTTTTTTCGGCTGTGCAAGCTTGTCGGAACTTTAGTTCCAAGCCACTGTTTAAGCATATTTCACTTAAGCTCATTGTAAAGTAATTTGCGCTGATGAAAGAAAACGTTCATTGCGGCGCACATGCTTTGACCGATCTCATGTTTGCTGCTTCGGTGATAATGTTTTCATAACTGAACGATAGGACTGATTCTGATTTCCTGAAATTTTTTGCTTTTGCATTTCATTACATCTCTGAATAATCGCCGTCAATTTAAGCAAAATAATTTACAACCCAATTTCTTTTGTTCAGCTAGTTGAAAAAATTTAGTTGGAAACTACGACCCCATTATGGGTATTTGCAGGAAATATTTATAATCAATTTGCATAATCTGCAAATGCTGTTCATATTGTGAATTAAATATACACTTTCAGAATGTCTATCCCCCCAGCACAATCGTGAAGGCCCCCAATGGAAGACTTTCTGCCGACGGTTCTGCAGACACGGGGGGCATGGGCATTCCGGGGCAGTTATCCCATATCTTTTTTATGCCCCCCAAATTTTGTTGTGCTCAGAAAATGTGTTTTAAACATATGATAAAAACAAAAATCTTTCCCCCCAAAAATGTATTTTGCCCTTCCAAACCTTATAACCTGGCTATGGGCCTGGTTCTTCCAAAATTTTATCTGTAAATTAGGATATTTTGTTTCGAAGGCAATTCGGCCTCGAGATGTAACATTACCTCAAATTTTTTTATAAATCCCCATTACAAGGGAGCCCCTGTAAACATTTTGGGGGGCCCAGAGTTGGGCTGATACGGCACTGATTATAAGCCGCATGAAATGATAAAAAAAAAAGCTTTGTAAGCCGCGGCTTACAATCGAATAAATACTGTACTTACCGTATATACTCGCTTATTAGCCGCACTTTTTTACCTGGAATATGGCCTGTATTTTGTCTGCGACTTATACGCGCAACATACCCAGAGGGACAAAGTTTTCGCATGTTCGTTCGCGACGACACCCATGACACAGATGAAGAAGACACCTACGACGATCTGCCGTACTTACAGACGAACTTCCTTCTTCCGACGAAGAAGATTTCTTAGGTTTTGAATAATGAAATTGACTTTCATTCCATTTGCCTGTAAAAATCAATATTTTGTTGTTGATTGATCGCGCAGGGTCTTCACCGGTGAAAAGGTCAATTGACTTGCGGCTTATTCGTGAATTACCCTTGATTCTCGGTATATGGCTAAAATTTCTGCTGCAGCAAATAAGCGAGTATATACTGTAGTCTATGTCCATAGACTGTATGGAATGAATGCCACAAAAAGTAATTTTATAAAACAAAGTGAAGCAATATGAAGGACGTTTTGGAGAATGTCTGCCCGGAAGCAAGAAGTGGAGTTCTGGTTTACCACTAGTATTGCTATCTATCTTGTCGCACTAGATATTCCTTTGCCATTAGGTGAACTCCACAAAATTCTCCTGACCTAATGCCTAAAAGTGGAAAACATCCCTATGTACATATGACTGGCAAACTAACTGGTACAAATGCCGTTAACTTCATAATGAATTTATTAATGCAGTTCCCGTAAACCTACATTGAAAGTTAAGTGGTCGCTGTGAGTGATTTATTAGATTCGGCGATGCTGGCTGACAACATACTGCTTGACTCAAGAAACAAAACTAAATCACATTCTGACCATTCTTACGATTTTGCTTCTTCTTCTACTCAGTCACAGCCATCTCAAAGCATTACCAATTAAACTCTTTCAACTATGCAAGCACAAATGCACGAAATACAAACAAGCTTGTTTTTTGTGGTAGCTAACACTGAAAACCCGTGAAATTACACGAAAAAAAAACAGGAAAGCTTGGAACATCTTCCGAAGTGGTAGCACTCAACTCAAACCACCGGTTCGACCGCACAAACGCAAGAGCTGGACACACCTACTGACAATCCCGATTAGAGTTTCTGTTATATGACTGCTTCAAAAGCTGACGCCCGCAATGCAAAAAGCTTTAAAGCTAGACCAAAGACGTTCAACTGAACGACAAGCAATTTTCATTTGCAAACACGAAACAAGTTGCGACCGATCCGTTTGAAGGCATGTACATTCAGGACTGGTGCTAATACCATAACCAGTTCGGAGATTGAGCACGAAATTGTAAAATGTCATGTTCGTACAATAAAAACATGACGACCCGCAGTATCGCTGTAAAAATTCTCTCAATGGTCTCAATTATTCTTTATTTTGGACGTAAACACTACCAACTGCATATTTATGTTTGACGCTAGTGTTTGCGTCTATTTTACATTTGCAAACCAAATCTCATCAAGCGTGGTAAGTAACGTGTAAACCTTATTTTTTCTACGTGGTGGAAAGCCCTTCGGCCTCCGATGCCCCCCAAATATAAGAGGTGCGAAATATGAGAGTTTCTGGCACTAAGCAGTGAACCACAAGTTAAATATATTTGCTAGGATACGGCACGGACAAAACATAAGAGGTTTCAGATTGTACTGAGAAATATAAAAAGTGTCTGGAAGGATACGATGAATAAAAAAACTTTTGGAATGTAGCATATCGAAACTGTCAAATACAAGAGATGATTGAGAGAAAACGCCAAATACGGTATAAAAGGTTTTGGAATGTAGCATTTCGAAACTGCCAAATATAAGAGGCAGCTGAGAGGAAACGCCAAGTACAATGTAAGAGGTTTTGGAATGTAGCATGTCGAAACTGCCAAACATAAGTGGTATTTGAGAGGAAACACCAAATAGGCTATAAGAGGTTGTCGAATGTAGCGTATCGACTAACAACCGGTCAACAACACATCGGCTACTATCATTTCTCTGCATTGAAAGCGATTGGCTTCATAAAATTTATTCTTCACAAAACTTAGTGACGATTTTGCAGTGGGAAAAACACACGATGTTTAAATCTGGCATGTGGATGGGAAATGTGTAAGCCAGGGTTGGAAACTTTGCATTTTTGCGGCCAAATTGTGAAAATTTGGCCGTTTTTAGAATTAGTTTGGCCGCAAATATCTTGTTTGGTCTTTTGTTTTATTCTGAGTATTTTTGAACATTTGGCTGAATTTTGGCCTATAATCTGCATGTGGTACCGCATTCCGGAGTTTAAACAGTCAAAATGTCTCCATGTGCACTCTCATAAGCAGGGCCAGATTAAGGGTATTGTAGGACTAAGGCTGTTTACCAGAGAAGGGCTTACTAAGCTACAAAAAACAATAGAAATACATACATGATAAAATGACATTATCTACTGCGAAATAGCGTATAAGCGCAACATAAAACATGTATTAAATGTAACTCAGTGTCATGGTCCATTACAATGTGTATTTAAAATTGCATTTTCCTAGATTACAGCTGGCAAACGTGTGAATGATGTCATATACATCAAACTTCTAACAACATGAATATACCTAAAAGTGATAGCGCAGAAAGGTGTGTATCTAACCGAAATTTTCCAGGAACAAGGGCCGAATTTTTTCCTGGGCCAAGGTTGTAGCCTTAGTAGCCTAGTGGTTAATCTAGCGTTGCTCACAAGCAGGCCCGTATCCAGCTTGGTACACCAGGAAGGGCGAGGAATTCTCTGAGAGGGTTTCAAAATTTTTAAACTATGTCCAATAGTTTTAAAGGATGTCCAACACATTTTTCCAGGGGGGCAAATATTTTTCCAGGGAGGGCTTCACCCCACCTGCGCCCCCCTGGTTGCGGGCCTGCTCACAAGCACTCTTCTCTTCCTGATAGTTGAAATTTCCTAAGTTAACATTCCAAATCCAGAGAATGGAGATACTTAACGACTCATAATAATCATTCCTATGTTGTCAATCGATCGACCTTCTAATCTGCAGTTTATTTCCTGAACGCACTAGCTGAAGCTCACGATGATTCGCTGAGCAGTGTGGTAAGTTGAGGGTGAGGTGGATTTGGGCACGGTGAGATCAGTCAACTGGTTAGTCTCTGGTATATTTAGACCATGTAGGCCAACATCCAATGCCTTCGTGGGATTGTATTAACAAAACTATTTGTTTATCAAATTAAATAAAAACCAGGTTTGGCCTTAAGCACGAAGCTTTGGCCGTTTATGAGAGTTCGCCTGGCCATTGCCCTGATGAAGTATCGACCCAGCCTGGTGTAAGCTAAATATAGTAAAAACAGAACTGTCAAAACTTTGTCTCTTTTGACCGTGTTCATGATACATCCTTTACTGCTACATTGCACTGTCTTCTCTTGTCGGTGAGGCCAAATCATTTGTACTTTATGATCACTTATCAAAATGTGGCATACTGTCATCTGATTCTGCCTCTATTACTGTGATTGGGAAGCTTATCCCTTACTAATAGTCAAAGCTTACCAAGAATAATTTTGGGTGGTAACCTCTGATCAATTTTAAAGCATTGTGACTTGTTGTCTGCAGTGCTTGCTTGTGCGTTGACCGTCTACACACGGTAAGAGTTTTTACTTGCGCCGTCTGCTCATTTGGATAAGTTGTTTGTTTGACGTAAAAATTGTAAGAAAACAGAAAAGCCCAGCACATTTTCTTTGCGCACCTAGCCGCAGAAAATTAACTACAAAGAAAAACTGCTAGTTCCTTGAGCAGAAGGTCTCTGTCTTAAGATCAACTCTTGGCCACATTTAACTTTCATCCACCCCTGAGTCGCTTTGTCGCTCTGATCACGAAGAAACGACCGTGGTTGCTTTCTGCTTTGGCTGCAAGACTTGTCCAAAAGGGACAACATGCTTCATCGCTTTGCTGTTTATCATGAATCAGTTTAAAAACCATAAAAGCTTCCCATTTTATCGAGTTTGGCTGAAATCATTCGAAGAAGCATTCGCTTGCCAAAATCATAGTCCTGTCATCACTCTCGTGGATAAAGTGTGTTTTACAGTACCTGCAGAAAACACACTTTTTCAAGGAAAACTCCACCTTAGTAGATAGCTGTCGACTACTTTATTTAAAAAACACAAAAATAACCTTTGCGCTGACCTTAGTTGGTCAAGAAAACTCAACGCCATTTTGCCTTTCCTTTGAAGAACTCTTATGCGTTTTACGTCAAACTCTATTTCCTTTATTTAATTAGGCTATTTATCTGTTTATTTTTATTTTGACTCAGAGTCATAGTCCGTATCACAGTGGTAATTGAATAACACAAGAACACAAAAATCGTTAGTCAGCGCACAGAGTAGGTGTCATATGGTCGATTTCTCTTGGTTTTAGTGCTACGCAGCCAGGGCCGGATTAAAACTGTAAGGACCGCAAAGCCTTGGACTTTGTCCATATATAACTTGCCGACCGATAGAGCTAGAGAGCTGTTCCAATCCCCTAAAGAAGCAAAAAGTCTCCTAGGATCGATTTTTAAAAATCCGGGTATTTTTGGGTTTGAACTTTTTGGGCGTGACGTCACGACTGGGGGAGGTTAAGGGACTTTTGCATGACGTATCATGGCCTGAGAAAAACGTTTAAGTAGCAATTTAACCGTTTTCTCTTTTAAAATAAACTAGGCGAAAACCCCCATTTTAGAGCCCTTGATTGGCCATTTAGCATCAGTGGTTGACATGTTGTGGCCAAAAAATTGATAATTAATTAAAGAAATAGGAGAATAATTAGTTAATTTGTTGTTAGTTCTTTGCGTTTGTGTGTGTGCGAGTATCAACAATGCTCTGGCTACTAACTGACCTGTTGAGAGTTTGTACTGCTGGCGTGCGACTGTGTGTTTTTCTATTACAGCGCTACTAGAGATCTGCTGCTCTAGCAAAGCCTCGCGCATATAAAGTTTACTGTTATTGCATCCGGAAACATGCAAGCGAACTTAAGGGGTGAGAGCCTTACAACCAGGGCCGGATTTAGCTGATCCGAGGCCCTAGGCTCATCCAATTGTGAGGCCCCATCTTACATTGTTACGAGGAAAAAATGGAAAAACTTTAATCAAATTGCGCAAAGCCGAGCATGACGATATTGACGCTCTAAAAGTACGGTCAATAAAATTCTCTAAATCCTTACTAGAGTGCCCCACTATAACTGCGCTTGTTGCTGCCTTCGACGCAAGAGCGTTCAATGACACAAAACTGATGCATTCGTACTGGGTGGCGGGAAGAGGATTATTAATTTTTGCAGACAAACCAACCGAAAACGTCGCGGTTAAATATTTGACAAAACACATGACGTCAGGCGCGTAGCCAGAAATTTTGATAGGGGGGACAAACCACATCCAAGTCTCAACATTGAAACATCTAACGCCCCTTGTTTTTACAAGCATTATACATAAAACGTGCATTTTTTCTGGCCCGTTTTTTCTGAATAATTATGTTCAAATTTAAGCCGGCATATGCAAAGTCTCTTGTCTCTTTTCATTTAATTGACAAGTTTTAAAATTTTTTTTAGTAAAGTTCCCAGCCTTTAGTTTGGATGAAAGAAAGCCATCATTTGCTCGCAATGCTTACTTGCAAAAACGCTCGTGAAAACCTCGATGCTATAAATGCGAAATCAGCAGTATACTTTCAGCAGCCAATAGTGCAGCTGAGCAAGTAGTAATGGTGACCGCCATTAAGATTGCGCTTTTTATATTTACATGCTTCTCCGATATAACCAACACGCGTTCAATCGAAGCCGAGCAGCAAGTTTGCTCCAAGGCCCGGACTCCCGAAGTTTATCTACAAAACTTGCGCACATATAAATGTTGATCTTGTCCAATTCTTGAGCGACTGGTTGACGTATGTAGCTGATAACGTAAAGGCTGTAGAGTCCCTCAACGCGTTTGAAAAATGTTTGGAATTTATGTTATTAAATGCTATGAAATGCGACTGCGGCAGCATTTTTGTACGCTTCTAGAAATAAACGTGCTTCCCAAAAACGATCAGGTTATTAGCTAGATATTTCGAGTTAACAATGCAATTCACAAATATGATATAGACAATATGCAAATTGGGGAAAACTACACACGTCTTCTCAACAAAATTGCATATATCTGACCCACTCCGCAGTCTGCACAAAAAGTGCTTTTGCGAAAACCAAGGTACAATTGATTATCACCACGGCTCTGCACTACAAGTAAGAAATAATTGTCGCTGCAGCTTAACACAACGTTTGGTTCGTTGATGTAGCCCAGTGTTTCTCAAAATATGGGTCGAAACCCAAACAAGGGTGAAGGATCAACAAATGGGCCGCGCCGAGGCGATCCAAACGAGTGGTGCATTTTCAACGTTACCACTGCTTCTCTGTGTCTGTCTGTAGCGTACATACTTGAGAAAAGAGCAGATTGCTGACATTGAAAACGACATAGCAACTTACTGCTAAAATCTTCCATACAACCATTATTTTTTCATACCTTGTTCGAGGCTTAAATCGCGAGGTGTTCACTAAACTCAGATTTTGGTAGCGCTCAAAAAAGGTTGGAAACCGCTCATCTAGCCATTTTTACGTAAGCGTTTGAAGTCTTTTTCAAATCCATTACTGGAATAAACGAATGCCAATCGATTGGGTAAAAACTTCAAAGCAGTTTCATTTTAGTCACATGTGCTTCATCGAGAAAACATACTGCAAGCTATTTGTAAGTAATCGCAGTGTCAATATCCTCAGCACTTACAAAAGCATCTTACTACTTACGTTAGATTTTACTGCTGACTCTTCCCGTGGAAGTTGAATGATTTCAAATTTAGTGTAGAATAGGAAACTGGCATTAACATCAGGTGAAAGCTGTAACACCTTCAGAGTATGTGCAGGACGGACTCTGATTTCTTGACAAAACTTTTTTACTCGCAGGCAAGATAATGTGAAATCATTGATGAAAATGTTAAGGTTCCACATAATTGCGATAGAAGTGGAACCGTTGCAGTGCATGTGTAATTATCACAAATAAATATCTAGAATAAATGCTATTGTTGCTAAACAGTGTCTATGGCCTAATTGCATTAAAAAGACTTTTAACTTTCAAAGTTTGAGCTTCAAGGCATGAAATGCATATCACCGGCATATTCACGCATTTAGCTGCACAAAAACAAAAATCTCCGATGTTCATTTAAGGTCAGTGGCGGATCCAGATCAGGCGTTTGGGGGGGGCAGTCAAATTGGGGGGCGCCAAAAATATCTTCACTTGCTTAAATGCCAAAGGTTGTCTGCGACAATCGTTGAGTGTCACACGAAAGTGGTTACCTTTTGTAGGTCAAAAAGTGGCTATTTTTGTTGGTCGAACTATGCTATTTAGCGTTTGCCACTGCTTTAGCAATCCCTAGCAAAATCAGTGAAGAACAGTGTCTGAAACGCATTCCCGACCTGGTTAGAAACAGAACGGTTCTTCTTAGACTTGGAAGTGACAACTCATGTCCCACGATAGGACTCAAATAAAAAGCTAAATGACGATC
>Ga0210059_1013549_pt1 | contig 12187 bp, 6 predicted proteins | sample Ectturendosymbi2_FD_188042 | JGI IMG/M metagenome (GOLD analysis project Ga0210059, IMG submission 188042) | Ecteinascidia turbinata endosymbiont from Florida, USA - Sample 2 (SPAdes) (version 2) | ecosystem: Host-associated > Tunicates > Ascidians > Unclassified | place: Key West, Florida...
GGTCAACATTTCCCCACTGTTAGTATTCATACTGTCTTCTTCGCTGGATTCGCTGTTTGTTAACACATCTTGTTTCAGCTCTTGCTCTTCTGGATTCGTGTTACAGTCAAATCTGACTGTAACACCACTCCCCCCTTCAGTATCTTTTTGCTCCTCTTCTCTTGTTTTATGATAATTCCTAGTGACCCATCGCATTAATTCAGTGGTTCTTGGTTTTACTATTCCTTGTTGTTTCAAGAAATGTTCCACCACTTCATTCGTTAATTCGTCAGCCATTTCATTCAACTTTTCATCACTTGTTATCAGTTTGATCATGGGTCCTTCCATCATTCTGACAGCAATTTTCCGCAGCTTGGATCTTAACTCTTGTCCTTTCAGTTGGTCCATGGACGTTGGCAATTGAGGATTATCAATTCTTGCTCTTTCATAAAGTGTCTCCATTATTTTTCGCATTTGTCTGTCATTCTGGACCAATTTTGAAGTTAGATGCACCTGTCTTTCCATTCTTGCATCCAAATAATCCCAATGATTTACCTTTCCCGTGTTTATCAGTGCTGTCCTAATTTGAAAGAATGCCCTGAACTTTTTGCAGTTTTCACAGTTACAGCATATATTATTGCAGTAATGGCACTTGCTTTCTTTTCCTTCGTAGTTCAGATCGGGTTTGATGCAAACCGGCGTTGCGCATAATTGTTTCTTGGTTAAATGGGTTACGTCCAAGATTTCTGCGTAACCGTCGTCATCTTCACTTGGTTTTTCAAGTGTAAGTCCTGATTCTTCATAAAACTTTCGTATCAGCCTGTCCCATTCAAAGGAGGTTTCAGGCGATGGTAAGTCATGTGGACATTTTATAAAACTGGATGGCATCAGATTGACATTGCCATTTTCTCGCCACTGTACATTCCAGTGCATTATTTTTGCTATTATAGCAAAGTCTTCATTGAAGTGTCCTCCCGTCAATCTAATGGGATACGGCGAGTTCGTTGCATGTTGTTTTAAAATGTCTTGATAAATGGCTACCAATGTTTCCATTTTTTCTTGCCCTTTTACATGCATACTTTCAATTTTTTCCCAAAGTGTGGTATAATATGCTTTCATATCCGTTAGATTCAAGTTATAGTGTTCAATCATTGTTTTTCTGGTTTGCTCATATCTATTGATTACAGTTCCCGAGATTGAAGCGTGGTATTCATGCCTAGCATTTCGTGCTTCACGTGTTTTCCTTTCAATATATCCCCCAATTACCACTATGCCTACACAAATAAACCCTATGGCCACTGTTGTTAGCATCACATTTATTTCCGGATAAGGTGTCTCATTTTTGATATTTGCACTTCGTTTTGCTCGTTTTTTGTCGTAGCTGGTCTTTCTCCAACTCTTCGGTTCGTTTTTCCAATTGCTTTGTGCTTCTTCAGACAGCGCTGGTGAGTTTGTTGCTTGCCAGTGTTCCTTCAACAGATACAGGGTTTAAATTTCCTACCGTAGCAGCAAGTTGCAATGCCTTCTTCGCATCGGGCGTTTTTCCTGTTTTATAATATCTTAAAGCACAACTTCCGAAAACCAACACAAGTATTATTCCTATTATTGTTCCTACTATTATTATTATTATTTTTATGGGTCCACTGAAGAACCCTGAAACCGTGTCCTCCGTATGTTCTATGACGTCGGTTCCTTTATCCACAACATTATTAAAGACTCCTGCCACGTCATCCACTACTTTTCCTCCAAATCCCAATACTTGTCCTAACACTTCTCTAGCTCCGTTTCCCCAACTTAAGTTGTTGAAGTCAAGGGTTACCGGATCCCAGTGAAATGTAAAATTTATTATTTCAAAGTTTGGTAACGTTGCATTTTCTATCCCCTCTACTTCTACTATAAAGGGCAACGTTTGTTGTGCTCTTATTTCAGCTTCTTGTAGCTCTTGGCGTAATATTGGTGCGTTACTTACTACTTGTTCTACCTCGTCTAATGCCTCCGTATCTTCATATTGTGCATCAAAATGACTTAAATTTTTTCCATACCAGTATAGTTCTTCACATTCTATTAACCCTTTATGTAGAGTATTGCGATAAACAGTGTTATTTTTTAATCCCTCAATCGGTTCTAGATGAGCCATTAACTGCATTATTCTTTTGTGTAGGTGATAATTTATTATGGCTGCTTGTGCACTTGCTTTTCCTGCGGCCAATGCTAGTTGCCTGTTTTCAATCGTGGCCCTAGCGAGGGATATTTGTGCCTCTATTAGTTGTCTGTCTATGGCTAGTTGTTCCCGTTCAAAGTCACTTTCGCGATGGGCCAATGATGTCGTGAATTGCGCTAATACTGTCACTTCATGTTGTAGCTGTAACTGTCCTCGATGTATCCCATCCAATTGTCCCTCAATTTTATTGAATCCATCATTCATTTTTTGTGTTAGTGCACCTAACTTCTGATTCATTAGAGCCTGGTATTTGTCTAATTTGGCACTGAATGCCGCTTCCTCTATACCAAAAAACATGGCAGAGAAAAGTAACGAGAGAAAAAATCTTTTTGTTCTATGTCTTCTTGTCGCATTCAGTGTGTAGTTGTTATGCATGAAACATGGTTGTCCATATGCCAATACTGACTGGTTATTATGTATGTCTGGGATTATCATTCGTCTTTTTAGGACTACTTCTAATGGTCCCGTAGCCTCTAAACACCATGCCAGTTTTGTTTTTTTATTACACTGATCTTCTTCTCTATAGATTTGTTCACACCTTTCGGGATGTAGGTGCTGTAGTACCCGCAGTACTCTATATCTTTCTGCTGGTAGCCAGGCTCTTTCATTTAGTTGAGCCTTCCTTTGATGTTCATAGTATACATCCCTATCACACATCAACTCCCTTGCTTGTTTTACTATGACCGTATATCTGTGCTGCCAATGTACCGGTGTTAACATGGTCTTATGAAATTTGTTGTACGTAGCTTCGCTACGCATGATAGCCCATATTTTTGTGGGTAACTCCCGACTTGGTCCATGACGGAATACAGCCCTAATATACCAATTTTCTAATCCTGGACTGCGATATGTCCAGTCAACTGTCTTATTTATTTTTCTCAACAGATACCTATGGTCTTCCTTTAAATCCTCGGGTTCGAAACGCCCTAAGGGTAAGATCCATGTAAATCCTTCGCGGCTTACATTCACAGTTAGTGAGTATTCCTGTAAATCGCATACCCTTTTCGTTCGCGGCGTACCTGGTTCGTATTCTATTCCCCAATTTTGTTCTTCACTTATTTGGCAAGGTTCAGACCTATTTATTCTTCGCCAGGAGTCTGGTATTCCCTCTTCACTCTGGGCTAGCACTTCCCATTCGACCCACTGATATTTTTCATACATTGAATTTATCGCATAATCAACCATTTTTAATGCGGTTATGGCATCTTCTTTTCTTACTAGCAATGCCCCATTGGGTGCAAACATGCTGCTTAAATTATCTCCCATAATACGTCGTGCTACTGGCCCCCTAATCCTCTGGGTTTGCTTTTGACCTCTTATTCGCGTAGTTAGTGCAAGGTAGGCCATTGTTATTCGTGTTACTGGTTTATTGAAAGCTCCTCGAAACGGTCCTTGCCTACTTAATATCACCGGATTGTTAGGGCCCTCTTCAGTTAGGTTAAAAAATGTTACATTTATTTTATCCCAAACTGTTTCATACACCCACTTTGTTACCGCTTTATCAAAGAATATATAGTGGTCTCGATCTCTTATACTTATTTCAGTGGTTTCTACTGCTACATGTTTTTTCTCTCTTAGTTCATTTATTTCTATTCGATGCCTTCCCCCGTGTGTATGCCATAGAGCACTATATACGATCGGACACCAACATGCCCTATCATAGGCTTCAGCGGTGGGATAATATCTTCCCCCATGATGATAGGTTTCCGTAAACGTTCTTCCTTTTACTGCAACTTTCCCAAAGTCTTCTAATTCATGTATGTTTTTTAAGGCATCATCGTCACACCCCCATGGATCTAAATCCGCTAAAGACTTGCGAATTATTTGCGGATTCAAGATGGAGCGTACCTGGTATCCGTTTTTTTCCAAGATTCTTGGCATGCTTCTTGGATTTCGAGTATGATACATATTCGGAGGGAAAGGTGATCCCTGCGTCCATACCACCAGAATCAGCACAATTATTATTAATTTCATTTTTACCTTATTTTCCTGTTAACGCAGAAATTCATTACATTTCACATTGCATTTTTCGTTTTACTTTTTCATTTTGCATACTTAATTTCATACATCGGTTTGGTGGTTACATAGTTAGTATCTCGCGTAAACCACGGTTCGTGTATATACAAATGACCCAGCAGCATGCCCAATGGTAACACAATCCCTTTTCTTCTTTGACGTCGATATTTTATGTGTAAATAATTTGCTTCCCATTTTATGTCTTTGGCTGAAAAAACTCCCTTTAATTTTGGATTTAAGTCCAAATTCATGCATAATGCCCGTTTTCCAAGGAACATACGTGCTGCTGGGTACACATACCACTCATGTTCTCTCAAATGTACTTGTCGCACAGGGTTATACAATTTAAAACATCCTGTATCCGTCATCCATATACATTTTTGCGCATAATATACTTCACACAATAATAATCCTTGCCCATGTATCATGAGCTCGAACTGAGACACATATTGTGGTTTTATGTTATTTATTGTTAGTGATGATTTTTCTTTGAGATCAACGTTTGATGGCTCCATCAGGGAGTCCTTTTCAGTTTTTTCATTTTGTTCTTCTTGTAGTAGCTTCTCATCTCCTTCTTCTTCCTCCCCTTCTTGTTCATTGATTGCTTCACTCAGCTCCTCTTCTAGCTTTGTTTGTTCAATTTCCATTTTTATTTATTTATTTACAATTTTTTCCTACTGCTGCAACACAAATGTCATTTATTGTTGCATTATTAACCAATCTCCTTCAACCAAAGGTGCACTTCTGTTAAACACCGTGCCTTCCCCCCATCTTTGCTGATGCCTTCGCTTTCGCTTCCAGTTGGGTGTATATATGTATTGCCTTTTCCATTGCCTATCATAAATTAGTGGATCAGCACCCATGCTCTGAGGTACATTTGCTCGGGTTGTTATATCTATGGCCTGTGTTTGCCACATATATTGTCGCATAAGATGCTTTCGGGTTACCGTCTTCTTTTGCTTCTTCGGAGGCGGAGGTTCACTGTATCCTTTCAACCTTTGTCCTATTAACCATTCCGCAACCAGCCGCATTTTTTCTTTGTCTGTTTCTTTCTGGTTGGTAGTGGAACACCTGTCCCAACTGATTCTTTCATAGCTGACAATGTGGGGCTGGAACCATATTTTCTGAAAGTATTCCTGTACAGCAGGACTTCAGGATCGTTATCATGATATGGCTTATCGTGAGTATAAGTTGAATGAGCATTTGCGTGGCCAAATAATGATAATACGTCCAGTCACGGCCACATTCCAATGGTCTGCCGGTATGGTTAGTTCCGTAGAAAGCGTTTATTAATCCCGCATAGAAGTTTTCGGTGGGTGATCCTTGAGTTGCTGCTCCAAAAACAACAGGTCCCGCCAGTATTACAAACAGTAATATCAAACTTATTATCATTTTTATCCTTTTTTTCCTTTTCCTATCACAACACGAATAACAATGCGATAATATAACGATGTATATGACACTTTTCTATGAACACGACAATTTGCAACAATGACAGTACTTTATAAACCCTGTTACAATCTTCTGACTTTTTTAACAACTACAATTAACAACAATAAGCAACTAACAGCAATATCAATGATTCACAAAACCCTTCTTCGTGTTGTTATATTGCAACATCAATTCATAACACCAACGATGACACACAAAACCCCTTATAATCCTTTATGCTTTGTAATATAACATATCATCATATTGATTTGCCCGTACTGTTCGACCAGAACGGGTCTGTATTCTTGGCGCATCCCTTTCTATATACACATCAGTTTGTTCTGGTACTGTCCTCTCCCAGCGAGAGTCAGTCCATAGTTCTTTTAAAGTTCTTGTATCTTTGCTTTCTTGTTTTGGCTTATCCCGGAGCTTGAAAGCTCTTGGTTCTTCACTTCTTCTTGACACCTAAATATTACATGGTTATTAACACATTGTACCGTTTATTCATAGCGCTATATCCTTCGTACCTTATTCCCTAATCATGGCCATTTTAATTTTTGACAATCATAATCAGAAATAGTCAGACTTAACCCCGACCTGCAGTGTTTTGTCTTATGGTTACGTGAGTAGCTAATTCACGTTCCCCTATTTCTTCTTATGTTTTCCTTAAACCCTTGTTACTTTTCCATTTGGTTTTACTTTCATTCTCCTCATTTCCCACCATGGTCTTTTTTGTATCCCTTATATTATTCCTTGCTAAACTTCCTGGGCTCCCTTCACTTACTTTATTCCCTTTTTATTCCTAGCCCATTTTCCTCCTTCGTTTTCTTTTTTCCTCCCAGGGCATCCCCTCGTCCTGGCGTATCTTTCCTAATATCCTTTTATTATTGTCCCTTCTTTATTTGTCACTCTTAGCTTTTTATTATTACTTTCTTTGCTTCCCCTTTTTTTTTTTTTTTTTTTTTTTTATTAAACCGCCCACAAGTGAAATTACCTAGAAGTCAAGATTTAGTCGTTGGCTCCCACGTCCTCCAGATTTTTTTTCCCAATTCCGGATATACCCTGCTCGTCTTCGGTATGCTGCTGCCGCATATTTCGTCCATTCCTGCTCTAGGTAACTTTTCCAATTGGTAGGATTTCGTTCCATTAACTCTTCTACCTTAACGTAGTTGATGTCCCGTCTTATCACATTCACCATTATGTTTTGGATCTTTGAATCAACTTCTATATCTTCCCACTGGAAGTCATATTCCCATAATGCTTCCTCCAGGGCCTCTACTGGATTTACGTCGCTCCCAATGATGCTTTCTTTGGTGAACGTACTTAATCGCTCCTGCTGTCTTTCCCGGGATTTGGTATATTTGTTGTTTACCCAATCCCAGAACTCATTAAGAGCGCTGACATGTTCCCCATATTTTGCAATCTTTGCCAGAAGAAAGGCCGATTTTACTGTCATGTCTTTCTTTCCTACTGCCATGGCTCGGCTAAATATTAGGCGAAGCTTGTCACTGTCTCGAACTCCTGGATGCTCATCAAAAATTTGCTTAGTTAACTGACCCCACCGTAGCTCTCGAAGACCTCCGAACTGAGGCGCCAATCGGTCTAATACCAATATTTCTAGTGCTTTTGATTCTGGTGTTTGCCATACTACTGAATCAGTCGTCATGCCTTGGCTTGGTAGGGTTGTAAAGCCTTTTTCTTGTATCTTGCTTGATGATGCAGACATTTTGCTTTAATGATATCTCAACAGTACTTCTTATTCCCCTGTAATACACTAATGATTTTTGACATTAAACTTACGCGATTAACGACACCGATACATTACGTAACGCGAAAAAAATTCAAAACCCAACGCGAAAAAATTGCAAAGCCCACGATGGATAGTCCTAGCTTGATTTTAAATCAAGCTATACTCCCCCCTTCAATCATGAATTTCCCTTTTCTCCTTATATTTTTAACCCATTCTTTTTGGCATAAGCTCTGGCCTTTACCACACTTGACTTTTGCAACAAAGGCTTGACCTTGGGTTTAGCTGGTAGAAGCAATTGGTAGGAAACCTTGCGAAGTTCTGACCCAATCTGTAGTGTCATTTCTCTGGGTCCTTTGGCAATGATAGGATAAGGTCCATGAAGTAATGGTGCAAGTTTGTGCTTTCGTTGCATCGTTTTTATGTATGCCCATGTTGCATTTTCCCAGTTGCTTCCACTCATACTTAAAGGTCCTTCTGGTATTATTTGGGGTGGCTTTAGCGGCTGGGCTTCATCGAAAATCGGCATTCCGGGTGTCTTAACCTGAATTCCATACGCTCTCATGCTAGGGGACGTATTTGTTTCCAAATTAAAGTAAGTATTTATAGCAAGAACCGCAAAAGGCAAATAAACCGGCCATTTGTCAATGTGCTCTTGTGCCCGCAGTATGGTTAACAAAGTGCGATGTACCCTTTCAACCTTTCCGTTGCATTGAGGGTTATATGGCAGGATTGTTCTATGTTCTATACCGAGAATTTCCATGCATCTTTCCCAGAGGCGTGACTTGAATGGGGTCCCATTATCACTTACCAGGACCTTTGGAATCCCGAAATGACTTATGAAATGATTGAAGAATCCTAAAACTGATTGTTCGGAATTTGCATGAGTTATTGGGACGGCCAACAGTAGACCAGTAAATCTGTCTATAATGGTTAACAATTCTGTTACATTTGGCAAAATTCTATTTCTTCCTATGTGCAGATGATCCACATGCACTACCGCAAATGGTTCATTAGGTGCTTCAAATGGGGCTGGCGCTAGCTTAGCTCTTCGAAACGCTTTTACTCGTTGACACACGTCACAGTTGTCAAGCATTTTCTTTACCTTTGTGCGTAGTTTAGGCCACACAATTAGTCTTTTTAACCTTTGATAGGTCTGCTTCCAGCTGAAATGTCCCCAATCATGATCCATTTTTATGAGTGTTTCAACTATGCTTTCATCTGGTATCCACAGGCGCGGTTTTGTAAATTCGTACTTTATTACCCATATTTCATTTCTTGTATCCCAGTAAGCTTGCTCTGGTTTGTGCTGGATCAACTGGGCCTGTGATTTTCGAATATTGCTTATCCAGTCCGATGTTAAATACTTAGTAAACTTGTTTAGGGGCTGTAAAAATCCCTCTTCTTTAGCCTCATTATCACCTTGCTCCGCCACATTTACTTGTACCCTTTCAACTGGCCTTAGTTTTATCCTGCTAAGGTAGTCTGCAATTTCATTGTCGACCCCATCTATATGTTGGATATCGAGGTCAAATTCTGAAAGATAGAGTAGCCGTAATTTTCGAAATCGTAGTTTGCAGTTTTTAGATCCCAGGATGTTGACTAGTGGTTTGTGATCTACATATACTGTGCAATGATTCCCTTCAAGAAGATAATGGAAATGCTTTACACTCCCTTCCAACGCTAAAAGCTCTTTGTCTATTGCTCCATATGCCTGTTGTGCTGTGTTCAAAGATTTACTGTAAAACCCCAAGGGTTTGACCTCCTTTTTGTCTGTGAGCTGATAAAGGATCCCCCCTATAGCGTAATCGGATCCATCTGTTGCTAAATACAGTGGTTTTTTTCCGTCATAGGTGCTTAGCGCCACGGCCTGCATTACCATGTCTCTTACCTTAGCGAAATCTTGTATCAATGACCTTGTCCAGTTTATTTTTGTCTTACTGCTCATTTTTCTAGGGACCCCCGCCCCTACTTGATTTAACCTTCGCTGATATTCGGCTATGCCTGGCAGGAAAGGTCGAGTGAAATTTACAATTCCTAGAAACTTTCGCATGTCCCGTACTGTTTCTGGGAGGGGCACTCGTCTTATTGCGTCGATATGTTTATACGCGCAATGAACCTTGCCTTCGCTTATCCATCTTCCCAAAAATTTCATGCTGTCTTTTCCAAGTTCACATTTTTTTAGATTAGTTGTCAAGTGGAAACGTGCCATGTAGTAGAGAAGATAATAGATTGCCCGTTTATGTTCTTCAACGTCGTTATTTACTAGCAAAATGTCATCTATGTAGACTAGAAAGTTGTCGGGGATTTCTTTGAGTCCCCTGTTAATTCTGTCTTGATTATACCAATGGTTTGCAAGCCCCACAACAAAACTACTGGCCATAGAAAAGACGCCAGGACTGTTTATCCAACCCATTGGTAATTTTCTAAATCTGTACCCCCCTGGCTGGGTCGCAATTCCCAATATGGGCCTTGATTCTTCATCTACGTCCACGTGGTAAAAGCCCTTTGTCAAATCTAACTTGGACATTACTCCCCCTCTGCAAGCATGATTAGGTAACTGATCAGTGCGTGGTAAGTTAGCATCTTTTGCCAAGGTTAGATTGTTCAATGTGCGAAAGTCCACCACCATGCGTTGGGCAGCATTTGGATCTGCCCGGGCTACCATGAAAGCTGAACTTCTGCACGTTGTCTCCCCCTTTTCTATGATGCCTTTGTCTTCAGCGTCTTTTAAGAACCGCGTCATTTCTGAGGTCGATTTTTCTGATAGTTGGTACACGGGTGCAAAGAACAAAGAGGCACCCTCATGTAATTCTACCTTGCACTTATATGGTAGCCGCGAATCCTCCTGTAAATTCTGTTTTTCTGCCTGCAATCGTGGAAACAAGTTCCATACCTTAGCGAACCATTCCTGTTCTATTACATTTTGTTGCTTTGGCTCATCAGGACATTTCGGCGTTGGCAGCGTTTCTAAATAGGCTTTTGCTTCTTCTTCGGTTAGTGCTTCTTCTAATTGCTCTGGGATGACCCGCGCCACGTTTATTTCACTTTGGCATTTCTTTACTTGCTCATGTGCTTTCCGTTTCTGTCCTAACTCTTCTAAAAGTGGAATAAAATGCTTCAAAATGTCTACAACCCCTATGAGATTGTAGTTCATACTGAGAGAGGGCATGACAATAAATTTGAGATCCAATCTTTTATTTTTGTAAGGGATCTTAATGGTTGTTTCTCCTGTAGAATATAACTTATCCTTTTGACTCTGAAAGTTTGCTACCGGTACCGTTTTGGTTGTGTCTACCATGGCCATTTCTTGTGGACTTAGCACAGACGCATCTATCATGTTTCTGTTGGCCCCTGTATCCAGCAAAAATGTCCTATCCCTTTTATCATCTTGAATGAATACATAATTACTTTTTAACTGTGGTTTTCCTGAGACTTGAAGATAATTTGCCTCTGCATTCAAGTCTTCTACCTTTGTCCTAAAAAATCAACTGCGGGTAAGTCCATAGGCTGAAGCGTGGGAGCATTTTCAGCTAGTTGAGCCATAGCCTGCTCGTACATTAACGGTGGTCTTAGTGTTTCAGACTTCCATCTCTCGCTGGCACTTAATCCTTGTACGAAATTAGCTTCGGCATGGTCAGCCGCTATGGCTGACTGATCATCAGCTGGTGGTGGTGGTGGCTCAGCCCAAGAAGCTTTTGGTCGCCCTTCTTGAATTATTTCTTTTCTTACCCTTTCTGCTTCGCTTTCCCATGATGGCCTATTATTATTTGGCGTTTGATTATGGTTTGATTCGTTGCCGTTTCTCCTGTAACCTCTATATTGCGGATTTTGATTTTGATATCCCCCTCGGCCTTGCCCTGGTGGTCCGTTATTCCAATTTTGGTTATACCCATTACCATACCCTCTATTTTGGTTCCAGTTATTCCTATTCTGATTGTAGCCTCCTCTTCCACCATTCCAATTACCTCTTCCTGCATTCCAACCCCCTCTTCCACGATAACCATTGCCGAAACCCTGGTTACCTCGCTGAGGACAATTTCGCTTCATGTGGCCTTCCTGATTACACCAGTAGCACCTTACCGGAGGCCTTTGTCCCTGATTATCCTGCATGGGAGCAAACCCCTGCGCATTAACTTGTGCTGGCGGATTCTGACCTATCGTTGGTTGTGGCGGAGGGCCGTTAGCTTCGGGCTGTTGAGTGGATGTTCCTGACTTATTTAATTCTTGCGCTTGCAATGCCGAGACGACCATGTCCAACTTTTTATCAAAGTTTCGAAAATCCACTTTAGTTTTCCCTTTTGGTAAGCTAGCTTGTGCAACCGCAGCGCTGGGCATCTCTGCATTGCATGCTATGTTATCGTCATCACTATCACTATCCTCCTCTCCCTCATGCATGTATATTTCTACTGTTTTCATCGCTACATTATCTTTTACTTTTTCCCATATTTCAGTTATGGCCTGTCGCCACTTTTTAGGATCCTGCCTTGTTATTTGCAGGTGCAAGGATATGTCCATTTTGGACATCATTATTGCTTCTAATTCTTCCCTTAGCGATGGGTTTCTTAGAACCTCATCCCATGTTAACTGTGACGTGGTCATTATGCCCGTTAGCACATCTGCAGGGTTTACTTCCCAGGTCCATTGCATGTTCCTTAGCTTTTGAATGAAACTAGCCCTTTTTTGCCGTGGTGTCAACTGGTACCTACTTTGGATCCACTGAAAGAGGTTATCTAGCACCTCTCTTCCCCTTTCTGGGTTGTTTGCCGCCTGTACTAAGAGCATAGTGGCTT
>Ga0210059_1013550_pt1 | contig 12186 bp, 8 predicted proteins | sample Ectturendosymbi2_FD_188042 | JGI IMG/M metagenome (GOLD analysis project Ga0210059, IMG submission 188042) | Ecteinascidia turbinata endosymbiont from Florida, USA - Sample 2 (SPAdes) (version 2) | ecosystem: Host-associated > Tunicates > Ascidians > Unclassified | place: Key West, Florida...
ATGCAGTTAAAAACGTACTTTTTCGTTCCTTTTGTACGCCCATGTTTGCATCTCAATTATGGTGTAATTTCAGGAAGTCATGCATGCAGAGATTGCGGGTGGCATATAATTTTGGTTGCAGAGCTCTATACAACTTACCATGGAGAGCGAGTGTTAGTAGCCACCAAGTTCAATGTAAAATTCCTACCTTTGAAGCACTGTTACGTAAATACAAGTACCTGTTTCTCGAAAGATGCAGAAAATCTAACAACTTATGGTTACGTGCTTTGATGCGGTCAGATTGTTTGTACTCGTCACTATCCTTTGAACACTATAATCGCATTTTACTCTGTGATTGAGTGATCGAACTTCGCAGTGTCCGTTTGATCGATGGCGTGCCAAGCCACAACGCTTTCGCATTTTACCTAGACTAGACCAATTAGCGCCCTACTCCGCAGTAGTGCTGTAACAAGTGTCACGTGTTAGATACCAATAATGTTAAGAATGTGTCTGTAACCCTATGGTTCTGTCTTCAATGCAGTTGCAAAAAGTGTCTGTAACCCTGTGATTTCGCCGGCTTCAATGTCTGGTACTACGTTCTGTATTGTCTGTTTTTATCAACCTGCGTTTTGCAGAGTGTCTGTGTTCATACTATGAACTTCGTGTCTGCTCACAAACAAATAAATTAAATTAAATTTGGCGTTTTGGTGTGAGGCCAGTTAACCATCGGCAGTACACTGAACAAGCCCAAACAAGCATTGTGACTGAAACAATTCACTTTCAATCGAATTTTATTGTATCAAGCATTTAACCGATGTAACACTCAACACAAAATTCTAGAAATACGTCAATGCGTGGATTGCCATTGTTTTTCTTGGACCAAGTAGTCAAGATCGGATTCGATAGATGTTGCCAAGCGTAAACATTGCTCATAGCTGCCAGCCATAATGGAAGATCGGACGTCGGATTGGTTTGTTTCATGCGTGAAGATAATGTTCGCACAGTCTAGGTATGTGTTCGCAAGCAGAGAAATCAGCATTGGTGCGTTTTTCACCAGGTTGGGAAAGTTTCTGAGGACACATACTTGCCATAAATTTCAATCAGCGGCGCTTTCATGAATTTGCTATTAACGAATTCGTTGCACTACAAATCAACAACTCCATTTAAAGCTCTGTTGGGGCATATTTAGCTCCAGCTGAAATCGGTTGCGCAACGATGGTCATCTGCTCTCGTGAACGGAAGTTGTGGACTACTGTTGTGAAATGCAGGGGCGCAACCAGCTCTTCATTTCGGAGGGGCAATTTTCATGAAAATTCATGCGATGACGTCATCGTGCTTATTCAACCGCGGTACAACTTTTTCGCAAACGGTCACATCTAATAATAATGTATCTTTGTCCGCAGACACGAAGTCCATAGTACAAACACACACATTCTGCACAACGCTGGTTAATAAAAACAGACAAAACAGAACGTTTTGCAACAGCGTTGGAGGCCGAATCACCGGTGTCAAGAGAAATTTCCGACTTGTGAATCTTCTGACTTCACGCCATATGCGCATGCACAGAGCAACATTCAACATATCAAATTCGCTGAGAAAACTGATAATTAGGGCTTAGGATTTGGTTTTTAGGTAAGTAGGTCGGGATAGAGTTGATGTTGGAGTTAGAAAAAGACAAGAATTGAAGTTGTTGCAACCTCTCCGGGGATGTTGCGTTGATTGTGTGATTCACCACGAACGGGATGTGCGTGAAGAACAACACCATACATATATGTGGCGCGAACAAGCAATAATAGAGTGATCATGGCATGTGAACTCTATTGTTGCTTGCTGCCACAGTGCGAAGGTTTGCGCATATGCCGCTCGGACTAAGATTAAGTCCAATATTTTTCACTGGTTTCACTTATTCCCGTACTGTAGCTTGTTTTGGGTATCTGACATCTAACCAAAACGTTTTAATTTACATAACACACATGAAAAATAGTAATCGCCAAACTTTATTCCTTTACTCTGAGAAGCAAAATAACTGACAAAACATAATAGGTCAGATATTTCGCAGAGTTCAGAAATTTCGCTTAACACCGGGCTACAGAAATGCACTTAATTGAACGTTTTGTAATGGCGTTGAAGGCCGAGCCTCAAGTTTACGGACGCATTTTTAACACTATTTGTTCACTTGGTGCAACACTTTTGCAGAGTGGGACGTGTGGCGGTCGGTAGATGGCGCCACATGTAAATAAATGGCCACCACTAGATGGTGCCCATGAGTAACAAGTCACTGTGATAGTCACCACAAGCGAATTATCGCAATTCTTTTATCCCTACATAATGATAGTGCAACCTAGTAGTAGTAGAGTGAACTCGATGGGTGGTGATCTACTGATATTGTAGTTGCGATTGATGGTTGAATGCGGTGACTAGTGGAAGCAAAGAGTGAACTCAGTGAGGGAGCTCTGTTGCAGCTGGTTGCTTTCCTGTTAGTTAATGCCCGAATTGCCATCTTTCTCTTGTGCTTGCCTCAGTAGTTCAAGGCGATGCAATCAACTGCAACAGACGCTAATTCTTAAACTGGTCAAGCCCAGGTGAAGTACAAATGCATAGTGACATGCACACCCTCAAACGTAAAACACGGCAAAGTTCGAGCACTCAGTCACAAAGTAAAATGCGGTTGCAGTGTTTAAAGAATAAGGAAGAATATAAACAATCTGACTGCATCAAAATTAGACTTTGTGCATCTTTCGAGAAACAAGTGAATATTTTTTCTTAATATAGCCTTCGATGTAGTAATGTTGCATTGAACCTGATGAGTCACGACTACTAACGCTCGCTCTCCAGGGCAGGTTGTATAGAGCATCCAAAATTATAGGCCACATGCAATCTTTGCATGCATGACTTTCTGAAATTCCACCATAATTGTGATGCATACATGGGCGTATAAAGGAACGAAAAAGTGCATTTTTAACAGCATTTGAACATCTGGAAAAGAGACACGCAGCATGTTTGTTGCACTTTATTTTTGATCGCATTTGTCTCTGAATGTCTTTGTCATCTGAGAGCTCAATATCCAGCACAGCTCCCAGATATTTGTATTGGTTAACAGATTTTAGATTTTTACCAGTCTTGTGTCAATAATGGGGTGACTGTGCTTTTGTCACTCTTAGCCTTAAAGGTCATACGAACGGTTTTGCTGCAGTTGAAAATATTTCCATGCGATTCTGCATAAGCCTGCCACACAGACAAAAAGTTCTCTTCGCAATATTTCCGAAAATGAGAACTTTTCAGTTTTAGTCAAGATGCAGACCGAACGATCAGGACAGAGTAAAAATTTGTATTCTCATACAAACACCTGGTTCCGTACTTAACTAGTGTAGTCATGGCTTCAGTGTGACAGAGGTATAGGCTACGACAGTAATAACCCTGCCTAATGTTCGTCTGGTTTTAGCAAATTCGTTCTAGTCCTGTTCTTCTAGCATGTGCTTGAATTTGTATCACAAATGAAGATCCCACACTTGAAAGATAGCCTATGTCAAGGATGAGGGGATCTTTGAATGCTACCATTTCGGGCAAAACGGATCAGGTGTATTGTGCTTTTGGCGCATAACGGACCGAGTGTGTTTGGGGCAAAACGGCTTTTTCTGGCATCCACGAATTGTGTGAAAGTTTTTAGAAGCACGTTTAGGGCAATGAGCTTTCAGGACTTGCACTGGTTGTAAACGTTAGGGTCTTGCAAAGCGTCATTTGGAGCCAAAGTAGTCTAGTAGGTAGGAAAGTTCAACACTTGACTAGCAGTCGTATGACACTTCACTAAACCTTTTTACCAAGCCGTGGTACCGGGATTAACCCAGAAAGACACTAAAACATTGGTTCTCAAGGTGGTCGATATCGACCCCTAGGGGTCAATTGGTCCATCCGAGGGGTCGATAATTAGTAACGGCGTCGAATGGGGGTCACTGAATGGCCAGGGGGTCAACGAATAACTGCTGGGGTCTACTGGAGCAATGAAGCCTCCAATTCAAAATTATTGTTAATAGGACAAACTTATTGTTAATTTTATCATGCATTTCAAGTAAAAAGTACTCAAATTTATTTTGACACATACATTCCTTGTATTAATAACTGTTGGGCTAGGCCACGGGGTCTACAGAAAATTGCATACTTTAATCGGGGGTCAACGTGCAGAAAAGTTTGAGAACCACTGCACTAAAACGTGAAACAGTCCCCAACCTAAATTTAGTTAAAGACTATTACGTTTCGAAGCGAAAATGCAGCTGAACAACGCTTTTTGAGAAATGTACTACGTTAAAAATGGTGATCCGCTTTGACCCTAACAAAAATAATATACTCAAGAGGTTGTAGAAGAACAAGTGGTTTGACGAGGCACTAACTGCTATATCAAGATTTATCTTATCAATTTGAAAGTTTCAGCAATTTGCATGGTTCAACAAATTGAGGCCTGTCTAAGACAAAATAGTACACGAACAAACAGACAAATATCTCCCAAGTTGACACTTCCAGCATATTTGTTGTTGAATACCAATCATTTACGAAATTTTCGATCAGATAACCTGTCTCAAGATAAATCTTGTAAGGAGATAATTAACGAAGACAAAGAAAAATTCCAATAAGATTTCTTAAAAATGATTAAAATATAAAATTTCATCTTTATTCTTTGAAAGTTTGCACAAATGTCAAAATTGCTATGCAATGTTTTGAATATTTCTGGGGGAAATTCCCCAAATGGCCCCCCTGGTTGCGCGCCTGGTGAAATGCATGCCACATGTTTTGGCGCGTACTCATTGCTCAAGCATTGAAAAATAAGATTCTTGTCGATGAGTTGCTTCAAATTTCCAATTTTGCTTCACACGTTTTGATGTGACTGAAACGAACATGAACAAGCAGTCTTTGTTGTTCAAGTTTCAGATTCACGATCATCAGATGCAAAGAATTTTCAGTAAGCAATGAAAATCTACGGTGAATTCGAGGTCATTAAAATCAAGATTGGTTTTGTTTTTTAACGTCATCAATTCCTGAATAAGGTTCTCAAGATCTGCAATTCTGTTGACCTCTTTGCTCGAACGAAGTTAACTATTGAAGTAATTAATTAGTTTAGATAATTGCTAGCGGCTTCATTACAGATTCACATGGCAAAGTTTAGTCACATAAATTTTGTTGGTGGATGATGCAGTGATGATTAATAATTGTGATGTCGGCCCCGTGCTCGTTTTTTAAAAGTGCGATTCAACCGGAGTTGTTGCCGATCACGGATGTGGCTGTGCGCGTTGCTATTCCCGCAAATTGTTCCAATTTTGATCTGTTTTTCTTCAAGAAAGCCTTCAACGAGGATATTAATGAATCTTGTCTGCTATTTCAGGGAAGAGAGGGGCAGTAGCTCCTCAAAGACGTTAAAATGGTCATCTACACCTGTAACAAAGATTTTCGATTGAGCTGTGTCAATATGATCAGTGCTTTCATCAATAGCTAGTGCACAGAAATTGCACTGATGCAATTTTTCTTTCAAAGTTTCTCCTTTGTTTCAAGCCGGTTATTCCACCCTTCTGGTAACCGTGTTTCGTGAAGGCTGATTTTTCGTCTTCGACGTTTCAGGGCAAACATTCTCAGCTGCAGTTGGTATGCACTTTTTTCACCAAATATCCATTACTAAAAAGTTTCGAATTTTTTGAAATTCGCTTAGCAATAGCCTAACTAACGCTAGCGACACCATAACTTTCTGCAACATTTTTTCTGAACAGGGCTTGTGGCGAACGTGTGGATTTCAGTAATCCCTTCAATTTATATTCCCGTTCGTGACCTCTAATGTTTTCAAAATTGAAATATTTTCTCGTGTAGTGGAGACTTAAGTTGTTCTCTTTCATTACAGACACTGTTTCCTGACAATTATATAGAGAGTTTTTTCACAATGTTCAATGAAGAAAAAAATCGTTTGTCCAACTCCTTTTGAAACTGCGTTCCTCGTCAACGTAAGAGAATTTCTGCTGGTAGTTGAGGCCATCATCCACTGATGCGCACTGCACAAGCTTGAGCAATAATACAAGTGTTGTGTTTCATTTAAGAAAGAGAAACGTGAAACACTAATTATTTTTGATGACATCACATTAAAGCCGCGAGGTTTATGATAAAACCTATATTTCCATGTCAATGTTTACATAACAGTACTGAACTAATATGAAGTAATATCCTTGCACAACAACCACATAGGAAAGAGGCGATTACTTTTCCACATAACGCTTTCCAAGTTGAACACAATCGATGCTACTCCTATCTATACATTCGCTTGTTTTGGCTTACCCATACGCAAGGCTTGTAGCAGCTCAGTGTCTTGAGGTTTGTTCAGTTCAGGTGTTTGGTGCCGTTAGGTCCCCAAGTACTGGTCGCGAATCAAAGAAAGGTCCTAAAGGATTAAAAATGAGTTGCGCCGACGCGATCCAAACCTGACTTGTATATTTTCAACATTCCTTTTTTCGTGTTTTTAATTTCGGTCAGTTCACTTTATTTTAGCATCACGACCACCCAGAGAACACGTGGTCAGGAATGCAGGGACAGGAAGCGACGACCGCAGCTGCAATTGGGTCGCTGTCCCCACACGTTCATGTAAAACGACTGAACATAAAGAAAGCGCCATTGCGACAAAACAAAAAATTGCACTTAAGGATCAACATGTTGCAATAAAGTAACAACACCACCACATATTAAACTAAGCAAAATTCGCACTCTGAATTCAATCAATTTAAAATCTTTCAACCTGTTTCATCTGAATTGTTGCATCATACACATTTCCCCCGGTTTAGTAACAGACACGTGTTAAATGATAATGTCGTTTATGACTGCGCAAGTCAAGTTTCGATATGCTATTTTGGAGTAAAACTGTTAATCTTACCAGGTTTTTTTTAAGGCGTTTTTTGGACCCGATTCGGGTCCCTAGAATTTCAAATCGGGTCCCTAGAATCAGAGAAAATCATCATCAGGTCCCTAAAATAAGAGAAAATCGGATCCCTAGTATCAGAGAAACTGGGTCCCTACAAATTCAAACCGGGTTCCTAACATTTTCCTTAAAAAACCCTGTCTTACTTTTTTTGCTGTGTTTTTTTGAAGGATTAATTGTGGTAAGTTGAAATGTTAGGAGGTTGAAAAGTATGATTCAATGCTGAATAGGACTGGGTTCAAGCAACAAAAATTTTTTGTTTAAGTAGTAAGTAATTCCTAACGGATTACTTAAGTAATTAAAGCAAATCAGGAAAAAAGACATTCAGACCTGAAAACAAACAAGCACGCCAAAATCATTGCAATTTTGAATCATTCTCAGGGCGAATTTCTATTTACTTTCTAAACAACTTCGCACAAGGCGCAGACTGTCAATCATCTAATCACTCAATGAAGATCTTCGCCTTGCTAATGTTGTGACGCAGGGTCACAATATGCATTTAATGATCGGACTTCGTTACAATTGTATTCAGGAATAAAATTAATGCAAATATGCAAATAACTCTGTGCAGCGTTGACTTCGAGATGTTATTTCCGACGTGCTGAACTGGAGCGAACATCAGCGAATGCTTTGTGACGTCAGCATATTGCGTTTGACGGATGAGATGTAAAAATGTCTGGCGAGCCTACGTGCATTGCAGGTTTGCATAGCTTAAAAACGCTTCCTGCGTAACATATGCCCTCTTTTTAGAAAGTTCACTTCATAAAAGGAACTCTCTGCAGTTGGTCGGTCTTCGGATCGCCGTGATTTTTATTCTGACATCAATTTGATTTTTCAACTGTGAAGTGATCAAAACAGAACGTTCTTACTGGTGGTAAAATTTTACGATGCCGCTTGGGCTTCCGCTGTTTGCAATGTGATGTTCAGTGGCTTTTGTTGCAGCACAAGTACAGTTACATGACTCATGATAAGAACAATGAAGCACGATGCAAGAAATCGTTCTTAGTCGTCAAGAAAACAATTTCAATTTGTGTCAACAGAAAGCTTAGAATGAAGACGACGACAAAACAAGAGAACAATCGAACTTTGAAATGAACAGTTATTGTTTCATATATATGTTTCAGGCCTTATTCCCAGGGGTCTACAAAACCGTGAACAGTCTAGCAGCACCAAGTTTCACTGAAGAAGGTGAAATGGAATCAACGCGGAATTTCAATATTGTAAGCATTTTTAGTGCATTCGTGAGTTGCTTCATAAAAGGCCATTTCTTTTTTGATGTGAGCCAAGCTATTATTCAGGATATCATTTCCATGAAAGACGTATGTTTGTTCTTCTTTCTTAGATGTCATGTAAAATGTTGCGTTTACAGCAACAGACTAAAATCCTAACTTTTTTAAAAGCAAGTTACGCGAAGCATGAAGTAACGGAAATATTCCTAAAACAAGTAATAAGTAAAGGTTTTCAAGTAATTAATCAATTAATTACATGAATCCAGCCCTAATGCAGAATAGTTTAATGTCAGTGAAAATTTTGATTTATTGGACAAATAAGGCAAACAGGTCAGTGAAAGGGAAGCGAAACCAATTTACTGTCTGTAACGCAAAAGTTTCAGTTGCTTCAGTGTTAATAGTATGAAAGTTTGGTTATATGCAGTGAACACTTTTAAGGCTGTCTATGCATTCCTACAAGCGAGCGTTTGGATTTGGGATTCCTTTCGGAGCAAGGGTCGCGAGATGTACACCAAACGCAGATTTGAGTCGCACTCAAAAACGTTCGGGAACCGCTGGGTCAGGTGATTGCAGACCAAAGGCACAGCCAGAATGAAGCCGAAGAGGCCGTAGCCTCCTCCGAAAAAACTAGTTAAGATTTTTCGCTGGTGTTTTATATCAATCTCAACTGTTGGAAAACAAACGGTAGGAACAGTCGGACTCATGTAGCGTCGTGTTCTCTCACTGACCAAGGTTTAATGTGGCTTTTTGCGATTGGATGCGAAACTACACGACTAAAGCATGCAACGTTGTTGGCAAAGTTGCCAATTAATGCGGGCAACACGAGCTGAGGTGCAGCGTGAATGCAATGCAAGGGCGCAGCTTTCTTTCAAAGTAGTACAGTTTCAGATGAGACATTTTTGAGAGGATTATTTGCATGAAGTATTGCCGAACCAAATAGAAACATACTTGGTCAAGACATGATGAACACAAAGCGCACCACATGGAGTGTTATGCAACAACGCAATTTTTCTCACAGCACGGTTTGCATTGTGGCTAGTGGGTATGCGAAGCTAGGTAGAAGAGACTCAAGTTTGAAATGTACAGAAAGTCACTGTCAGCGCAGCACACAAACTTTGTTATATCACATTTATTACAGTTTCAGAGGACAAATGTAAAAAATCATTAGCAGGCAAACCATTACTAGTCACCAAACAGCCATGGTGATTTTGTGTGAAATCTGGTGTTGACTCTTCTTCGATCATTAGTCTTGAGAACAGATTATGACAGATGGATATTCACGCCGTGCAGTGAGGCAGTATAGAGACTCCAAGAGAATTTTTTTTAGGCGGAACAAAACGCATTTGGGGCCTCCAAGACTTGCAAAATTATTTTGAAATAAATAAAAATTGAGGCTAATTAACGTGCATGAAACTTCAACAAGAAGTGCTCGTTTGTTGATCATATGAAACATTACGTTAAAACATAACGGTACTCAAGAAATGTGACCATATTACCATTTTTTAAACATGACTTTTAAGTGTTCAAAGTAAAATCTAATCAAGGAAAACATTAGAAAAATATTATTTGACTATCATATAAGCGATTTTATGGTATTCTATTTCGCAAAAGTTCTAATAACACGATCAATATCAACTTATCTGGCAATGCTAGACTCAATGTTTAATCTTGCTAGGTCAACAAGTTGAGTTTGTGACATAGCACACCGCAAATAATTTTTCACAAGTTTAAGCTTGCTGAAAAATCATTCAGCAGATGCTGTTGTAGGTGGAATAGTCAAGAATTTCTCAAGCTAATACAAACACTTGGAAATAATTCACACGGGCCACATGGCGGCGACCACTGCTTTAAAACATTGTCGAAATACTGTAAGTGGTTGGTTTTTCCAGTATGTTTCGAAATCTTGAGATTTCTGGGTGTCCGCTAGTCCTAAACTCACATTCGATTCGACCTCGTATCAGCTTGCGGCGCAAGTTTAACAATCAGCAAAATGCACAGCACACCTTCGCGGAGCACTATAAGCAATTAATCCCTGCACTGCAGTTACTTGTTAATTTTAAACTTTTCAGTCATTATCTCACACATATGCCCAACATTCCAGGGCTACTGCTGTTAGATTAGAGTGTATTGTGAACTGGCATGTTTACAATCAAATTTCATTTGAAGTATCTCTTAGTTTAGAACTCTTGGTTTATCGGAGAGAGTTTTTATTAAAGATTTGTTTGAAAATTTAAAAAAATGAAAGACGCGAAGGAATATTCAATTAAATGGACACACTGGGACAGTAATCATGAATGTCTTAAATTCGTCAAAGTAGGCAAACCTTGTAGTTCAACAATAATTACTGCTAATAATTGTTATCAATACATCGTATCAGGAAAATGCACTGCCAGCAATTCACATTAAAATAGATCATATTTCTTACCAAATCCTTTAGGCCAAACCAGTTTTATCACCGGATGGGATTAATTTTGCTACAATATTGTGTTAGTAACAAACACTCAATCGTTCCTTCAGCAGGCCCGTAAAGAGGGGAGTATCAGAGGGCGAAGGCCCCTCAAGAAAATTTTTGTGCTCCTGGAAAAATGTGCTGGACAAAGTTAAAAACTATTGGACATAGTTAAAAAAATTGTGCCCCTCTCAAAAAACTCCTCACCCGCTTGGTGCCTCAAATTGGCTCGTTGGTGCCTCAAACTGGTTACGGGCCTGGCCTGTCTCGGGCCCCTTCCTAGCTGTCGGGCCCCGGAACATTGTACCTGCTGGACGCCCTTCTCATAGCCCCTGAGCCAGCAACCCAAACTCTGAGTTGCGAGTTAAACCTGGTAGAGACACTTCAATTGTGTCTTTTTCTCAAAGATTCACACACTGTTGCACTTATTTGCAACGTTGCCAGTCACAACAGCAACAAATGAACCTTCATTTTCAACGCTTCAACGGTAGCTAGCGTATCTACGCAGCACTATGGGGAAAAAGCAGACCCGTAACTAGCTAGAAAAATTTTCGCCCCCCTTGTAAAAATGTGTTGGACATACTTTAAAACTATTGGACACAGGCCCTTAACCAAGGCGAAAAGGGGGCGAAGCTTCCCCTGCAAAACTTTTCGCCCACCCTGGAAAAATCTGTTGGGTATAGTTGAAAACTATTGGACATAGTTTGAAAAATTTGGGTCCCTCTAAAAAAACTCTTCGCCACCCCTGGTGTCCCAAGTAGTTACGGGCTTGATTAAACATAGCTTAAAAATTTGGCCCCCTCTCAGAAAACTGTTCGCCCCACCTGGTGTTCCAAGCTGGTTACGGGTCTGGGCAAAACCGTCTGATGGATTTTTGTTTTTGACGAATAATCGTGATGTGATATTGATCCTGAGATGGTTATCGACGAGTTGTTCAAAAAGAAACGCAGACTGAATTTAATCTTTTAATTGTGCTCGCAGGTATTTTGCAAAGTCCGATTAGGCTATTGGCATCCTCTGATTTGTTCCTTTGACTCCACTTACATACTTATAGTTGATTTTGACTTATTCAATAGGCATAATCAGTGATATTCTCGAGGACAACATTAGACGGCGCTTCACTTTCCACTACTCTTGATGTTCATTGAAAATTGTTTGGTTAACAACTGCTTGATAATGATCACTGCGAAAGCAAACGTTTTCTTGTCTTTGTTAAAATTTATCTATGCCGACCGGTAGAAGATATTTGACGTCATATCCTGTTGTAATAGACTAGAAATTGACCAGTGACATCAAAATGATCTTTGTGCAAAATAGCTAAAGTTTGAAATCTGACTACGTCAGTGACTGGCCCCTCCCGAACAAAATTCCTGACTGCGCCCTTGTGGCAGACAAGATGGCCAAGGAGTCTTTTCACTACCTCCTGACCTGATTATATCCACAACAGAAAATGGAAACATATCCGCGGTACTTTTCCAGACTGCTGTCAGCGGTTGTCCAGAAACGAGCAGGAGAATTTTCCAAATAGCAACATCAGCAGATAAACTCCCGCAAGTACATTGATTAGAGGTAGCATGAATAAACACAGT
>Ga0210059_1013551_pt1 | contig 12186 bp, 4 predicted proteins | sample Ectturendosymbi2_FD_188042 | JGI IMG/M metagenome (GOLD analysis project Ga0210059, IMG submission 188042) | Ecteinascidia turbinata endosymbiont from Florida, USA - Sample 2 (SPAdes) (version 2) | ecosystem: Host-associated > Tunicates > Ascidians > Unclassified | place: Key West, Florida...
CTGAGTCACTCTGTAGTCTGTGAAATATTTTTTCTTAGTAAAAATACACCCTAGTATCCATATCACAAATTCCCTTCTCGGAGCTAACTGTATGTGAATTTGAGTAAGCACATTCTCGACTACCGGATAAAACAAACGGGAACCTTGCTAATCAGCGAAAATACAACTTTCACAAAGGATGACGTCATGAATTACATCATAGGGGCCCTCCAGTAAAAATTGCCCCGTGCCCCCCTACCTTTTAATCCGGCTCTGGCTGTTCTACATGTCAAAAGTAATACAGCTTGTTCTTTTTTGCTGCATATGCCACAGGTATTTCCACATAAATCTTACTTTATTGCAGTCCCATCGCAACGTTTTTTTTGGGAGGGTTGCCCCCCTAGCCCCCCAAAATGAACTATGAAGCACTATAAATCGGTGACGTTTTTGTCAAATTTCAGAATGTCAAGCCCCCCTGAGAAAACACTTAAAGCCCTTCTATTGAAAACTTTCTGGCGACGGTTGTGCTTCATTGTATGAAACTTTGGTCCAAGCGTTTGAACCACAATGTCTGATAATAACAGGTAAATTAAGCGCAGTGCAAAATTACGTGTATCTTTACGGTTTGTTTAAACCGCAATTATTACTGTTGTATTTGACGCTGGCAACAAGCTAAAACGTCTGCATTGCTATACTGTATTGTGCACGTTATTTAAGGCTGTTCATGTGGTCATTGTACTGCAGATTAAAACTAAAAATTGCGAATTTTAATTCACATCCACATTTAAGTGTTCACCAACATACTTTTGGTAGCAGTTTATAATTCCGCTTTGCAACTTAAAACTACAAGTTTGGAAAAATGTTATCGATTTCAGTAAACTTAGCTGAACAAAACCTGATTTACAGAGTGCTGATTAAAAAAACTCACCTGGAGTACGTATCTGAATCGGAGTTCAAAAATTTTCAGCCGCTTGGGTTGAGCGGGTTGAAAAAGTTTTTGGAATCGGAGATGGATAAGATAATTTCCGACACCGTAAGCTGGCGTTCTTGAACGAAAATAAGTAAAAAACGCTTATACTATTTTTCAGTGTACAGTAACTTGTTTTCATCAAAGTATTTCTCCTGGGGTCAAACTAGTCTGTTGTTACCAAACCACGACCGCTATCCTTTTTTACCAGTCTGAAGACATGAGCTGACATTTATAAATGAGTAAGATTTTTGCTCTTTGCACTTGAAAGCTGTGCTTCTGTACAAAGTTTTGTATTTTCAAAAGATGACAAGCTTTTGTTTCGATGGTGTGCAATCAATGCTCGGAGGTGGCATATGGCCTATGAACCGCACTTTGCGAAACAAAAATGTACAGCTTTTGTATGTAGGTGAGCGATTATTGAAATCCTGTAACAGTCCTCTAAACGTTTATCCTCCGTTTGCTCATAGGTAAGCAGACTCAGATCTTCGGTTTTACCGTAAGGGGGCACAACATGACATATTTTAAAACTTTTATTCGACCTGCTTTGTAATAGTACTTGCGTTACTTCTTGAATGTATACTTTGCTCATATTTAAATTACACGCAATTTTCACGGAATTCGCCCATTTTTGAAAGCTACGTTTAAGAAAACGCATTGGAAATGCTGCTTCTTAAACGTTTCACGAAAATGGAATCTCGCAGAAATTAATACATCATTTTTTGTATATTCAAAACCAGGTTTCTTACATCAAATTACCTGTATATTTTTTACGATTTGGTTTGTTTCGGGGACAAATCAAAGCATAACCATATATGACCACCAACAGTGGTAATATGGTATGTATTCGGGTAGGAACGCGATCTCCCACTTTCTGAAGGGAACGGGGTTTCTTGCGTTTTTGGTATGACGCCCACTAGGGGCGCACCCAGCTCTTCATTTCGAGGGGGCAATTTTCATGAACTTTCATTCGATGACGTCATCGTGCTTATTCAACCGTGGTACAACTTTTTCGCAAACGGTCACAGACAAAGTTCTCTTCGCAACATTCCTATAAATGAAATCTTATTAGTTTTAATCAGGCCCGTAAATAGGTAAAATTTTTTCGACCACCTTGGAAAAATGTGTTGGACATCGTTTAAAACTATTAGATATAGATAAAACATTTGGGTCTCTCCCACAAACCTCTTCACCCCCTCTGGTGTCTCAAGCTGGTTACGGGCCTGGTTTTAATCAAGATGTAGACCGAACGATCAGGACAGAGTAAAAATTAGAAACCTAATCATACGCGTACGGGAAGATATTTTAGTGTGAAGGGCGGAAAAAATTTGCCTTGAAAATAACAATTTGCCCTAAAAATAAACAATTTTCTCTGAAAATAACTTTTTTTTGTTTTTAATTCGAATGGAGCCTGAAACGTCTTGTAATCTGTTCGATGCAGTTGAATTCGTTTATAACGGCTTCGTCTGTGACGACAGTTTGCCTGTAACGTTAGATTTTCTTCGGTCCCGATGGCATCTTTTACATACATTTCAAATCGCTTATACATTGTATTGAAAATTTTTTCGACGTTCAGGACTTTTGAGCAACTTGTCCTTGCCCTTAAATTTTTCACTGTATTGAATATACTTATTATCATTCAGGATTTTTGAGCAACTTGCGTTTGCCCTGGAAAAAAAAGTGTGCCTGATATTTCTCACTGTATTGATTATATATTTTTTTTATCATTAAGGATTTCTGAGCAACTTCCGCTTGCCCTGAAAAACATAGTTGCCCTGAAATTTTTCACTGTATTGAAATATTTTTTATCATTTAGGATTTTTGAGCAACTTGCGCTTGCCCTGAAAAAAGAGTTTGCCCTGAAATTTTTCAAGCCGTGGGGATGCCGCCTTCCCCCGCCTCCTACGCCTATGAACCTAATATAAACACCTGGTTCTGTATTCAACTAGTGTAGTCATGGCTTCATTGTGTTACATGTATAAGTTACTAGTAAATCTGCCTAACTCTTCGTCTGGTTAATAGCAATTTCATCAAATCGTTTATCAAGGTTTTTGAAACTTCAGTTGAATATATTTGCTGTGAGATAATTTCTGTAGACGGTATTGCGAGTGGTGAAGCTGTCAGATACAAGAGACTAGTATGAATGTCAGGGTATAATTAATCAGTGATGTTATTGTTTCAACCGTAGATACGAGACTTCGTCTGCCAACTGAAATACTCTTAAAGGAATGCAGCAGGAATGCAACTTTAACTCTACTACGAATGGTTGGGCCAGACACGCAACCAGATGTGGATGGGCCTAGCCACTTTTGCTCGGCCTACCTAAACAACACCCAATAACTGTGAGGCTCTTGTGAAATCCGAATTTTCCTTGAAACGTTAGAGCTTGGCTGTGAAACCCTAGCAACAGTTAAGCACTGAACATAAAACGCAAAAATGCTTCAATAGTAACCTACAGTAACCCTAGGCAAACGTAAGGATAACACAATGTGAACATACGAGTATGCTGTTTCTGTCACCAGGCATAGTCTACTGGGTGCAACCTTTGATCCACTGCAGGGTTCCCACAAATGCTTTTTGGATATTCCCTAAAGTTGAACTTAAAATTCCCAAAATCTCATGGAAATTGCCTAGATTTTGCACAAATCAATATATTACTTTTATCTACCTTAAAGAACTTTTAATGGCGTATCGACAAGCAGCATAATGTGTTATGTTGCACATGCACTGCTTATTGACTTGGGAACAATCGCACAAGCATAGCTAAATCACACCTCAAGAACCATATGTCTGTAGATCAGGGGTTTTTGAGGCGTTTTAGGGACCCGATTCGGGTCCCTAGAATTTCAAATCGGGTCCCTAGAATCAGAGAAAATTATAATCGGGTCCCTAAAATCAGAGAAAATCAGGTCCCTAGAATCAGAGAAATCGGGTCCCTACAGACCCATACCGGGTACCTAACATTTTCCTTAAAAAACCCTGCTGTAGATTATGAGATAGGTTTGCTATTGAATTTCTCCAAGGCAACGATCATTTCAAAGTAATTAAATTTTGATTATGTGAAACCAAAACATACCAGTAGGCTAACGACATTTCTTACATACCATTATAGGCTATACTGTAACATGATTTCCTAAACCTGACGTAACATTAAGCTCTTTTTTTGACTGAAACATGATCAGGGTCTACTTTTGACGCACTTCTTCATGATGGTAATTCCAAAACAGGTTTAACGCGTCTCTGATAAGGAAAATACAATATATAACTTTCATGCAATTGTCCACTGGTTCTTTTTCCTGTAACTGATCGTAAATCACTAACTGATTTCCACATCACAGAAACGTGTGACCTCAAATTTTTCCAGTTTTATCCCATAAAATGCCATTTCAGTAAAAATTCCCTAGTTTCCTCAATTCCCTAGATTTTCCTCAAAAGACGTGAATACTACCGATCTAAGGACAAATTCCCCAAAAGTGGGAACGCTGCTCCACTGGAGTGATAGCAATGCAGTATTTATCGTTGACGTTTCAAGAGTGTATTCAACTTCTCTTCCTCAGATGATGGCAAGAAGCAAAATCAAAGTATACACATGCACTGCATTTCTGAAAATTTTCGGAGTAGTACACGAAAAACAGGATGAAAAATACCTTAGAGATAGGTTACCAACATTTTGAACGATTTCCCAATTCCAGCATATTTGTGGTTAAATACCAATCATTTACGAAATTTTCGATCAGATAGCCTATTTCAAGATATATCTTGCAAGGAGATAATTAACCAGTAAGACAAAGAAAAACTCTAATAAGACTTTTTAAAAAAATGATTAGAATAAAATACTTCAACTTTATTATTTGAAAGTTTTTGCAAATGTCAAAATTGCGATGCAATGTTTTGAAAATTTCGGGGGGGGCAAATGCCCCAAATGCCCCCCCCTGGTTGCGCGCCTGACGCCCGCTATGTGACACTTTACAGATCAAGTTTGAGAAATTCTTCGCTAATGAATTTTTCAGTTATCTTGGCTAGCAAGGCAAATAGTTTGCAAATGGTCTGTTCCATTCTTTATTTTCAGCCTTAAAACCACTGGTTATAAGCATAAGTGAATGTTTATGTCATGTTTGAATGAAAATGGTGACTCATCATCAGTTTCCTGGCACTTATATTTAACCATCAAACATACACAGCAAACTGCAACACCGACATAGTGCTTGTTAGGTAACTCAAAGACCATTAAAGCCTATATCTGCACGCAATTGCTTGTTTCCGCCTGATACGAGGCCGGTGCCTTCTGTGTTATTCTCACGTCCGCACAAGGCTTCGATAACTAATGCTTTGCGTATTGTACAGGTCGCGAAGTGCTATATGCATTATTTTATTTGACCCACTCAGGGGCGTACAGAGGATAGATGGCGCCCGGGGCAAGAAAAAGTTTTGACGCCCCCATGTTCGAACCTAAGGTCTTTTGGAAGCAAATGTATTGTATTGAAGAAAGCACTTACGATATTGTTGGGACTTTTCAGTGCCCTCGCAATGATTCAGCGCTCCCCAGTGATTTGGCGCCTAGGGCATTGTGCACCCCTTGCCCCCCTCGTTACGCCCCTAGACTCACTTGTTAAACGATTGTTTGACTACGACGGACGATACACCGTAGACGAGCGAAACAAAACCGTCCAGAGGAACAAAAGCTTGTAAGGGCTTCTGAAAAGCTTGTGAAGTTTATGTTCTTTCAAAAATTTCACCAGCAGCAAAACAAAAGCTTGTACAGTTTTATGATGTGATAATAAATATCCTGTAATTTTTGTTGTTTTAAACGACTGTTCGAATGTGATCTGAGGTACAGTCCCCTGGGACAGACCTGCTTCGGATGAACGGGGTGACTCTCAACCGTTTGCGCACCGGTTTGGCCGTTTCAACAGCAGCATCTTTCGCTGGAAAGTTAGGAACTCAACAACCTACGTACGCGGCTCACAGCTTCAAACTGCACAAAATGTTATCTACAGCTGCCCTATTCTCCAACTCAGAAACGGGGACGCCAACCTGACAGAGCTGAGTGAAAACATAGTCTAATGGCTGCTGCGCCAGGACAAAATCACAAGATTTCTGCTGCCTCAGAAAGAAGAATCTAAGTTACATCATCTGTTTGCCGGCAATATTCAGCGTAATTTGTTTTGCAAAAATCTAAAACTTTCGATTGGTTGCAGATTTGTTTTGAATGAGCATTGCTACTATTATCGGTTTAAATTTAAACACTTCCTTAAATCAGATGGCGTGCATTTTGAACTGAAAGAAAATGAAGACATTTATAGTTTTTCTTCAATTAGGAGCTGATTGTAAAACTAAAAACAATCGATAGGCATGGTAAATTTATGGGTTGTTTCAGATAACCGTTCTTACCAAATGCACTAACAGTCTGCAATTCTAAACATAATCTTTTTTATAAGCGTTCTTCAAGTGACGTCTCGAAACCTATTGCAAAGAATTTGCCGTAAACATAAGACTTTCACTTTGGATTTTTAAGGAACGCTACCGGTAACTGTTTGATTCTCCAACGACCCTTCATTTTATGTCATAGATTATGTCCTTTGTCACGACATAGTAGTGTTGGTAGCCTATAAACAGTTAAGCAATGGTGGACTTAGCGTTGAGGGGCCCGAGGCAAGGCTGAAAAGGGGGGCCATCACATGACGTCATCATATTCAGCCAACCTTTATAAGACCTTATGATCAAGTTTAGATACATGCATGGCCCATGCTCAGAACGGTGAAGACACGAGAAAACATCTGCGGAAAGTTCGTGCACAACGCAATTGCGAGCAGTGGTGTACCTAGGGTTTTCCGCACCCGGCGGCAAGCTCAGTTTTGGCGCCCCCACCCAGTCCGTTCATGGCAGCATAGATGCGAAGAATAAGTTAGGAACAAAAAGGGTGTCGAAAGCTGACTCGGGCCCTGCAATCGCCTGCGTATAGTTGTTTCTAGACCCGTTTGAATACTTCCTGTGATTGTGACGTCACATATTTAACGTCAGGACCTTTGAATCTTGGAAATCATTAACTACCGTAAAGTTAAGAATTTAATCTAGTGGTTCCCAACCTTTCTTGATGCATTCCTCCCTTTGCTCATTTTGGAAATTTATATTCCTCCCCTGTTCGGATTCGTAGGCTAGCATCAACTACAGTTGGAACAATCGTCTTTGTTGACAACAGTAACTTATTTAATGTGACACAAAAACTTTTCTATCGAAGCTGCTTGTGCAAAAAGTGAGACAAAAATTATTTGATGTCAAATAATGGCACTGGAGTTTGTCAACAAAAACGAGTGATAATCCACTAAATAACTTGCAAATATAAAGAGATATCACCAATCGAAAGAGCTAATGCCAACTTTGAAAAGAAATACAACACTTACACTGAACAGGTAACTTAAACCATACAGTGGAAATTCCTCCCCTGAGCTCATAAAATTCCTCCCTGGGGAGGAACTGATCTAATCGTTTCGCGTGAAGCTATTCCCTCTGAAATTTTGGTCACGATATTCAAACTGTTGAATTACGACACTGCAAATTGCGGTAATACATTCGAATTGTAGCAACTAAGGAAATAAGAAAAACTAGACAAAAAGTTCCCTGACCATCTGTAAAAATATGCATGAGTTTTAAAATACAGAATTTTTTCGGTACAAACATTTTCTGATAACACAGGATAAAATTGACCAGAGTTTCCTCTTGTTTTCTAAACCACGGCTTGTCATATTCTTTCGAAAATGCCGAATCCAGCGCACCCGCTTTTTCCACTCCCTGGTCAGGTCTGGTTAGAATCACCGCTGATGCGAGCTGTAGGGACTAGAGGTTTCTGGTACATGCACTCTCAGAGTTTTGAGTAATAAAACATCATAAAGGACTGACTGAGGGAGACTGCAAATTTGCCGATTGTTTTTATTTTACTGTAAATCTGTCGATTGTTCCTTCACAAAACTGCTATAAATGAAATGTGTCACATCCACTTATCTAAGAAATATCTAAGATCAGTGACGCTCTGTGCGAAGTTCCAGCTCAGCAATAGTGTGACCTGAATGTCGACAATCATGTATCCCACAAACAAAAATCATCATAACTTCCTTCAGAACCACACCAAACCATTTCAACATGAAGTTTGTCAAAACATAAAAGCTCAAAAATTTTCCTAAACATCAGATCTGTAGTCGCAACAACCAGGGGCATGCAAATAGGTCTGGTGGTTCTCGAGGCAACCGCTTGATTGTATGCCCCTCACCAAATTCTAGTATTGAGGAATGTGAAAAATACAGGCATTTGATTTAAGCAAAAACTAGTTTTGACAGATAAACAAGTTTTTAAAAATTGAATTAGAATGAATCAAAGAGTATTTTTTGTTTTTAATGTGTTAGGTTTTTAATAATTTGTTTTATTCTGTGGGATTAAGGCATCTGTTCATAAGCAAATTTTTCCATTCCTGGGCAAGCTATGCATTGAAGAATTAGATTGCATTTATTCATGCAAGTACGCATCAAATAGGTCCACAAAAGAAGATAGTACTTACGGCATGTTAGGAGATAGAGTTGTGGTTGTCTAAGCTTTCTCTTAGAAATAGTATCTGAAAAAAGTAGTACAACCATGCAAATTGATGCATTGCCGCCATCTGTATTTTTCTGAATTATAAACAAATTGCTAAGGATGTTTTCTTCAGTAAAAACAGGTGAAGGTAACGATGGCAGGGCTTACTCTCTCTCTCGGGTCACTTAACATACATTTGCATGCTCCCACAGGCAAGTTCCAATCAGATCCATGCAGCACGTTTTAGTAGCCAGTATGAAGCGTCTATAGTTAATGGGTGCAAAAATGCGGTCGCGCACTCGCACCACGCGACCAAAAACGTGGAGTGCGCGACCGCATTTTTGTTTTTACCTTTTATACTTCACGCATATGAATGCTGTATGGCAAAGCTTACATGTGTGCGCTACTAACATAGGCGTATAAGGCGGGGGGTTGGGGTGGGCCGCCGCCCCCCTGTCTTAAAAAATTTCAGGGCAAACTCTGTTTTCAGGGCAAGCGCAAGTTGCTCAAAAATCCTGAATGATAAAAATATTTCAATACAGTGAAAAATATCAGGGCAACTCGTGTTTTTCAGGGCAAGCGCAAGTTGCTCAAAAATCCTGAATGATAAAAAATATATATTCAATACAGTGAATTCAGGGCAAGCGCAAGTTGCTCAAAAGTCCTGAATGATAAAAATATTTCAATACAGTGAGAAATATCAGGCCAACTCGTGTTTTTCAGGGTAGCGCAAGTAGCTAAAAAATCCTGAATGATAAAAATATTTCAACACAGTGAAACATTTCAGGGCAGCTCGTGTTTTTCAGGGCAAGCGCAAGTTGCTCAAAAATCCTGAAATGATAAAAAATATATATTCAATACAGTGAATTCAGGGCACGCTTTGTTTTTCAGGGCAAGCGCAAGTTGCTCAAAAATCCTGAAATGATAAAAAATATATATTCAATACAGTGAATTCAGGGCACGCTTTGTTTTTCAGGACAAGCGCAAGTTGCTCAAAAATCCTAAATGATAAAAAATATTTCAATACAGCGAAAAATTTCACGGCAAACTCTGTTTTTCAAGGCAAGCGCAAGTTGCTCAAAAATCCTGAATGATAAAAAAATATATTCAATACAGTGAATTCAGGGCACGCTTTGTTTTTCAGGGCAAGGGCAAGTTCCTCAAAAATCCTGAATGTAAAAGTATATTCAATACAGTGAAAAATTTCAGGGCAAACTCTGTGTTTCAGGGCAAGCGCAAGTTGCTTAAAAATCCTGAATGGTAAAAAACATGTTCAATACAGTAGAAAATTTCACGGCAAACTCTGTTTTCCAGGGCAAGGTGAAAAAAATTTCAATACAGTATATTCAGCCTGTAAAGGCAATTACCATAAAGTTTCTTGTCTGGGAGAACACAATACGCAAGAAGCTTCGCCGCCTTAAGTTAACAAGCAAGGTAACTACAGAGTTTGCCGATAACGGCACATCCAGGGTATTGTACAGTATAAAAGAACGTTACTGCTGAATTGAAGTTATAAGCGAGTTGAAATGCATATTGTAGAAGATGGCATCATCACCGAACAAAATGCAACGTTATAGGCGAATTGACGTTACATACGAAGCCGTTATAAACGAATTCAACTACATAGAACAGCTTTACAAGGGGTTTCAGGCCCAATTCGGATTAAATTAAAAAAGTTAGTTTCGGGGCATACTGTTTATTTTTAGGGCAAATAGTTATTTTCAGGGCAAATTCCCCCCCCCCAGTAAAATGCCTTCCCGTACTCCTATGGCTACTAAAAATTGCTGCACGCCACTAACATTCACAGAAAATTTTGCACCCCTGGTCTAGTTACAAGATTTTGATAAATGCACTTTTTGTAATTGCGTTTATTGGATAACCCACTGCTTTGGATGTCCTGGCCCGTCGCTTCGTTCATTACCCCTCTGCACATCCCTTGTAACAACATTGTGTAAGTTTCATCGCTGCTCTGAAAGCATGCGCGATATAGCATTCTGCATGCACTGTGAACGCTGGATATCCGGCCCATTGTGAGGGAACAATAAAATGATAGGGAAGTCGGAAAGTTCGCAACCTTGGTTTTCTGAAAGCGTGGTGACGCAGCCGTGAGACAAACTATAAACGGACGCTTATTGCTGGAGACAGAAACTCCGCCTTGAAACGTCACTAAGGTTCATAATTGCTCGCTTTGCGAACCTTGATGATCTTGATCAGATTTCGCAATGACATTCGACGTTTTGTAAATCGCAGTTATTAACATCCATTGACATTTCATAATTAGTACGTAACATTGCGACTTCAATTTGGCGCCCCCAAAATGCTGCACCCTGGGGCAGATGTCCCCCCTTGCCCCTCTTCGTTACGCCACTGATTGCGAACACAAGTAACTGCACACACAGTAACAGCACAACAACTGTCCTTCGAGTGCCTTCGATGATCGCCGGGCAGAGATTTGTTTAGGGTGTTGAAGAGATCGCCCATTTCGAGACCGCACGCACTTGGTCTTCGACGATGTTGTTCCGATGGGAAGGCAAGATGCAACACGACCGGACACCGACGAAGATCGCATCCGCATTGGTTTCCCTGCTACAGTCATTATGCCGAGCGCTTGGCCAGACTGAAGCAAGTTCCAATCTTTTAAGGTCTTGGTACGACCTGGCTGAGATTCGAAAACACCGAACCACGACCTACTGGACACGAAGCGAGCGCTCTAACCACTAGGCCACACGTCCGGCAAATCAAGCCTAGGAAGGGGATTTGCGGGTCACGGTGTTGTGCACTTCTTTATACCGCATTAGGGATTATGGTTAGGGGATGGGCACGGGGTTAGAGCTAGTTTTAGTGTAAGATTCAAATACTTGTTAGGTTTAGTGTTAGTTTACGCGGAAAATTTGGTGGGAAATATTTGGCGAGCTCTGTGTAGTGTTTGTAAAAATTTACCAGCGTTCATTGGCTAAAAAATACAGTATTAAACAAAGAACACTAAACTGCAATTTACAATAGACTTAATAAAAAAGCGTACTGATTTTGTTACAGATTGATGGAGTACAAAACAGGTCTGTGTTCAGGCGCGGACACAGGGGGGGATGCAGGGGATGCATCCCCCCACAAGACCTGAAGAGGTGTTGACATGACACTTAATTTCATTGAAAATCATCGCAAAAAATATTCTTGTTCTGCACATTACTGAACCGCTAAAGATGTTAAAAATTCGCTTATGCTAACAATTAGTCAAAAACGTTTATTCTTTTCATTAGATGAGCTTGTTTGTGGAACCCGATATAAAATAGTTAATGATCGCATGGGCGTCTGCAGGAGGGGCAAAACGAGCATTTTCCCTCTGGAAATTGGGATTAAGAACCAAATATTTCTGGAAAAAACTGAAGTCGGCATCTTAATTGCGATTAATTGATTTGATTCTTGCAATGGCAGTTTTTTTGCCGGTATGAAACTCACACTGCACAAGAGTCAGGTTCACAGATACAGTGTCATGCAGTGGTGAGCTTGCAGTTCACTCATGTACCCACCTTTGCCTGCAGACAGACAGACAGACAATTCTAGTTTATTTTGCATGGCCAACGAAAAGACCCGGAGGTCATCAAAGTCAGCTGACCATGGGTCAGTCATTATATGCTTACTCAGCTGTAACAGCAGCGATACGCAAAGGACAGACGCAA
>Ga0210059_1013552_pt1 | contig 12186 bp, 9 predicted proteins | sample Ectturendosymbi2_FD_188042 | JGI IMG/M metagenome (GOLD analysis project Ga0210059, IMG submission 188042) | Ecteinascidia turbinata endosymbiont from Florida, USA - Sample 2 (SPAdes) (version 2) | ecosystem: Host-associated > Tunicates > Ascidians > Unclassified | place: Key West, Florida...
AACACTAAATTTGCGTGTCGCAAATCCGCAATGAAAAAGTTTGCTCCGCAGTTGCGGACTTGCGGTTTTGCGGACTACCTGTCGCAAACTCCCAGCACTGGAAATGAGCACTGCGGGACCAGACAGGAGCGCAATACTCTGCGGTTGAATGGACCAGGGCTAGGGTGGCTGTTTGCAGCACTGTTGCTCCAGCACCCCAGCCGGAGCCAGCAAGCCGCCTCAGGAGCGCGACGCGTGATGTCAGCTTCTTGCGAAGTGACTGAAGGTGTCGGCGATACGTGAGCGACCTTTCCAACGTTACTTCGCGGTTTTTGGGCTCGGAGCAGAAGGGAAGGGTCTCGTTATTGAAGTTGACTTTCAGCTCACATTTCGCTACCCTGTTGTTAAGATGGACACCGTTTTTATAGTGCTGAGCTGTAGCTTCCAAGTCTGGAGGTATTCACCTGCAGATGCCATTTGCTTGGTCAGCACTACTTCCACTGTCTGCCAATCTCCATCAACATGCATGATTGCTAGATCGTCAGCATGGCCTATGCATACTTTATGGAGACGGTGGTTGGCAGGTGAGAGATGTAAATGTTGAAGAGAAGGCATGCCAGGACAGATCCGTGTGGGACGCCGCTCTTGAGGCGTCATAACCTGCTCCTTTTGCCGTTTCCGGTGGTGAGGGTGAAGCTGCGATTGCCAGCCATCTCCATGATCATGCGGACCATATGTCTATCAGGCAGCAATCGCAGCAACTTGCAGGTGAGGCCGCAGTGCCATGCAGCGTCGTAGGCTGCTGTGAGGTCGACAAACACAGCTTCGACCTTCTTAGCCGAAAAGCTATCCTCGATATCCTGTGTCAACAGGGTGACTTGGTCCATGATCGACATCCCGTGTCTAAAGCCCGCCTGCTCCCGAGGGAGCAATGGGTCAATGATTGCATCGACACGAGCGTAGATGAGTCTCTCGAGGATTTTAAAGGAACACACAGCAGAGATTTGAGACGGTAACTCTTTGGGTCTCCAGTGGCTTTTCTGGCTTTGGGATCGCAATTATTAGTGATCTTCTCCAGATATTTGGAATCTTGAGTTGGCGCATGCAGGAAGTGAGGAAGGCACAAAACCAGGATTTGAGAGCCGAACCGGTGTGGAGTGTGAACTCTGGGAAGATGGAATCCAATCCCGGAAATTTTCCTGGTTTCAGGCGTCTGAAGGCAGCAGCAAGCTCCTTCCGTCTGAAGAGTTCAGAGATACTGTGACCCTCGGATGTAGGAATCTTCCACAAGTCGTAATGCTGCTTGTTGACGAACCTGGTGGACTTGCGGCCCCCAGTCTTGTGTGCCCCGTTCTTCACGAATTACAAGGCGATGTTGTTTGCCGGGACGTGGCATACGCGATAGGAGCGTCCAGACCTGCCAGTAAGTTTGTTTATGGTTCTCCCCGCCTTGCGGCTAGAGTGCGAGAAGTCGATGGAGTTTACTGCTTCCTCCAATCGCTCCTGCTTCTTCTGTTCATGTCGAGATAGTAGGGACAAGGCGGCTCTATCAGAGTCAGTCTCCACTGGGGCTCGGGTAAAGGAGGAATAGAGGGTCTCAAACTCTTTGTGGCAGCATGGCACACAGTTCTTCCAACGGCCACGTGGGATGCATTGTTTGGCCCAGATAGTAGGCTCTCGCAAAAATCCTGGTATGCCCTCTCAATACTTGATGTGTCCGGAGGTAGCACCCTTTCACTGGAATCACCTGTGAGAAGGCAAAAGCGGTACTGATCAGCTTTGCGAAAGTTCTAATGCTTTACCGGATCTTTGTGGGCAGGAACCTTGAGTCTTGGTTGGCGTTATAATGGAAGGCCGATGCTGTGACCTCGGGAACTTTCCAAGGACACATCTGTCCGGCACTCGGCTGTCCTGGCCGAAACTCTCGAGGACCAGGTCTGGGTTGGTTTTGACGTTCCATCGGTGAGAGAAGACACTGGTTGTTGCCCTTGGATCATACAGCAGTCCAAGGTTGTGTGCTGTTGCCCAGGAGTCGAGGCTCTCACCGTCATGAGATGTTTTGTTGTAACCCCAGTTGACATGTTGTCAGTTGAACTCACCAACATACAGAGTGGGGTGTGGTAACGTCGGGATGGCCCTTGGTGTGAATCGCCAGCGTGGAGGTTTGTAGAGGTTAATGATCTTGTATCCTGCAACGTCTACGCACAACCACTCAGTCTCTGTTTGATCCGGAGACTGATCGACTAGCGACCATTTCAACTGCTCATGGACAAACGTGGTAAGGCCGTGGTTCCTGCTCAGGACTGACCCAGCTAGTGAAAAGTAGGGAATCACTAGCTTGTCTGCAGTTGTGTAGTGGGTCTCCTGCAGGACGATGATGAATGCCTTTTTCTTATAAGCTAGCTGCTCAATGACAGAGATCTTGTTTGCAGTGAGTCGCTGGTGTTTAGCTGGAATGTGTTGGGTTGGGGTCTTGGGCAGCATTTCCGCTGCCACGCCCTGAGAAGGGCGTTTTATGACCCACCCCATGCCGAACACATCCAGCGTGGTTGACAGTGGTTGCTCTCGTATTGACAGGTTTAGTTGACATTTTGTTGCAAATGTTGTACAGGGAGGGCCACATGAAGGTACGTGTCATCCTCTACAGTGCAATGGTTAACTGTGAGCTGCCCGCGTCGACTCGGTTTGTCTTGTCGGTGAATTCCCTCACTGGAGGCAGTTACGAAGCTTGTCAGTCAATCAAAAAATAGAGTAGTGGAAACAAGGTGTTGTGCAACCGCACAGCTTGCGTATCTAGCGCGAGACACCCACTGCCATCAAGGCCGAAACACCCCGTGACTCAAAAGATACAAAACGTATGCAATATTTCGTTGGGACTGCTCGATAGAACGCTTCAAAAGAAATCAGCCGCTGTAGGAACCAGGTTAATGAGTATGTTTTAGGTCTTTCGAAAATTTAGTTGAAAACAATTTTGCACCAAGCTGTCTGGATGAGTGGTTAGTAAAGACCTTGCAGTGGCCCGACACCGTCCCTTGAGGAATTTGTTACTGGGCCGTGGATTTCTGATGATTTATGAGCTGTAATAAATTTTCATCGCCAAGCATTTGTTACTTTGCGGAGGATCGGTCCGCAAAATAATTCCAGGTTTAAACCGGTGCGTAGTGCAAAAACGTTTGCCGACCCCTGGTCAGGGCTATCCTGAGCAGCGTTTGTGACTGACAGTAGATGTTACACACTGTTTTTGAGGCAGTGACGTAAATGACAGCTACGGCCGTCAGTGACGTAAATGACAGCTACGGCCGTCGCTTCCTGTCCCTGTATTCCTGATGAAGTATTCTGTGCTTGGTCGGGATGCATAAATAAACTGAACTGAACTGTTTTTGAGTATCAATTCGGTGTTTAATAGAGGCTGTAGAACGGCTAAAAATGCGATTTTATTGTTTTTTCAGATATGGCTTCAGTGTTTGGATCCGTCATTCTTAAGTCTCATCTGTACAGCAAAACCGACTTCAGTAACCCTACTTTTATATCGACTGTTGAAGGGCAGTTGCGGGATAGCCATAATCAAGATTCACCAGGAACTGTGTCCAACGTCAATATTATAAACAAAACTGAAAGTGAATACGATTGTGAGAGCACTTCAACTGGACATGCTCGTTGCTTCTACGAAATTCTTGTTGTGAATCAGAGCTTACCTATTGATTTACCGAACTTGACTGATACAAATATGTACAGTGAGTCTGTCGTAAAATACAACGGTAAGTTTGCATTAATTTTTATGCGTTTATTTATCTTGCTTGTATAGCATTTCTTGCGTATACGTTTGATTTAAGCTACTTGTTAAATTAGTTTAGTTTCGCTTTAATTTGGATTACATTTTTGTTTAAGGTTTTCGTTTTTTTTTGACTCTGTGTAATCATGGAAATATTCATAGTTTCGCGAAGTATTTCCAACTAATTTATCCATTCGAGATACTGCATTCCAATATGTTTAATAAAATCAATTGAAGTTTCAGCAGCAGACCAATTTTCAAGTTCTGATTATAAATATATAAGAATAAGTTTGATTGTAATTTTTAACACGTGGTTTTTCTTTTCTTTTATACTCCAATTTATAGTTTCCATATAATTTCTAATTTGTTCATCTGTTGTACCGGGGAAGCACTCATTTCCCTTCCAACGTAGGCTATTTGTTCTTTGTGTAGAGGACAACGCAAGCTGTTGAATTTGTCAGAAAACAATCTTTTATTATGCAGTAGTGCATAAAGGCACTACTCAGAAATAAATCTTGCAACCATTTTTGACGTTTAACTTTAATCTGTATTGCCGTAGCAAAACGTGACGCTAAGTTTACCTATTAGCTGGTTTCTCCAACTTTTTTTATGCAAAACTTAAAATGATGCTCTTTTTCAAAGGGTTAGTTGTTAACATGAAAAACATGAAGAGAATGCAATCTGTAAATATTTGCATCTTGCCACTTTTCTAGACATGGATAAACTGCTAGTTTGGTTTTGGATAAGATTGGGCAAGAAAACTTTTCTAATCTGCATGGAATTGCGGGAAGCATTAATACTCGCAGTCAGATTTTTCATAGGGCACAAGATGCAGAAATAGACGTAGACCACAAGTATTTTTCACATATCATCATGTTGGTTATAGGTTGATATCACATTTCACTTTCTGTAAACGTCTTTTGCTATTTAGCTGAAACTACATGTACAGTTGTTTTCTGGTGTTCTTACCATGGGCATTTAACAATTTCACCGAAACGAAATGCTGCTGAAGCATTTTGTTTTGATGGTAACATGGTTTCAGTCGCAATAATTAAAAAATTTGACGTGATGCAGTAAAAAAGGCAGATAGATATGAAAACATTTAAAGTAGGTCACTTCTAAAAAAGAAAATATCAAATTTTAAAATCCATGGGGAAGGGTGCCCCCTTCCAAAGCCCATAATTGTTTATCGCATTATTTGAAAAATTGTGTATAAAAAGGAATGATAACCTGAGTGAAAATTTCCTGACAAAAACTCCCTGCAACACTCAAATCGTTTTGCAGTAACATACGAGCATGTTACTCAAGGGTTTTGCCTGATGAAGTTTCAACCCGCATAATATTTTATCTGCTCAAAAGATTTTTTGCATACTTGAAGTATCTCACTTCAAGTAGTGCAGACAATCAATAAATTGATTTTAAATTGTTTTTGGTAACTGCAGCGGACTTCAGGTCCGCCGCTGAAAAGAACAGCTGCTGTCTATTGTCATGCCTACCTACGGGTCGACGTCACTTGACCGATAAAATTTGTGGAATACTCTAAAACCGGCAGTTGACCGACAACAAAGGAAATTTTCCAAAACAGTCAGTTGTCCGATAACAGCTGTTAGCGGGCCGACGTCACTTGACCGACAAAATTTGTTGAATTCGCTGAAACCGGCAGTTGACCGACAACAAAATAAATTTTCCAAACAGTCAGTTGTCTGACAACAGCTGTCAGCTTCCTTCCCTGTCAGCTTCCCACCGTTCACTGTCGGCTGTCATAAGTTGTATCACATCATACCTATGTCTGCTACACCAGCCCAAAACTTCTGAAGTGCAAAGAAATGTTGAAAGTCTGAAGTGTCATATTGATATGTCATATTCAAATCCAATACAGCGAATTCTTCCAAAAACGTGGATTTCAACATAGTCTAGGCTACTGCAAGATTTCTCGATGCAACACAATTTATACAATGTAATGAAAGATTTGCAATGAAAGAATTCAAGTGACGAAATGAAGCGGGCTGCGATGTATCTACATAGATATGAACTGGACTGTCACCAGGGACGCCGGAACGTCGGTAGGGCAAGGGGGGCAGTAAAAAAGTTGAGGGCAATATAAACTTATGATAAACAAAAAAATCGTTCCCAATTATCAGGTCCGTAGGCTAACTAGGAGGGGCGCAGAGGGCTTAGTCTACCCTGGAAAAATGTGTTGGACAAAGTATAAAAAATGGCCCCTCTCAGTAAACTCCTCGCCTCCCCTGGTGTCCCAATCTGGTTAGGGCCTGCCAATAATTCTTGCTACAGTTCAACAATAACGTTGACTTCAAAAATAATAAAACAAACTATAGACAACTTGTTTCGAATCGATCTTGATATATCATAAAATTATTTATGAAAAGACACCTTTGCCCCTGTTGTCCCTCGTTTGAAAGGTCAGGGATTCAACCCTTTCAGTCTCGCGTGCGCCACTTTTCCTGCAGAGCTTTGCAATCCTATAACTCGTCAGGCGGTTGAGCTAGAAAGCTGTTCCAACCCTCTACGCATTCAGCAAGTCTTGTAGTCAAAATCGAAAAAAAAACACTTTTTGAGCCTTTCTGAGGGGAACGTCACAAGTAAGGGTGTTTTTGCAATTATTGTGCAAAGACCAAAAATTGACCAAAATTTTGATCCCTCAAAAGTCACTCTTGGGGTCATTCCACCGCAGGCAATAACTCGCTGTCAGATTGAGCTAGAGAGCTGTTCAAACCCTCTAAAGACTCGTGAAGGTTTGTAGTTTGCAATAAAAAAACGTTTCAGTTTAGGATGTCTGTTTTTTCTTGATGCTTATATAACGATAGGATGTTTATGTTATTCTTTGCTGACGTCAGCATTTTTGTCCGACCTCCTTTTAAGACCCGCAGGAGCCATTTAAATGACATACAATATCACTTTACTGGTATCTGGAAAAGACTCAAGGTTACAGTATGAGACCCACTGCCATGATCACGATATGCAAATACTACATTAAACCACGATAAGGTGTCAATATATTGTGCCCTACTGACCCCTCAGTGACAGCAAAGTCTCAGGTCTACCTCTACGTAAGGTGGGGAAAGTTGATCCTTAAAATGCAGCACAGCACAACTAGACAGGCAAAACAGAAAATTTGCGCCAATCTTGATCATCACTGAAGCACAAAATGCTCATTTGTTTGTGTGCAAACGAACTGGGTTTGTCCATCAGGAACTTAAAGATTTTGTAAAAATGACTCCGACTCGAGTCTCGAGTCATTGACTGTGACTCGAGTCATTTTGTGAAAAACATGACTCGAGTTGAGTCGAGCCAACATTTTTCTCAACGTGACTCGAGTCGAGTCCGAGTCACCACAAATCGTGACTTGAGTCGAGTCGAGTCATTGACTCGAGTCACGCTATCACTGCCAAATAGGTCCAGCGATCATGTTTTCTGAAACAGATTGCCGAACGACAACGGTTCAAGGCATGCGCGCCAGGCATGCAACAAGAATTGAGCAAACGAGTTCTTCTACATGTATGATAAAACGCTATAAGTCGAGTTGAAAGCGCGCCGACACGTGCTTACGTAGTTTCACGTGAGTGACCATTTATGACCTGGACAGGGCCGGATTTAACTGATGCGAGGCCCTAAGCTAATTCACTTGTGAGGCCCCCTCTGCCATTGTTGGAAGGAAAAAAATGGAAAGCGTTAATAAATTTGCGAAAATCCGAAAATGGCGCTCTAAAAGTACGGTCAGTAAAAAATTCTGAATCATTACTGGAGTGCCCATGATTACTGCGTTTGTTGCTGCCTTCAACGCACAAGCGTTAAATTGAACAGATTTGTTGAAATCCTACTTGGCAGGCAGGAACAGGATTATTAACTGCCACACGCAAACCAACCGAAATCACCACAATTGAAATATTGACAAAACACATGATAAACGTTTTTTATAAGAATCACATTTATTTTTACAAACGCTGACAAAACTAGTGTGTTGGTCAGTCACCTAAGAAACAACTTAGCTTTTATTGTAGGATACTGCTGCTAGCCCTACACATATCGCTTATCAGCAGTACAACCTTGCTTTGATCAGGTGCAGTAACGTAACTAGAGGTTTGAGCCAGGGGAAACTTAGCTTAAGGGAGCCCACTGGCTTACACTTTGAAAATAGTTGAGAAACAATAGTAAATTCGGCATTGAACGGCTATGCAAAAACCCGAAATCACCGGAAAATACTCCGAAAAACGCAAAAAACAATAATCTACTAAAACCGAGACAACAGTAAATACCAAAATACAAGCTAGATAGGGGCCCGGTTTTTACATTTAGCTTGACAGGGGTGGTGGTGGTTCGCACCCCTACCACCTGTCAGTTATGCCACTGATCAGCATGAACAACCACAAGTTCTTTTGATAGCCACACGTCACAATCGGTACGATTCAGCAAACGCAGGACGCAGCCAGCGTGCTTTTGAGTATATCGACGCAATAGTTAGCATGCGGCTTGACCAACCGTCATATTGAGATTCGTGGAAACTCGTTGGAAGATTCTGGCATTATCAACACGAAGGTTGAATAAAACTAAATTTCGCGAATAATAATTAAGACATCAATTTTTGACGAAATTTAATCTAAATGATCATATGCCGGCCATTGACTCTATGCGTACCACAGTTTGTTGGAGGCCCCTTGGATCTTGAGGCCCTAGGCTTAAGCCTATATAGCCTATAGGTAAATCCGGCACTGGACCTGGGTCACCGTGATCCACGTTCAAAAATGCATTATTAAACAAAGAATAATAGACTGCATTTTACAATAGACTTTCAAATCAAAAAGGCAGATTGAGTTTGATACAAATTAATGGAGTGCAAAACAAGTCTATGTTTGAACACAGCAAAATTCTTGGCATTTCATATGCACTACATGCACTACCTAGGCTCTTGACGCAGAGGCCACTTTGTCACAGTCGTTCACACTATATTAAGATAAGCTTCATTCTTTTACACTGAAAAAAATATCATTTAGTATAAATTTTTGCTCTTTATAGGGTTTCTCAGAACTTTTAGAAACAAATTGTAACCTAGTTTTTCAAGGTATTGAAGTTGATTTGAAGCTTTTTTTATTTACACATTAGAGATTGTGGTCAGTGCCCTTTGAAAGCAGTGTACGTACACATTACAGTGGCGGTTGGTGTCCCGTTTAAAAGGAGAGTTGGCCTACTTACACATTGTAGTTGTTGTTGGGGGCCCTTTTGGAAGCAAAGTACTTAAAAAAGACCTGCTTCGAAGTATATTATATAACTGGATAATACGTTTTCACCAAAAATGAAGAAAATTCGTAGGCGTAACCAGGGGGGCTATAGGGTTGAATCCCCCTAATTTTTTTCAGATACGATTTTGATCAATAGTTCCCGACACAAAAACGTCCATTTTGGTGATTTTTTGTAGCCTATAGTTTTAAAATAAATCATTTCTTGCACAGGGATAGGGACGACAATATTAAATGCATAGCTTATTTTTCTGAAGTTGGGCAGTCCGAATATGTTTATTTCATTATAAATTAAACTTCTAATAAACACGTTTGTATAAAAATATATGTTCCCAATGTTCTATAAATACTTCAGTGTGTACATAAAGTATTTACATTACTTATACGTTATATAAACCACATGTTCCCAGGCGTTGCCAGCAGGGCCGGCCCTGGCAGGTGCGGGGCCCAATGCAAGACCTAGGCGCGGAGCCCCTGTGAGCAGTGGCTTTATGACGTCATCGTGTTCAGTCAACGGTGGTAAACGACCATGGTAGAGCGCAGATTAAGGCCTTGCTACGAGAACTGAGCACGTTTGCTAACGTTCGATTATAGAGGAAACTCATCGCTAATTCTAACAAGAGCATTGTTTTTTAACAATCAGATTTATAAGCCGTTTCTACTTAATTCTCGAGCGCCAGGAGCATCTGGAAAAAATGAACAATCTACCTAAACGCCATAGCGCGGGGCCCCCAGAGGCGCGAGGCCCAATGCAGCTGCATCGGTTGCATCGGCTTAGGGCCGGCCATGGTTGCCAGAGGGCTATGGCCCCTCCAAATGTTAGAATATCTAGCCATTTTTTGCTTTAAGAGGCAGTATCTTAAACCAAATACTGTTGCTCGCCAAGAATTAAAAATTTTGACGCCCCCAAAATTTTGGGTTGGCTATGCCACTGCGCACGTAGGTATTCAAACTCTTGTTTCATGTGGTTAAGATTGAGCTTCTTGTGGAAAAAAGATGAATAAACAGCAGGCAAAGAGCCGTCGCAGGAAAGTTTTCCATAGGGGATCTTTGCGTTTGTGCGGGGGGCTTGAGATTCCAAAAATTGACAAAAACTCCACAGATTCATAGTGTTTCATGTTTCAATTCGGGGGATTTGAGCTTTGTTTGGGAGACTAAGGGGACTAAGCCCAACAACCCCCCCCGTGGGGACGGGACTGAGAAGACTGTTGACAAAACTTTAATAAGCTGCAGATCATACTATTTTTTCTTTCAAGCTTTCATGTATGAGTGCAGCTCATGTTGGTATTTAAGTGAAGAAATTAAGATTAACCTGAAAGGAACGTACATTATAGTTAATTACAGGTTACGTTAGCACGCTCAGTGACAGCGCAAATTCTAAAATAGCAAACCTAACCGTTCAACGAAGCCTACGCCCTACTTGTCAGGTAGGCTTAAAATAAAATGCGCTAGATTAGCTTTAGTCTATGCTAAAGATGACTACTGATTAGCACTAAACCTGCCAGCAATTAATTTTGGATAAAAGTTCAGCTCAGCACGAAATCAAATGCTTTTTTATCGACCAAAATTCTGCTGTCTCTAATAATTTTTTTTTCAACCTTTTGTACAAATTTTTCTGAAATTGCGTTATCGCAATATAGTCGCGTTTTGTACAAAAAATGTAATGGATGAGGAATTGGTCATGGACACATTGCAAGCTTCACGTTTCCTGCTGTGACGTGGAAAAATATTGTTTGATAATTCTCAATGCCCTTGTGATGCAATAAACACCTTCCAGTGCGAAGTGCCAGCATAGTTATTGTTTTCGAGTTGATTGGTTTGTTTGGCTCTACGCATATCCCAAGCGTTTTTTTTGTGGGGTATCGAAAGTTGTGCTTCTTTTCAATATAATGTACATTTTTCGACCTTCAAGTTATTTTCTGTGGTCAAATGTCTTTGGTAATCAACAGCATTTTGTTTAAATAGTTTGTGAATAATAGTTTGCTGCTGATGAGCAGGTATTTTTATAAACAAATTTCGCCATTTTAGCTAGACAATCGTGATGTGCAGGGGTTTAACGTGGTTACGTGGCGCCTGGGGCAAGAAACAAGTTTGGCGCCCCCATGTTCGAACGTGAGGTCTGTCGGAAGTAATGTACTGTAATGAAGAAAGTGCTTATAACATTGTGACTTTTAACCCCCCGCAATAATTCGGCGCCCGGGAAATTGTGGCCCTTGTCCCTTCGTTAGGCCCCTGGTGATGTGCAATAAAAATCTGAAAATGTACTGAAAATAAAAAAATTATCAAGTCAGAACGTCATGACCTTCTAATCCATGAACATCTGTTAGTTTTGAACAGATGGCCCTGCACACACTGCCAACAAAGGTCACTGCATTTGGGGTTTCTTGGCGTAGTTTTTGTGTCACTTCTATGCCTGCCCCAAGCGTTTTTTCGTCGTGGACCTGTGTTTGTTTTGCTAATAATAAAACTTTCCGACATTCGGCAAGTTACTTTTTTAAGGTTAGGTAAGTTTGAAAATAATTTCTGAATTGTTTTGAATGCCGCTTCTGCTCCCGAAACGTCCCAGTAAGCCTGGGTAGTGGTGACTATACGATTTAGCCCTGTTTGATAAAAAAACGTACCTGAGCAATTGGGTCTTCACTGCCATGCAGTCAGCACACATTCGGATGAATTCGTCCTTGAGCTCTCCCCTAAAAAATTCTGGATCCGCCTATGAAATTTAAGCGCGAAACACCTCGAGGGAGGCCCTTGAAAGGTGGGCCTTGAGGCAAGTGCCACTCTCGCCTCCCCTTAAACTCACTATTGGTTGTATTGTGAGAGTATGAGTGTGACCATGTGACTGAGTGAACAGCTTAATCAACCTGCGCTTATGCAGTCTTCTTTTGACACAGTATAAAAGTAGTCTATGTGAGAAGAGAATATTTGAATTTCAAATTGTTGTACGTGACTTGTAAAGGAATAGTTCTGACTTCTGAGTTAGTACTAAGTCCAAATCTCTGTTTGCTGCGGCATGTTTTCATAATTCATCTGTTCACTTTTTAAAGCCTGCGTGGTGCGCTAGCTTTAGTAAGTTGTCCGTTAGTCGTGTCAACACACATACCTACTTGTCATCTGAAACAGTTTTGCGGGAGCATCCAACTTCCTTGTTTTTCACAGTTGATGTTGTTATGCGCCTTGATATAT
>Ga0210059_1013553_pt1 | contig 12185 bp, 9 predicted proteins | sample Ectturendosymbi2_FD_188042 | JGI IMG/M metagenome (GOLD analysis project Ga0210059, IMG submission 188042) | Ecteinascidia turbinata endosymbiont from Florida, USA - Sample 2 (SPAdes) (version 2) | ecosystem: Host-associated > Tunicates > Ascidians > Unclassified | place: Key West, Florida...
AATTATGTTTTTTTTCCAGACCATCTTACATGTAAGTGCACCTTATATAAAAAAATGAGGCATTTTTGTGACATTGGGTTACACAATTGCAATTTCTTGTTGGATTATAATGATTTGACCCTGAAGTTTTCATTCGTGGAAACAAATTTCATGTTTTCGGCACAGTAACCACTAACCAATCTTATTTTTTCCTAAGCTTTGCACGTTAAATTGTTTTTTACTTTGCGATTCATCACTGCTTATTATGAGTGCAAAATATAAGAAATCTGAAGTCTTTAGCTATTTTTAACAAGTCAAAGGTGAATTTCATGCTAGAAGTCATACTATTTCTTTGAACAAAGGAATTAGGAATTTTAAACACATCTTTGCATTTGTGTTAATGCAAAAGTGTATTAGAAAAAACACTTGTGAGAGGTAATCCAATATGTGTTTTGTTCGCTTTGCATGATTTGTCCAGGCAGTGCTGTTAGTTGGAATCACCAAGACTGCAACTGGCAAAGCATGCAACAAATTCAAAACACCTGGTCAATTGGGGTGATCTGTGTTTAAACGCTCGGACACAAATGTGCCTTTCCAAATAGCCATTTTCTTTGTTTTGGTCATTAGAAAGAACAAATGGTCCTTCGGCATTGATGGCAAAATCAGCGACTACCTTTCCAGAATGTATCTATATTATCATTACCTTGTGTTACATTTTCACTAGTAACTGTTCTATGAATTGTCTTAACCTGTGATTATTGTTTTTCGCTGATTTCCTCATGGTAAGAGCACTGCTTGTACAAAAACACCAGATGCTTGTACAAAAACACCAGATAAAATTACTCAAGAAAGCTTGGCATATTCTTTTAGTTTTGTGTACTTGATTTAATTCATTTTCAATTCAGCTTGAGGTACACCAAGACAATTGAAAATATTAATGCAGGGTTTTTTTAAGGCATTTCAGGGACCCGATTGGGGTCCCTAGAATTTTAAACCGGGTCCCTATAATCAGAGAAAATTATCATCGGGTCCCTAAAATTTGAGAAAATCGGGTCCCTGGAATCAGAGAAATCGAGTCCCTACAGATCCGTACCAGGTACCTAGCATTTTCCTTAAAAAAAAAACTGATTAATGTGTGAAAACAAACAGAAGCCGGAGCCAGAGTCACACTCATGAAAACTAGGAGCTCCACAGCCAGAGTCATGCCCATGAAAAGAAAAGCTCTGGAGCCAATACTGTGTCATTTTTACGACGACTCCACAGCCCTAGTTTGCAAATATTCTTTTTGCACAGTTTGCACAAAAGTGAGATACACAGCACTAGCAGATCCCTGCTTTGCAAGCCATGCAAACTCACTCTTCTATAAACCTGCTGACACTCCCATATGCAGTTTTCCAACCATTGGATGTTGGTTTTTTACACTGAGACATTTCGGACATTTAAGCTGAGACATTTTGGTCACATCATTCAGACATTTTAGTCACTAAAACATTTCATTCATTGGTCTCACAGTTGTATTAAAACTCACCCTAACAGTTTTTTTAACCTGCATTTTCAGACATTCTGACCGAAATAACTTAATTTTTTAGTCATTACAAAATCATTTCGGTCTTTGACAAAAAAAAACATACTGGATGCATTGGCTGACTTAAAACACACACCTAGAGCTAAGCTCAGTTTTTTCAGAACTTTTCAACTCTTTCAAATCTCACTTTCCGCTTACCCAAAGTCAAAGTGTACACTTTACTCCCCCTATGTTAAACAAAATCACTAGACTTACAGTTTGCTGTTAAACCCAACACTTATTGGATAATGTTTGCTGCTAAGCTTATTGCAATATGTCAATGCCCTTGTCTCTTCAACATCATTTGGTGACATCATCCCATGCGTCAGGTAGGACTTACTTTCATTCCATGGAACTCACTCCATTATCTATGGTCTGTGGGTACTAGGTAATTGTCTTATTTCTTCACAATTTATATGTATAAACAATGTTTTCTGCCTTGCTACCCGTTTTTGTAATAAAATGTTATGTTCTAAAATGCATTGCTCTCTGCCTCACCACCCTACTGTTCACTTCCTTCACCTATATCAGCGCTTTTCAAACTTTTTAATGTTACGGCACACTAAAATACATTCTGAATTTGGCTGCGGCACACTATTTATGAAATCAAAAAATTCTGCCCATTCATACAATTGTGAAGTCACTATAAACGTTTGAGGATGTTAGGTTTTGTTGTTTCTGAAAAGTGCGTGAGCAATAGTGAAACAAATAGCCTAACTTAACATGAAAAGTTAAAACCCAAAGCAATGCAACGCAGACCAAAAAGATTTGCAGCATAAGGTTTTGTCAAAATATAAAACTTTCGCGGCACACTTCAGCCTCTTCAGCGGCACACAGTTTGGGAAACACTGACCTATATACTTGCTTCACATGCCCATCTGTACATGCCTCAACTCTTCCCCCATTGCTTGCCCACCACCATCTGTGTTACTGTTACATTGATGTCTATTGTGTGTGTACTATAAAACAATTGTTTTATGTACCTTTGTTTACATGCATTATTCTGTCTCTTGTTTGTATATTTTCTTGAAGTGGCTACGGAACCACTCATAGATCTTCTTATTTAAAAACTAATTCAGCTGCACCACCTTGCATGATGCGTTTCAAATAAACCAGTCAGTATGTCACCCAAGTGACTGCATCCTGGTAGCGTTGCATGACGCGGTTCAAGTGACTGCGTTTTAGTAGTTTTGCGATCGGAAATCCCGAGCGGCATGTGCGCAAAGCTTCGCACCGTGGCAGCAAGCAACAATAGAGATCATGCTTGCAATCTCTCTTACTATTGCTTGCTCGCGCTACATATATAATGGTGTTATTCTTCACGCACATCCCGTTCGTGGTGAATCACACAATCAACGCAACACCACCGGAGAGGTTATAACAGTAGCGTAGCATATGCTTTTCAGGTCTGCTGTGGCAAGGTTTTTCAGTAGACCTCTCACCTTGCCAACTTACGTTTTCATAGTAGTGCAAAGTTTTCTTTAAGCTGTTTTAGGGACCCGATTTCTCTAGATTTTCAAATCGGGTCCCTACAATCATAAAAAATTATCATCGGGTCCCTACAATCATTAAAAATTATCACCGGATCCCTAGAATCATAGAAATCGGGTGACTACAGGTCTATACCGACTACCTAAGATTTTCCTTAAAAAAACTGTAGTAGTGACTGAATGCATGTTTCAATCCATGGGACAAGTTTTTCTTGGTGTCTTGTAAAAGATGGATATCTGCAAGTAGCAGATCTTGTTTGCAGTATAAAATGATATAACCAATAATAACCGGAGTCGCGAAAACCAATATTTTATGGTGAGTAATGACACCACAATTATAATAAAAATAACATTTGTTGCTACTAGCCTAGGCTTAATTTCAGCCACCATCCCTCTCACACGAGATTATTCCATTTTGAATAATAAGATCCAATGGGACTGATATTTAGGTTTCAACAGTTGTGAAAATAGAAAAAATTAAAACATTACAATTCTTTGGATTATGTGTTTAGGTGAAATTATATTAAATTCCAATAACAAAACTTTTTTTCTATTGTATCATTACTTTTATTTGTTTTGTAATAAGGTCTTTTTCTACTCCGATTACATTATCACACATCTGTTAACAATATCTGCACTGACAGACATTCGTTCTTTGCATTGTACATTTTTTTTTCAAAACTTTTCCTTTGGAGATTAGGTTTAGGAGTTAGTGTTACTGTTCGGGGTATAGTAAGGGTTAGGTTTACCTTTCACATTTTCTATGTTTCTAGCAAGCCTACTGCATTCTCGTCATACATTACTGTCATGTTACAGGAGGCGGTTGAATAAGGTTTATCCACAGATATTTCTGCAGCCTACTGCCTTTTCTTTATTATGGTCATTCGTATATGTTCATCTGTATTATCTCTCAGCCTGTTTTTTGTATTATTCAATCCATCTCACTTTGAACACACAAGTAAACTTGTATATGTGCAGTGTCAAGTGTAAGGAAGTACAACAGTAGATAGGCTACAAAAAATTTTTTAAAAAAACAGAGAAATATAGACAAAACAAAATAAAAAACACAACAGGCATCAACATAACACAAGTGATGGTGGGCAAAGAATGGATGAAAAGTTGATACATATACAGATGAGCAGGTGAAGCAATCAAGGGAAGTAGCAGTAAGGGTTATGTGGCAAAGAGCAATGCATTTTAACAAATTTCACTTCAAAAACAAGCAGCAAGGGCAGAAAACAATGTTTATACATGCAAATCGTGAAAAAGTATAAATTTGACGACTCTATCACAAATTTCGAACAACACCAAAAAAACGACAGCGAACCGATTCTCAGTGGTACTACCATATTATCGTGGACTATCGGAAAAACTGCAAAATTGCCTAAGTGATCACAAAATCAAAGCGTTTTTTAGACCGATGCAAACAATTGGTGACAAACTTCGAAATGGAAAAGATCCTGTCCACCCTTTTGAACGTCAAGGGGCAGTATATTGCGTACCGTGTGGTGATTGCGACCAAAAATACTTTGGAAAAACAAACAGGTCATTCAACACACGTAAAAAAGAGCACATTAATCATATAAAACACTTTCATCCAGAAAAGAGTGCCCTTGCTAAACACACATTAGAATTGGATCACCGAATGAACTGGTCAAAAACTCAGATTGTTGCTTTTGAGAACAATTTTAGAAAAAGACGTTTTATTGAATCATTTTTCATTAATTCCAAGCCCAACGTCATTAACGAAAAAAGATTAGACCTTTTCCAAATATCTATAAAGTGACATTTGACTGTGACTGACTTGATATGATATTATGTTTTGATTCGTTTTTTAGACTCAACACAGTTTGTTTTTATTGCTGTTATTTTATCTCCATTTTACATTTTATCTTATTTTACCTTGCTGTTATTTTATTCCGCTTTATCTGTTCTCCCTTATCTAATGTGCCTCTTCAACATAATCAGTGTTATCACCACGTCATCCAATCATGCGCGTTCAGTGGATTTCAATGCTTCCATGCTCGAGTTGCCATTTGCCCTGATGAAAGCCTGCTGTCAGTTGGCTGAAACGTTGGTGTCGTTTTTACTTTTACAACAGTTGAGCGAAGACTTTTGTTAATGTGGTTTAAAGTCGCAAATAAACCCTCCGACAAAATTATCTTAACTATGTCACCAAATTTTTCACAAATGCCAAACCAAAAATTTATATACCAAACCAAGCACTTTGAAAGTAAGAAGTGACTATGGATATGGTTGTCCTGATGCAATCAAATAAAATGGTCAGTTTTGTCATTCAAACTGCATGGATCGCATAGTGTAACGGTTAGGCTATGCGTTAGGCCTACGATGCCAATGGTTTCTGGTTCGAATCTCACGTTTTGACGTTGCTGACTTTTGTTTTGTTTTTTTTCTTTACTTTCTTTCAGGCTTCGCTGTTACGTCTAGGGTGATTAGGGTTAGGGCTACGGTTAGGGTCAAGAAGGTTAGAGTTAGGTTTACTTTAGGGTTTATCTTTTACGTTTAGTTCATTTCTACCAAGACTACTGAGTTACTGCACTCTCGTCATGCAGTAGTAACTGTTACGTCACAGGTGGCGTAGAGTATGAATAAGTTTTCAATTTTCAAGATCCACAGGCGTATCTATACGCCATACGGTAGCCACCCACTGGCTTGACCAGTGACAGTTGGCAACTCTGCGGCACAGTTCTACAGTATCCCCTAGTACTAGTAGGTGCAAAGTCTCGTACTTGTCTGTACTGTATCACTGTCTGTACTGTATCACAAAAATAGTTCGACGATAGTTCTTGCGCTTTGCAAACCCGCCATCTACTGTAGGCTACACTCAGTCTACAGCACAGCACACTCATTCCCAACTACATCCACATGATATCCATGTGCATGTGCATCTGACGTCACAACCCTGTGTTCTATTTCACCAAGTAACTAGTAAAGTTCTGCCTGGGGATGCTACCGCCGAAGCGCACGAATGAGAACACCTTATCAGAGTCAAAACCGGGGCGACATCCAATCAGAAAAGTTTATGGTGGGGTCATGAGCGTCCGCAGGCACAAGGCAAAACGGTCATTTCCCCTCCTACAAAGTAAGACTAAGAACCAAAAATTTCCAGAAAACCTGGCGTCAGTAGCCTAAATACGATTAATTGGCTTAATTCTTGAAGTGACAGCTAATTTGCCGGTGTCAAGCGAAATTTCTGACCTCTGCAAAATTTCTGATCTATTATTGTTTGTAGGTTATTTTGCTTCTCAGAGCAAAGAAATAAAGTTTGGCGATTACTTTTTGATGTGTGTTGTGTAAATTAAAACTTTTTGGTAAGATGTCAGATACCCATGACAAGCTGCAGTACGGGAATAACTATAACCACTGAAAAATATTGGACTTGTTCTTAGACCTCAATTATTTTTATTTTTCTAACTCCGCCCAAACTTAACCCAACACGCTTACGCAAACACCAAACCCTAAGCCCTAATCATGAGTTTTCTCAGCGTTTTTGATGGATAGAATGCTACTCTGTGCATGCGCACTTGGTGTGAAGTCAGAAATTTCGCAAGTCAACAATTTCGCTTGACACCCGTATGCCACTCACCGGTGATGGAGTCTCGAGACTCGGTCTCGAGACGCCGTTTGTTCGATTCTCAGTCTCGCATGTCTCCGGTCTCGTCTCGGTCTCGAAGGATGTCGGTCTCGGCCTCGAGCTCTCAGTGTCGAGATTTTGCATGAGTTATTTTTTTATGAAGTTTTGCAAGAAGCAGCTCCTTAAAAAACGGATTTACAAAGTAATTGTTCAAAATTCAGCTGTTCAAAGCGGTCAGTGGCTAAGCTTTCTTTGCTGTTATGCTACTATGGAGAAAACAACCTTCCCTCTACCCTGTTTAAAATTTGTACTGAATTCAATAGAAACAGTGTGTGTGACAGTGAAGCCAGAGTGCATAATTTCTGCAACGCTTGCAACGAGACGTTAGGAGTACTTTGCTGATGACTATCAACTGTTTTTGCAAGCAGTTTTGTTATGGAAACCCACATTCAAAATAAGTGGGAGAGAACCAACAAGTTTCTCTTTTGAGAAGACAAAGAAAACGAGATCTTTTCTTTGAAGTTCTTTTCAAAGCAGTCTGTTAAAACACGCTGATGAGTTGTTTTTTTTGTTCTGCGTAATGCCGACTTTGTGAAGTTCAGAAATGCCTCGGAACACTCTTGAGAAAAAATTTTGCTCATAAGAGTTCGGTACAGAGAGAAAGTAATGCGTCATGGCTGATCAGCTACTATGACGTGCTGCTAGGCTTTACGGCCTTTCTACGTTTTTCAACCGATCTGTGGTGTTGCGAACCTCCAAGTGAGGGAGCGGAAACAGAAATTCGCAGCAGTTGTGAAAAATCAGTTTAACGTAAAGACACGGAAATTATCAAAAACTTCAAAATAAAAAAACTTGACAATAAAAAATAGCAAATCCAGGAAATATACTGTATATATAGCCATAAAATCAGCAGGAAGGCGATACAGATGCAACGCTAATCTCGACTTTCGCTCATTCTGCTACACCGTTGCAGATTGTCAAACTCATTTTCACTGAGGGCCATCAGCATCATGTTTGCCCTCAAAGGGCCAGTTGTAGCCTAACTGTTAAGACAGTGTAAATGTGGTTTTTGTCAGCATGACTGCAAAAACCGGAAAACATAGTGAATACATTCAGTCCCGTCGCCACGGGGGAGCTTGAGTGGGCTTAGCCCCCACAAAACAAAGCTCCAAGCTCCCCAAATTGAAACGTGAAGCACTACAAATCAGTGAAGTTATTGTCAATTTTTAGAATGTAAAACCACTCCCCGCACAAACGCAAAGCTTCCCGCGGAACAACAAACCCCCCAATCGAAAACTTTCTGGTGACTGTTCTGAATACATTGCTGCACATACAAACCAGCGCGTGTATGTAACGAAATAATGTTTATTTTATTTTATCGCTGACTCGTGGTCCATATCACAAGCGCAATCAAATAATACAAGAGCACAAAAATGCGTAGCCATAGCTGATAGCACATTACCGAATATGTGTTAGCACAAAATCAACACTGAGAGTGAGAGGAGCAAAACACTTTAACAACGCCCCAACTACAATGCCCTTTACTCATCATCACACAGGGATTCGGCAGTGGGAGAGAAATGAAACCATTCTAACATCAAATTTTGGGGTAAACAGCTAAGAGAAAAAAACAAAACAAATTGGATGGGGGTGCACTTTGGCTCACAAAAGCATGCAAATTATTTCAATCAAGCTTTCTTAGGTTCACGTTTTCTTCCACAATCAACTACGTAATGCGCACCAGGCAAGTGTGTGACGTGATAATTGTTATGTTGCAGTGAAAGGATCCTGAAAACTAAATGCCTTTTTAAAATGAGAGACGCTAGGTCAGCAAGATGACCAAATAGCAAAAGTTATGGCATGGCAAAAACCATCATTCACCTTATTACACAGGTAGCCTACTATAAACCACTACTCTTCCTGAGAAGCTAAGTAGACTGAGGCTTAAAATTTTAGCTTTGCTGGCCACATTTGGCCCGCGGGCCACCAGTTTGACACATGTGTGCTACAGCATGCTGCAGCCCAACAATACTTGTCGAAAACATCTCCTGATACTCTCTCTCTCTGTCATAGAAAGAAAAAATCTTCAATACTAAGGCAGTGGTTACTTTCAAAAGATCTTCCGCAGTTGTAAAAAAACTGACTAGTAAGACAAAAAATCAAACCGACGTTGTGACATGGTAAATGATAAATTAGAAGATTTAGAAAGTAGATTCACGTTGCAAATAAACCAAGTGGAAGACCAAGTGACTAAGTTACAAGCACAACAGCTCGAACTGGCAAATGCCATTGCTACGTTATCGCGAGTTACAGCGAACTTGGCAAATAGACAAAAAAAATATGAGAACTTCATGTTTTCCTTTAATAGACAGCTGCTTGAACAGCAAATTATCACCACGCGAAGATCCATCGAGAACAGAAAACTAATTATGAGCCAAAATGCTCGAGAAACTCAACGCTCCACAGAGGAGTATAACTTCGAAAATGAATTCTACAGGCATTAAAAAACTCAAAAAATATACCTTCCCTGAGAAGCGATACAATATATCGAAATCAAATCGCGGAAGGAATTATATACAACACATAAATTTATAGGTTGATACAACAGGGACGTAAAAACTTTTCGAAATGGGTCGACAGACATCCATTAATTCTACAAAATCAATTATACCGATTGAGGAATTTGAGAAAATGCAAAAAGCCTACTAGAAACCATACGAACAATCTCAAGATTTAAACATCCTTGAAAAAGTAACAGCAATAACGCTTAAACAGGCGAAATAATATTACTCCTCTTTGCCTACAAATATTTCAGATCCAATGATGCAGAGGAAGCAAAGTTTAATACACTAACCGATTTACAAATGCATCCTCAACATTTGGAAGCACTATGACAAATATTATTAAATAAACAAACAAGATGTCATTCTCGACTTTTTCATTGCAGCTCACACTAAATTTTGGACCTTCTTGGTAAAAATTGATTTGGTTCATTTGCATTTCGCTCAGCATCCTTTAGTATTGGGACCAACTTTCAACTCGATGACCAAACCGAAAAATGCGATTATTTGTGGCCAATTAACGACACAAAATCAATCCAAAATACAGAAGAACAAAGACGAGTCACAGGAGACACTACATCCAGGAAACTGCGACTCAGGTATAGCTCTACCAGAGGACTTTCTACAAAGTATCCATACATCTGGTTATGGGTCGACAATAATTCATGATACAAATCAAGAAGACGAAGAAACCTTTTCAGGTCTACATGAAGTAAACAAGGAATCTTGAAATAAAAAGCATACAAGCAAAAACGTTCGTGAAAACGACCAAAGCAAATAAAAGCAGTATTTAAAATTGATTATGCAATCAATTATGTGGACCCCGGAGGAATGTTACAGGCAAGTTTTGCCTGAACAATAGATTCTGGAATATAAAATCAACTCTATGGGAAAGCCAATAAGCCTGACGAAAGTAACAACAACGACAAGATATGACAACCAATAAAAGCTGGTTGTCAAACCGTTGCCAAGGCAATGGAACCTGATAAGCTGTTATCCAAGGACAATAACCTCAAGTCACCCCAGAGAAAGCAAAGTGAAATATCAACAGAAAGCACATGACAGTTACCTAATGGACAATCATGAGAGGAAATGGATGTGACAGGAAATGCGTAAACGGAACATGAACTAAAGTCCAGAAGGTGGAAACCCAAGCATCAACAAACCCCAGAAGCTTCCAGAAACTATTTGAACTGGCCAATCACAAAAAGCCTTAACAAAAGACAGCCAATCAAAGCTCATGAAATAAAGAGATGTTAACAAACTCTGAAGCAATGTTCGACTATAAATAAGGCTGAATTTGGACATAAAGTCAGTCTTTGGAAAAAGACTCTCCCTGCCAATAAAGTTCAGGACGTGAGGCAGAAGACAATTGTAGGCCCAGGGCCGCATAGGAAAAATTGGCTTGTCCGGATAAATCCCTGTCAGGCTAACTCAGAAAAATAGGCTTGTCAGAACGAAGCTCTGTCAAACAAGATAAAGTACTTGTTTGTGTGATTACATCTATGTTTTAATTAAATTGTTTTTGTAAAGTTCTGAATTATGTCAAACTGTTTTCTGGTTCCTCTGCGAATCAAAACTTGTGGATTACAAACGTGCTCGATCGAATACAACTGTGGATATACGTGAATTAATGGATCTTTCCAATACGAACCAGGACTATCTTTTTCTCAGAAAGAATCGTGACCAGTCAGATTTGAATTGTCAGTCAGTGAACAGTACAGAAAGAGTCAGAAAGATTGTATAATAGTATGAATAAATTAGTTGGATAAGTAATTGTTGAAAGGAATTACTTTTGAAAGAAATATGTGGTATTTCGTATGATATTTATATATAGATATAATTACATGCTCGCTGTAAACTATTGATAGAGTGAAATATCAGAAAGACAGAAGTTATGATCATAGTGAAAATGCTTGAATGGGGGAACCGTTCTATATAGATCGTTGATCTCCCTATCGCACACTATGAAGACAGTAACGGAAAATAATAAAAATGTAAGGGTGAGTTGTCTCTAGTCGAGAAGTGCATGAACAATATGGGATATTATGAATTGGTGAGTACCGTTGATGTTTTTCTATTTGTTTATTGCTGTTTAATAAAGTTTGAAATATACATTATTGCTTTCTGATAATTTAAGTTTAGGAGAAGTTACTTAGATGTTAGATAAATGGGTTGTTAAACAGAATCACTCTGTTATAACGATCCCTGATTCAGTAAGTAGGACCCACGTGTAATTTTAGTTAATTACTGAATCTAATGCGTAGCCATGCCACCCCCAATGTCGCATGACATCGCTACACCAGTGTCGAGGCAGTTAATCGCACTTATTATTTTCGTCAGATTAATTGATGAGTTGTTGTGCAGGGGGTATAAATGGGTGTTTCGATTTGAGATGCCGTGCATTCCACTTGATGGACAGGCGGGCGCTGAGTGGAACAGATGTCCAGGCTCCATAGGACGGCGTTCTGGAGACAGTGTGGCTCCACTGCGATGAAGCTCAGCATGTTGGATGCCTGCGAGGATAAAAAGGTTGTCTGCTGGTTTAGGACGCAGGTATCCAGTCACAGTTCGCAAGGCGTCGTTGATGACAAAGTCAATGAGGCAGGTGTTGGGAAGTGCGGCACCAGACAGGAGCGCAGTACTCTGCTGTTGAATGGACCAGGGCTAATGTGGCTGTTCGCAATGTTGTTGCACCAGCTCCCAGCCAGAGCCAGCAAGCCGCCTCAAGCATGCAATGATGCGATTGTCAAGTTTTTGCAAAGTGACTTGAGGTCTTGGTGGTACGTGAGTGTCCTGTCCAACATTACTCTGAGGTATGTGGGCTCGGACCAGAAGAGCAGGGTTTCATTGTTGTGTTTGACTTTCAGCTCACGTTTAACTTCCTTGTTGTTGAGATGGAAGACTGCCAACACTGCTTTTGTTGTGCCGTGCTTTAACTTCCAGGTCTGGAGGTATTCACCTACGGTTGCCATGTCTGTGCTTAACACCTTTTC
>Ga0210059_1013555_pt1 | contig 12183 bp, 6 predicted proteins | sample Ectturendosymbi2_FD_188042 | JGI IMG/M metagenome (GOLD analysis project Ga0210059, IMG submission 188042) | Ecteinascidia turbinata endosymbiont from Florida, USA - Sample 2 (SPAdes) (version 2) | ecosystem: Host-associated > Tunicates > Ascidians > Unclassified | place: Key West, Florida...
CGATGAACTGAATTTGCTAAAACTAGTGTTTGTATCATTCTCGTAGCCTTAGTTTATCTTGAGTCCGCGAAGGTTTATACTGGTCCGAAAATAGTCCGTGTCTTAAAAAGGTTGAGAAACACTGGTCTATACCCATAAATAAGTTTTCCACAAGATGCCGTTTGACACTGGGAACATGAACAATATCAAATAAAGCCGGTAGAGCTAAATGTCAATGAAATTATGAAAAACATATTTTAAACCTACTTGTGTCTACTGCAAGAAGAATCTAATACACAGTAAAAATTTACCAGAGTGAAGATTGATATCAAAGATTCCAAACAGCGGATTCGTTTGTGGAAGCGTCGCTCCAAGTACTGTTCAAAACAAAACAACCTTAATTAATGGAACCTGCATCGTTTTTGCAAACTATGTAGTTGCTTAAAATATTCTTTTAAAAGTGGATGTAGGCCTAATAAACACAAGCGCAAGTTATTTCAAAAATGGACGAAAGACGTAACCGACGGATCAGAGGAATGTAGTAGAAGGAAGCAAAGATCATCGGTATGACTCCGGCAGGCAGAGTACCACAGGATGATGGAGCCGAATACATACGACTCGGTTGGATAACCAATGATGGTTATTGAAGACTTAACAGTGACAGACATTGACAGCCCAACAGGAATCTAAAAACGATTAAAGAAAACGTGATTTTAACAGTTGCGACAATCATTTGGACACGCCAACAAACTTATAGTAGGAGCTTTTATCTGTCTGCAAACCATCTATTATCCCTACAGAGAAACATACAGAACATAGCTTATGACCGTTTTTTCAAACTAGCAAAGTCGACTTCACATTACTTACTTTATTTTTTGCTCACAGGAGATTACACAAAAAGTGCAGTTATCGCAAATGTGGACACAACTACTGAGCAAGAATTAATTTCATGAGTTGATACTTCATACTGATTACATTTGCCTAATAGTAGCAATTCCGAAACCTGGTAATTTCATTTCAAAGTTTGGCGATCTTCAAGCACTGGTTTAACCACTTGGCCACTCATCGTATGATACAAACTTTCACCTATACAATGCAAACTGTGACACTAACATCAAAATCCATTTTTCTAAAACAAAATGGGTGAAGAATCCGTACTTTTGTCCACAATCACAACGCCATGTTTTTGTCCTGCAAAAATGAAAATTTTTTGAATCATTCCTTTCAAAATATACTAGAAAAATGTAAAACACTATTGCATTTCACTTGGCGAAGTAGACTATTGGTGTTTAATCCAGTGTTTGTGATTTACGGTATTACCTATCTTTTGCAAGCATACCCAAATAAAATCCTTGTTATAATATATATATATGTACTGTAAGAAGTTCCCGCTAAAAGGGTGAGTGTGTTGCAGCATCTTTCTCTGAACCAGTAATGTGAACACTTTACTTCCTATTAAAAAACTACTATGATTTTGCACTCTGATTAAACGTGTCATTTTCTGAAATCAAAAACCGATTGGATTAATTAATATAAAATGTCATGCCTCTTTATAAATAAAGATAATTTGTCAAAAACTTTTTTGGCTTCTGTTAGAGAAAAAAAGTTTTGTAAGATGAAGTTATCAGATACCGCGGACCAGCAATTTCTTTGTGCAACCGACACGTTCGAATCATCTATGTCAGGTTTTTTTAAGGTGTTTTAGGGACCCGATTGGGGTCCCTAGAAGCCGAGGAAATTGTCATCGGGTCCCTGGAATCAGAGAAATCGGGTCCCTACAGGTCCATACCGGGTACCTAACGTTTTCCTTAAAAAAAGAAACTGTCTAAGTAAAACAGTTAGAACGAAAAACAACAGACTTTACGTTCTGTAACATTTTCTTCATCAAACTGGTTTTCTTTACCATGTGTTCTGAAAAGCTATTGTGTGGCATAATCAACGTGAGCTTTTTAATAATTCGTAACTCATAAAACGCTTTGAGGAAAAAGGTTTTGCCGAGGTAGACAACGAATCATGCTGCATCATAAGATAACAAGTTACATATTTCTGTTATCTAAACTTACCGGAGACATGGAGCCGTTACCAAAGTAGTAATTCTCTTTGTCATTTTTTTGTCTGTCTTTGATTGCGTGGTAATCTCCAACAAGAAGAGAAAGAACCGACAAGCCTATAAAGCGATCAAAAACTGATGTAAATGTCACATTTTGGTTATTGCAACTTGACAAATGCAAAGCCCAATGCAAAGGTTAAGGAACTTAAAGGTTGCAAGTAAGTTGAAAAAAGTTTAGGAGCCTTTTGAACCTTTTGCTTTACTCAATTTTTTTGAGAAAACAAACAGTGCAGATTTTAGTTTTTCTATTTGTCATGTCAGTTTTTTGTGTGGTTTCCTTATTGGTTAGTTGCTTGTGCATGTAGAGTCCTTGCTTTAAGAGTGTATTTCCTCTCTCGCTCTTGTTTCCTTCATTTATGAGCAGGTGTTCTTCATCAAGGTTAACTGGATATCTTCACTACAAAAACTGCAACACTTCTGTTTGAAATATCTAGTATTTTGGTAGATGAAAATCAAACAACTTTATATTTGTTTTTTTATATACCTTGATGAACATGAAAAAATCTTTTTTCCGCAATATTTTTGTTTTCTACCATTCTTACTAAGATGAAATCGCAGTTTCTTTTCTTCACTATTGTTTTTGCCGCAGATATATCGTGTTTCTCTTGCAATGCTGACGGCTTAAAGTTAAAAAATTGCAAAACAATTTTTCTCCTGTACGATTGTGAGGCATACTACCAATAGTTAAGAAACATCGGTAACATGTGGCAAAAGCTAAAAATGATGAATCAGGGCTTTGGTATTTGGAGCATAAAATATAATTGAACAACATGCTGTCATAAAAACTACATTCAACTGAAAGTGACTTATGCAGGCAATTTTAACAACTGCATTTTCTTGCAGCACACGTAAAGCCACAAACATAAGATTGCTCAAGTTTTTGGTTGAGTGAATTAATTGGTAGATTGCTGTCTTTTAAATATACCACTTCACAAGCAAAAGTATTTTAATGGAGATTATAGCCTTGTTTCCTCCAGAACAAGCCTTTCATTCTTCCACACAAAGCGAAGAGACAATTTGACGATTCAGGAAGCCTTTTCCAACTACAGTTCGACAGCCCCTACGTAATTTTCACGATGATTGTCGATTCGTACACAAAGAAAAACGCTAATTTATTTTCACAGTTTTTATAGGTAGAAATACTATCTACGCAGACAAAAATTTTTTATCTGGGTTGGCAACTGGTTCTAAAACTGAAAAGACCGCCACAGTATGGCTTTCATTTTTGCTAAAAATAGTGATTGCTGCTTTTCTTTGTACCAACAAGCATTTAAGTGGTATTTGCATGGTATATATTGTAGTGTTGACATTAAAACTGCAATTATTGACTGAAATTATTGAAAGCAGTTCAAACGATAGACCTTTACAATATCCTGGGTAATTTCAACTTTAGCAATATTCTCAGCACATATTTGTCAACTAAAATCTTTTGTGTGAAATTGTCAAACGGCTAAGAGTGACCGAGCCCAAATCCCCGGTGGTTGGCAGCAGCATGATGTTTTAGAGAGAAATATATCGTATGAAGGAAAAGCATCGTGCTGCTCGTTTAAAGGAGGAAAATATCGTGCTGCTAGTGCCAAAATATCGCCCGGAAGGCACCGAATTTCGGAAGGAAAACATCCTGCTCTTTGCGTAAGAGAACATCATGTTTACAGAAAGATGTTTGGGGAAGAAAACATCGTGTTGCTAGTCCATTAGCTTTTGTCCTTTTGAAGGGAAGTTGGAGTCACGTATTTGTCTGGTGCAACACCTCTTGTACGTCTTGCTGACAGCCTCGGCGCCGGCGTTTCAACACAACCATCCAAACCGCTACTTGGTGTATCTGAAAATAACACTTGCGCTTGATTGCCCACATCGCTCGCAGCTTCTGCTGATGGCAGTGTTTGAGTTTCTGCATCGAGTTGCTGATGCTGAGATTGCTGATCGCCAATGGACTTTGTACTTCAGGACATGTCGCCAGCACTTTCAATGGAACGTTCTGCCTCCTCGCATGTGTGTGCTTAAAATTCACGTACCTACGCCTTAACCAAGTCTACTTCCTCCACAAGACTGTCACTACTTGCTAGACAGGGCACGCTTTCATCAGGGGTGACCAAACCTGTTCTTTGTATGACCCTCATATCGCAAAACCCAGTTACAGAGAGGCGCAACATAAAAATCTAAAAACGAATGTATTTTCAATCTACATTTCTGTAACATAAGCCTTTTTGGAACGACTTGCAAAAGTTTTTCGGAAAGCTCAGAGCCGAATAAACCAAGGGTCGGCAACTTACGGCCCGCGGACCGGATTCTGCCCACCAAGCACAATCATCCGACCCACAGCCGCTTTGCAAATTGTATTAACTCAGCTACGTCCAACCCAAATGGCTTACTGAACCAAAAATTATGTCAGTATCTCAACCAGGGCCGCACGTTGAATGACTTGCGTTGATCTTAACAAACTAAGTTTAGCTTAAGCTAATGCACTGAAAGCGTTGGAATCCTAACTGCAATGGTAACAGACGTGATAAATTGGCACTGATGACCACCTGCATCAAAAATGTCAAATTCAAGATTATCAAAATAAGGACGGGTTGTCAGTATATACAGTAGGATACTTTTACTACAGCGAAAAGCTAAACTGGGCCGCACAAAACTTCAACTGGGCCACATGCGGCCCGCGGACCGCGGGTTGGACATAGCTGTATTCACTGTATGGCCCGCCTAGTGGTATTATATTGTACGCATCTGCCCTCCGTGCAACTTCGTGTATTGCACACTTATGAGGAATTGCATATGAGAAACCAAACTCTGCTATAAATGCACTGTATGTCATATTTTGGGCTTTAGTTATAGACTGTGAAAATCAGGAGTTAATCTGATTAAAATTCCGTAAATTGCCAAGTTTCAAGAACATCATAAACAGCAAAGGGAACCGAATTGTTCATGGAAAATCAGTCCGGCCCGCCATACCTTGCAGAGTTTGTCTTTGGCCCGCGATTAGGGAAAGATTGCCGACGCCTGGCATAAACACTGGTTCTGGTTGCAATACTCATTCGGGAAGAGCTTAGCCGCTTGGTGATCGACGGGAAAAGGCAAACAACAGTTCATGCGGTGTAACATTACTACTCGTGCACAGTAATGACCGCGCAGCATGCAGTGCTTCAGCAAAATCTGTTACCATGCATCAACAGGTAACCTATGCGATTTCAAGTCTAATAGCTTTCCACAAAATCCCACTATATCGCCCTGCTTGGGCATTGTTTATTGTGTGATGTCCAGTTATTGCTTGCATTGCCGCAATTAAAAAGACACTCTTTGAAATAGCATGACGTGAGAGAGCGACGCAAATCTTCCTGGGTGTCCCTGGGAAAGGCTCATCACGAAAACAATTGATCTACCAGGGATCGGTAAGGTTTTTTGCACTACGCACAGGTGCCCGGCACTATTTTGCTGAGCGGCTTCGCGTGATTTTGCTTGAGACGTGATTACTCAAGTGCAGAGCTGCGGAGCCGGAGCCCGGAGCCAGGGCTGGGCATTTTGCCTAGAGCCTGAGCTCAAATAAAAAATCAGAAGGGCTCAAATTAAAAATCAACTACCTCTCAAATTGCCATAGCTCCGGCTCCGGCTCCCTTCCTAGATATTAACGGTTTGGCCATTTTAGACTTGCTGTTCTTAAAACAGTGCTCTTTAGAGAAAATAAACGCGATTGTTACGTGTTACGACACCCGATTGCAAAAATGGATCTGCAAGCCTTTGATGTTTCTTTGGTTTTAGTAAATGTTAAGGCTGTGACATCGTAGCTGGCAGGCGTGGTGTTACTCGCTGAATAGTAGTTCTCAAACACTGTTCTAAGAGCTGCATGCAGCTCCCAAGCATCCTTTGTGCGGCTCTTAGAAGTTTTCAGTGACACCTCTAATATGTTGTGTAACAGACTTAGTCAGTGCAATAAAACAAAATGTGTTAACTGAGTTGTCGTAAACATTTTTAGTGCGGCTCTCTAACAAAATCTTAGGTCTGGATTTGGCTCCCTTCAACAAAATGTTTGAGAACCACTGTTATAGAAGTAAGAAAAATGTTAACTACCGTGACATCTCACTAGAACCGTCGCTATAAAGTTTTCAATATAGGGCGTTTACGTTTGTGCGGGGGGGCTTCACATTCACGCAGGGGGGCTTGACATTAAAATTTGATAAAAATTCCACTAATTCATAGTGTTTCAGATTTCAATTCGGGGCTTGGAGCTTTGTTTGCGGGGGCTAAGCCCACCAAAGCCCCCCAAGACCTAGGCGTGGGGCCCCTTTGAGCAGTGGCTTTATGACGTCACTGTGTTCATTCATCCTTGTTATACGACAGGCCCGTAACATAGGGGTGCGCAGGGGACTTCGCCCCACCTAAAAAGATTTTCGCCCCCGCTAGAAAAAATGTGCTGGGTATAGTTCAAAACTCTTGGGCATAGTTTAAAAAATTTGGGCCCTTCTCGAAAAACACTTTACCCCCGTAGTGTTTCAAGCTGCTTACGGGCCTGCTATACAACCATGGTAGACCGCAGATATAAAGCCTTAGCACGAGAACTATGCACGTTTGCTAACGTTCGATAATAGAGGAAATTCATCTCTAGTTTTAAAGAGAGCGTTGTTTGTTATAACAATGAGATTTATAAGCCATTTCTACTGAATTCTCGAGCCCAAGGGGTATCTGGAAAAAATTATCAATCTACCTAAACACCATGGCTCCGGGCCCCCAGAGGCGCGGGACCCAATGCAGCTGCATCGGTTGCATCGGCCCTGATTAGGCTTACTAGCAAGGTTTACTAGATTACTGGCGAAGTTCACAAGGAAACATTACGTTTACAAGCAATAGCATAGCATGAAAGTTATAATTAATTGGTAGCGAACTAGCATTGCTTTGCATAGCAGTACGTTATCAGGAGGGTATAAAAATGCAGTGTAAAGAAATGTGGACTTTTCTTGAAGTTTTCATCTGTGGAAAAAAGTTATAGGCTATGTTTTTTGCACGGTAACCAGTCTCATTTTCTCCTAAGCTTTGCCGGATAAATTGTGCTTTACTCTGCGATTCATCACTGCGCATTATGACTGTAAAAGACAAGATATCAGAAGTTTTCAGCTGTTCTAAAAAAATCAAACGTAAAATTCTTGCTAGAAGTTATAATATTTCTTTTTAAACAAACAGCTTTTCAACACATCTTCGTAATTGTGTTAATGCAAATATTTGCATTTTCGAAAGAACACATGAGAGAGGTAATCGACCATGTGTTTTGCGTTCTTTGCATGGTTTACCCGGGCAGCGCTGTTAGCTGGAATCGCCAAGACTGCAACAGGCAAAGCATGCAACGAGTGCAAAACACTTGGTCAATTGGGCTGGTCTGTGTTTAAAAAGTGTAGTTTTCCAAACAGCCATTTTCTTGACTCTGGTCGTAAGAAATAACGTAAGGTCTCAGACAATGGCGGCAAAACCAGCGACTGTCTTTCCAGAAATTGTTTATATTACGTTTATCTTGAGTTACCTTTCTGCTAGTAACTGTTCTCTGAATCGTCTAAACCTGTGATTGTTGTTTTTTCGCTAATTTGCTCACGGTAGGAGCGCTGCTTGTAAAAAGCTATTAGATTAAATTACTCAAAAAACTTTTGTATATTCTCCAGGGCCGGATTTGGGGAGGCACAAGGGGCCCAGGCCCAAGAGACCCACACCATGTTCATGTGTATAGCCATATGTACGACATGTGCGTGCCATTTAGTAATTTTTATTAGCGAGAAAAGTTTTTTGTAGACGCTATTAAATTATCGGTTGTCCAGACGGCAGTATTTCACTTGTATATTATTTAATATTGTGACGGAACAACTATTACACCTAGTGTTTTCCTGAAAGTCGGTCTTGTATTTGAATCAAATGAATGCAAAACCAAGCCACGTAGAACGCATTAGCTTACGTCTCTACTCGTTACTGGTAGCTTTTGTGTCTGCCCTACTCAGATTTGCACAGGTCGCACATGAGTAGCATTGTTAAGTAGGGCTACCATACGTCCTCTTTTTGGAGTACATGTCCATTATTTTCATGAGAAATGAAATAATCTTCGAGGACATTCAAAGATGTCAAAATATCCTCCTTTTTATATTTCTTGTTTTGCATAGCTATAATCAGTGGCGTAACTAAAGGTTTGAGCCAGGGTGGTAAACATAGATAAAAGGGGCCCACTGGCCGCTGTACGGGTCCACTAGCCAACATTCAGAAAAAACATGAGAACTGATGGTGAATCCGGATGTGGATGGCTATACGAAAACCCTAAATCACAGGAAAATAATAATCCGAAAAACACACGAAAACAACAACCACAGAAATATAAGTTAAGTGGGAGACTGGTTTTTACATTTAGCTTGCCAAGAGGGCAATTCGCCCCTCTGTTCCTGTCAGTTACATCACTGGCTATGATATATTGCAGTGTGGTCCAACTACAGGCCCGCGGGCCGCATGTGGCCCTCCACAGCGTTTTCAGTGGTCTGCGGAATCATTCAGGAAGAATTTGCAAATCTGAAATTTGTTGAAAAGCGTATAAGGTTACATTTGTATCGCTGAATTGCTTGCGCTGAATAAAGTGCATTTGCACAAGAACAATAAATACTACGTTTTCCGTGTACCATTTTTATTTATTTATTTACTTTGCCATCAAATTAGAAGGTACGGCCGGCCGCTAACTTTCCGCTATGGCACCTGACTAGATAGCCTATGTGTTTTTTCGGTGCCACAGCATTCGTTGTCTTGAAGAGTACATCTGGCGCAATGAACTCACTACCAACAAATAAATTATGTCTATCACTCCACTAAAGGTGGCCACATCAAAGTGGCCCGCGAGCCAAAATAAGTGCCCATCCCTGGAATGGGTAAATTTAGTCAGAACACGCATAACATCTTTTAATAAAAATGTGCAATAATAACGGTGTTGGAGACTGCAGAGAGCTTCTGGACGTTAGTCAGCAAAATGTGTGAGAGTACATTTTCTATGATGAAGCAATCAAATCTAAAAACAGAAATTGAATGGGAAGCGAAACACTGTACGATAGTGTCAGAGAAGCCTCGGCCACAGGCATCCCACTGATAGAGGTTTGTAATAAATTGCTATTTGCTATTGTTGCAATGACCCACTCACTTTCAATGACGCACTTACTTGTCTTGTCTTTTTTTATTTTAATTATTGTGAATCTGTGGTTTTATAGGCTACAATCTACGTCATTTTATTAGAAGTAACCCGCGAGTTGTCGCGTTTTTGTAAAATAGCCCGTAGTCAGATGTAGTTTGACCACGCTGATATATTGCATTTTCATACAGTAAGTTTAGTTTCAGGGAGGGCCTGCCCCTGCCCTGCAAATTGTCTAGTAAATCCAGTGGTTCTCAAAGTGATCGATATCGACGCCCAGTGGTCAATTGCACCATCCAAGGGGTCGATAAATAGTCACGGGGTCGAATGGGGGTCACTGAATGGCCAAGGGGTCAATGAATAACTGCTGGGATCTACTGGAGCAATGAAGCCTCCAATTCAAAAATATTTTTAATCGGGTAAGGAATGCAATAGGCGTTTTTCAACAAATCAAACAAAATTAAGAGCGGTGATCAAATCTCAGTTACAATAGTTTAAAAGTACATTCAATTCGTATAGTTTTTTAATAAATCATCCATTGTGATGACAATATGAAAACTATTATGGTTGTTACGTCATAAACAATATTGTAGTGCAAGTGTCGCAGTTCCTCAGTAGTTAGACTGGTAGCACAGCAGTAGGCTACGCAGTAGGACGGAGAACAATTCCTTGTATTAGTAACTGTTGGGCTATGCCACGGGGTCTACAGAAAAAATGTGTACTTTACTTGGGGGTCAGCGTGCAGAAAAGTTTGAGAACGACTGAATTAATCTATGTTTTGCTTGAGTTAATTCTCGGCTGGAAAGGCGGGAATGCTTTCAAATTAATCGTTACATAACAGTGGTAAATCCTTTTTCAGTCTCTCAAATGACTTTGGCAATAGAGTGTGGACTTCTGACTGCTTTATAGGTAGGCTACGCTTCTAGCTTCACTGATGAATTGTGATACGATGATAAGTGCATTGCACATAGCTTAGTATAGTACTTTCGAGCAACTAATTGTAGATAATCAGTAATGCTAAAAAATGAAGAAATTCGTCAGACTTATCCCTTTTTCAGAAAAGGACAAAATGATTTTGATGCTGAGTGGATTACGCGTTATTGCATTTATAAAGTTTGCAAAAGACAGTGAAAAGACAATTGTGATTTTGTGGATATAGAGTACCAAAAACTTATTTCTCACAGCGTAATCAGGTGGCTATCATTTTATCCTAGCTTACCATAGATGCTTCAAATGCACCCAGCTTCACATTCATACTCAGGCGCGTAAATAGCCCCACTTAAAAATTTTTCTCTCCCTGTAAAAATATGTTAGACATAGCATAAAAACTATTTGGAACCCCTCTCAGAAAATTTTTCGCCCTCCTAGTGTCGCAAGCTGGCAAAAAGCGCATCAACCAAATGAAATTCATTGTAAAATGATGGAACATGAAAGGTGGGCAACATAGATTGCAACTTTTAATACCATTGAATGATCCAGCGAACTGATAAAGATTGCACAGTTTTACATCAGCGTTATGACTCATTACGCTAATGTGGAAAGATTTTTTCCTTGATGCAGCCATAAACCTAAAAGAAAGAGAAATCTTTCTAGCTGAACCAGTTTCTACTCTACTAAAGCTGGTGTGCTATTTAAAACATCTTTCAAGCAATCAGTTTCACAATACTGTTGAATGCGATTTTACATTAAAGAAATTTAAGGAAACTGGAAAATAATCATGAGCTAAATTGGACAAGTAAATGAGGATTTTGTTTAGTGTGTTTTTACTGAAACATCGTCCACACTGGACCAGTGGCGTAGCAACCCACTGGCTACTCTGGCTATAGCCAGGGGCGGCGCGTTCAAGCAGTGACGGATTTACGCATAGGCCAAATAGGCCATGGCCTAGGGCCCCGCGTTTTAGGAGGCCCCGCGTTACTCCTTCCTATGAAGACCCATTATCAACTTAAAAATTGCGAAACTGCGCAGAGGCATAACTTCACATTTACTTTCAATCGAGCGAAAATGCAAATGTCTAGGCTCTTATCTGCACAGTAACAATACAATAATATTTTTGGTACGCAATATAAGAATGACAACACTGCTCTTCATCGGAGTTCTGCAGTGTCTGGCGGGCTTGCGTTGTTGCGAGCTTTTTGTCAGTGGAAGATTGTACATCAAGTTAGAAGTGCAGGTTGTGTGAAAGGCTTGATACTGAGGAACATGGCTGGGCGTGAGAGAGATGCAGGCCGTCTGTATGAAAGTGGTTACAAGCAGTAGCGCAGCCAAGCCAAATTTTTTTCGGGGGCCCAAATACCATGGCTTTAAGCGAGCAACTGTATTTTGTTCGGGACACTGCCTGTCAAAGCATAAAATGACAAGATATGCTAGGAAGTAGGGAATGTAGCTTCCATGGCCCCCTGTCTACGCTTGTGGTTGCAAGAAAAAAGGATAAAGAAAGAACAGTACTCAGCCTACTTGATGTTCAGTCTTCCACTGACAAAAAGCTCGCAAAAACGTTAGACACTGCAGAACTTCTGATGAAACGCAATATTGTAAGTATTGAATACTAGGTGTGGTTGTTATCAACTAGATTGCTCGCAAACAGAGATTGCTTGTTGAAGCTCTATAAGTTGGATAAAACAGCTGGTACAGTTCCTCGTAAATTTTACTTGTAAAAACGTGTCTACATTGGGTTTACTTCATATGGTTAGCTAAGGGTGTTGCAACAATACTTTGCTTTGCAAAACTTGTCTTCAGGCTGTTTACCATTTAGCCTATAATAGGGGTCTCCAAAATTTTTTATCCGAGGGCCACATACGCTATTACACAACATTCCGAGGGCCGGACATCATACGTAATGTGATTGTTTCGGGATATGTAGCATTCTCCCAAATCAACGAGTTTTTTGCAAGTATATTATTAGTTCATTATTGGCAAAATGTTTTCGCGGGCCGGATGAAATGGCGTCGCGGGCCGGATT
>Ga0210059_1013556_pt1 | contig 12182 bp, 5 predicted proteins | sample Ectturendosymbi2_FD_188042 | JGI IMG/M metagenome (GOLD analysis project Ga0210059, IMG submission 188042) | Ecteinascidia turbinata endosymbiont from Florida, USA - Sample 2 (SPAdes) (version 2) | ecosystem: Host-associated > Tunicates > Ascidians > Unclassified | place: Key West, Florida...
AAATTATCATTTGGTATAAGTAGGCCTATTTGCTCTTATTTGATAGGGCCTTTTCAGAACTTTTTGGAAGAAATTTTAACCCACAATCTTTTAGGTATAGAAGTTGGTTTGAAGCTTTTCTGTATTTGCTCATTGGAGATGGTGGTGGGGTCGCTGTGAAAGGACGGTACTTACACATTACAGTTGCTGTTGGGGGTCACTTTGAAAGCATATTACTTGCACATTACAGCTGCTGTTGGTGGCCACTCTGGAAGCAAGGTACTTGCACATTACAATTGCTGTTTGGGGCCCCTTTGAAAGCAAGGTACTTACACATTACAATTGCTTGCTGTTGGAGGTCCCTTTGAAACGTAAGGTACTTACACATTACAATTGCTGTTGGGGGCCCTTTGAAAGCAAGGTACTTAAACATTACAATTGCTTGCTGTTGGAGGCCCCTTTGAAACGTAAGGTACTTGCACATTACAATTGCTGTTGGGGGCCCTTTGAAAGCAGAGTACTTACACACTACAGTTTCTTTTAGGGGCCTCTTCAATGAAGTTTAAAAGCAGAGTACTTACACATTGCAGTGGCTGTTGGAGGCCCCTTTGAAAGCAAATTACCTTCAAATTGCAGTTGCTGTTGGGGACCCTTTGAAAGTAAAGTACTTGCACATTACAGTTTCTGTAGGGGGCCCCTTTGAAAGCAGAGTACTTATTTATGATCTGCTTTGTAGTAGGCTACATTATATGAGTGAATAATAAGTTTTTCATCACAAATAAGGAAAATTTACGCGCGTAACACCTCAAGGGGGGACCCCAAAAAGGGGGGGCCCGAGGCAAGTGCCTCGCTCGCCTCCCCTTAAACCCACCACTGCTCACACTCTTTTTGAGAAGGCGACAGCTGTGAGGAAATTAGCAGGCGATGGCTTTGCCTCAAAGAGATCAATCACTCACGCGATTCTTGGCTTGTTTTAAGAAGCCTACAAGCCGGCTTGTCATGCCTATAGCGCCATCGTGGATAGCGCCATCTCGTGATATTTTCTTTTTTTGTTGAGAAACATTTGTATTCTGCAGTATTATCGTTTACTAACATGCTACGTTTGTGCTAGATTATGCCAATGTTTTGGTCAAGGTGGTTGTTATTTTGGGTGTGATAAACCGTGTACCTGCCGCAGTGCCGGATTTACCTATAGGCTATATAAGCTTAGGCCTAGGGCCTGAAGATCCAAGGGGCCTCCAAAAACTGTGGTACGCATAGAGTCAATGGCCGGTATATGATCATTTAGATTAAACTTCGTCAAAAATTTATGTCTTAATTAGTATTCACGAAATTTAGTTTTATTCCACTTTCGTGGTGATAACGCCAAGTCTTCCAACGAGTTTCCATGAATCTCAATATGACGGTTGGTCAAGCCGCATGCCAACTATTGTGTCGATATACTCAAAGCACGCTGGCTGCGTCCTGCGTTTGCTGAATCGTACCGATTGTTACGTGTGGCTCCATCAAAAGAAGTTGTGGCTGTTCATGTCTGAAATACACCTGATCAGTGGCATAACTGACGGGTGGCAGGGGTGCGAACCGCCTTCCCCTGCCAAGCTAAACGTAAAAACCGGGTCCCTACCTAGCTTGTATATCGGTATTTACAATTCTTTTGGTTTCAGTAGATTGTTGTTTTTTTGCGTTTTTCGGAGTCTTTTCCGGTGATTTCGGGTTTTTGTGTAGCCGTTCAATACCGGATTTTCTATTGTTTCTCAACTATTTTCTGAGTGTTAGCCGGTGGGCTCCCTTCAGCTAAGTTTCCCCGTGGCTCAAACCTCTAGTTACGTCACTGCACCTGATCAAAGCAAGGTTGTACTGCAGATAAGAGCTATGTGTAGGGCCAGCAATATCATACAATAAAAGCATAGTTATTTCTTAGCTGACTGAGCAATACAGTAGTTTTGTCAGCGTTTGTATCGCGTAAAGTTCTATTGGTACTTTTAGATGTGATTTTTTTCCATTTGAATTTTCTTCAGTAAGGTCATCCAGAAATCAGATCGCTATTGAGTACTTGCGCAAGCTTGCACTGCTTCCATGCTAAGCAAATCAGAGATCTTGATGAGCTTGAATAACAAGCAAAAGTCGCTTTGCCAACTGGCAACCACACAACTCTTCCTCAAAGAAACAAAGAAAAGGGAAACAGCTAGAAAATGACAAAAGCGCGTTTGGGTCTTATGCCTTAGATTAGTATTCTAAGTTTATGCAACCACGCGAAGCTTTATTCATTAGCTTGATTGTCACTAGCTGCTCAGGCGAATGATCCTTTTCAAGATTCCAAAGAATAAAAAATGAATTAAACGGTCGCAATGTTCCAGGAGAGGTTGTCCAAAGTGACAAACTTAGGCAAACAAATTGTAATGAATTCTTAGATAATTTTGTTATGAAGAAGGCCAGGTCAAAACCTTTTAACTGTTTGCTGTGTTATGCTCAGCCTTACTTGATTCGATGATTGTAGCTTTTTATTTCTTTACATGTATTTCAATAATGACAGAATAAGCGAAATTTAAACCAATCAAGTCGCCACGGTGGGCACTGGTGAGCTCAGCCCTTCCAAATTTCAATATGAAACACTGAAAATCAGTAAAGATTTTATCAAATTTTCAGAATCGTGAACCTAACAGTTACAACCATTTGGGCGCGTTTAACGTGACGTAGGCCTTTTTGCTCGTGTGTGTGAGATTTTTACAGCCGTGGTAAGCGAGTTGCAATGTGGTCCTCACGCTGTGCTTTAAAGTCTTTATGCCGCCACACATACTATATAGGTGCAGTGTGTTTGTTTTTTTTTGAACACAGGTAAGAAAAAACGGATGTTATTCTTGGAAAAACGTAGACCATGCGTTTTATTAAATATTTCAATTTTGGCTGGTTTGCTTGTGGAAGTTAATAATCCTGTTCCCGCCAACCAAGTAGGATTTCAACAATTCCGTGCAATTCAGCACATTTGCGTCGAAGGCAGCAACAAACGCAGTGATCGTGCGCTCTTCAGTAATGATTTAGAATTTTTTACTAACCGTACTTTCAGAGGGTCATTTTCGGATTTTGGCAAATAGATTTAACGCTTTCCATTTTTTTCCTTGCAACAATAGGAGAGGGGGCCTCACAAGTGGATTACCGAGGGCCTCGCATCAGTTAAATCCGGCCCTGACTTGCAGCTATACCCGAACACAACGTTTTTTGTCACTTCGCAGTTGCGCATATCTTGATTCCCTCGGTAAATTTGGCTTTCATGCCTCAATCGGGCTTCAAAAATAAATGTCGCGCTCGACCTAGGTTCGGGCTTCTAATTTCGGGCTCTGGCAGGGTTCAGGCTTCAAAATGAGGCCCTTTTACAACTCTGTGTGGGTATGTATGCAGGGGCCAACAAGGGAAGATTGAAAGGATCGATCCTCCACCCACCAACAGTAAATATAGAGTGAAATCATTTTGTGAAGTAGGTTACGCTAATTTTAGGCCAAATGTTTTTGGTGCTGGTAAGAGGATATCAGTGGAGATTTTGGTAGGGGTGGGGTTGCACGCATGATGCCCAGTATCATTAAAAAGATCTGCAACTTTTTCAAAAAACGGAAATGTGCAAGAAAAATATTTATCGTCTTTGTAACGTTAAACGACTTGAACAGGACATCAAATCGCGTTGTAACCCACACTTCTTATAAAATGCATGAAAATTGAAGTGTTCTACTGTAAGAGTGATATGCACGTGCGACCAATGCGATTCAGCATTTTGTGCACTCCAACTGACAGCTCTGATAAAACCCAATTGATGTGTTATGCTATATTGCTGTGCTTGTTTACATCCAAATGCGATATTAATGGAAGCAGGCTGAACTACAGTACCGTGTCCAGCAACAAATTTCATTTATTAATATATAAATCATCTGCAAGGACAAAGCAAAGCGTGATTAGTGTTGCTTCAAACACCTCTACAAATAAAATTGGGAATCTGTATATATAAAACGTCACTTCTGCATCGACCTGATGACTATATTGGTTTCACACCAAGCTGTCCCCCACATTTTACAACAAAATTGCGCCCATGGTCCAAAGGCCCTTTATGCAAAGTGGCCCAGAGGTGCTTTATGCGGCCATTGCCATACTGCTGCTTCTGAAGCATTGTTACTTGCTTAATCTTAAAAAACTCTGCCGTCATTCAAGATATAAATGTCGCTTCTATTGGCAAAATAAGCAAGTGGCAGAAGTCTGTTTTCCAGGCTTGTCCATGGGAATGTCATTCCTATGGGAATCGCATGGGAAACGTCCCATGGGATGGGACAGCACACATTTGTATTTCCCTTGAGACTCAGAAATAGAATGAGAGTGTCAGAATGTTACTGAATAGTCATACTTAGACTATACTTCTGTATTTTAAAGTCAATAAATTTTGTCGCTTTGCATCTCTCTTTGTACATGTAGTCCTATTTAGTAGATACCAAACTTTCATAAATTTAATGATTTTAATTGTATTGTATTCCATATTAATATTATAATAATGTAATGAGAATCCCATGGGATGGGGCAGGCATAAGTTGTTATGGGATGGGAATGAGATAGATAAATATGTCCCATGGACAACCCTGCTCTTTTCTATCTATATATATCACAAAAAGTGCGGGACTGGTGACCTGGAGAGGAACGCAGATAAAAGAAACTGGTAAAATGTAACTAACCTTGAAATTTAGACATGGTAACTTTAGTGTGCGAATGTTTTTAGACATCACTTTTTAGACATCGCGGTTGTAGTGTTCAAAGAATAAGGAAGAATATAAACAGTCTGACTGCATCAAAGCAATCAACCATTACCCTATTAGACCTTCTGCATTCTTCGAGAAACAAATGCATATTTTTTCTTAATACGGCCTCAAATGTAGGAATGTTACGTTGAACCTAATGAGTCATGACTACTAACACTCGCTCTCCAGGGCAGGTTGTAGAGCCCTGCATCCAAAATTATAGGCCACACGCAATCTTTGCATGCATGACTTTCTGAAATTCCACCATAATTGTGATGCATCCATGGGCGTACAATAAGAACGAAAAAGTACATTTTTAACTGCATTTGAACATCGGGCGAAGAGGCTCGCAGCTTGTTTGCTGCACAATATTTTTATCGCAGTTGTCTCTGAATGTCTTTGTCATCTGGGAGTTCAGTATCCAGTACAGCTCCCAGATATTTGTATTGGTTAACAGATTGTAGATTTTTACCACCTATGTGTCAGTAATGGAGTGACTGTGCTTTTTGCACTCTTAGCCTTAAACGTCATACAAACAGTTTTGCTGTAGTTGAAAATATTTCCATGTGATTTTGCATAAGCCTGACACACAGATAAAACTTCTCTTCGCAACATTTCCGAAAATGAGAACTTTTCAGTTTTAATCAAGATGCACAACGAACGATCAGGACAGAGTAAAAACTTGTATTCTCATACAAATACCTGGTTCCGTACTCAACTAGTGCTATAGTGGGACAGATGTATAGGCTACTACAGCAGCAAACCTTTCTAATTTTCGTCTAGTTGTAGCAAATTCGTTCTATCCCTATTCTTCTAGCATGTGCTTCAATTTCTATCACAAATGAAGATCGCAAACTTGAAAGATAGCCTATCAAGGGTGAGGGGATCTTTGAATGCTACCATTTCGGGCAAAACGGATCAAGTGTCTTGTGCCTTTGGCGCACAACGGATCAGGGTGTGTTTGGGGCAAAATGGCTTTTTCTGACATCCATGAGTTGTGTGAAAGCTTTTAGAAGCGCGTTTAGGGCCATGAGCTTTCAGGACTTGCACTGGTTGCAAAAGTTAGGGTCTTGTAAAGCGTCATTTGGAGCCAAAATGGTCTAGTAGGTAGGCGTGTTCAACTTTTGACTAGCACTCATATGACACTTTACTAAACCTTTTTCCCAAGTCATTGTACTGGGATCAACCCAGCCAGAAAGACACTAAAACGTGAAACAGTCTTCAACCTAAATTTCGTTAAAAACTATCAGGTTTCGAAGCGAAAATGCAGCTAAACAACGCTTTTTTAAGAAATGTACTACATTAACAATGGCGATGCTCTTTGCCCCTAACAAAAATAATAATCAAAATCTCGTAGAACAACAAGCGGTTTGACGAGGCACTAACTGCTATGTCAAGATTTCTCTTATCAATTTGAAAGTTTCAGCAATTTGCACGGTTCAACAGTACTCTAATGTTATAAAGTTTCATAAGAGCAAATTGAGGCTTGTCTAAGACATTAGTACACGAACAAATAGATAAAAAATGCCTTAAAAATTCGAACATTTTAAACTATCTCCCAAGTTGTCACTTCCAGCATATTTGTGGTTGAATACCAATCATTTACGAAATTTTCGATCAGATAATCTGTCTCAAGATAAGTCTTGTAAGGAGATAACAGTTAACGAGCAAGACAAAGAAAAATTTCAATAAGATTTCTTAAGTCCCGCGAAAACCACGTTTCATGCAGAGCTTTGCAATCCTATAACTCGCCAGGCGTTTGAGCTAGAGAGCTGTTCAAACCCTTTACGGCTTCAGCAAGTCTTGTTGGTCAAAATCGAGAAAAAAATTTCGTTTTCGGTAGGGGGTTTTCGGGGGAGAATGCCACAAGTGGGGGTGGTTTTGGCTACCTTTACCTGGCCCTGGACCCTAATCCATTGGGCCATTACTATAGCTCAAGATTTTTCGGAAAATAGGCCAAAATCCGCGTCTTTGCAGCCCTTGAATGACTTTCTAGCATATCTGTAACCGAAATTATGGACAAAATACCAACAACTGGTGAAAATTTCAGAATCCACAAACCCCAGTCTGGGTTGGAAAACATCCCTTTTCTAAATGGCCATCACTCGCCAGCGGATCGAGCTAGAGAGCTGTTCAAATCCGGTCTGAATGGGGAAAGGCTTGTAGTTTAGGCTGAAAAAAAAACTTTTCGCCGTGCGATTTCGGCCTTTTTGGCTATGTTTACAAAACCACAGGTTGTTTTGACAGGTTTCTATAAATAATCCGTGACGTCAAAGGCCAGTGGGAGTGCGTGAATCGAGCAGAAACAGGGGCGCGAAACCGCGCGAAATTTAAATGCATTCTAGGCTATGGTACGAGCTTTTAGAGGGTTTGATGGACTTTTTAGCATTTCTGGTTGATGAGTTATGGAAAAAATGGTAGAATATGAATATGGGAAATCCCCTGAAGGCCCTTGGGAATTCCTGACATATTTGGAATATTTTTGGCATCACTTTTGAACCAGAAACGCTAGAAACTTGACTAAGGGCTCTAAAAACGCGTATCTTAGCCTCGAATCCAAAAATACTGCGAGCTAGAATATTGGCGCATGGGATCGGATGATGACGTCATATAATTAACCAAAAAACAAAAACCAGCCCAAAACTGGGTTTTTGGCCCATACTTTTGGCCACAGATGTGCTAGCAAGTCAATCAAGGGCTCTATAGACGCGGATTTTCACCTAGTTTTCAACAAAACCTTGAGCCAAAAGAATGGGTCAATGGGTTGGGGCCCAGGGCCGGCCAAAGGTGGCCTGTTTTTCCAAAACATGTCCTCTTTGTGACGTCACCTCCAGAAAATCCCCACCGAAACCGAAAATTGTTTTTTTCGACTTTGACTACAAGACTTGTTGAATCCTTAGAGGGTTTGAGCAGCTCTCTAGCTCAATCGCCTGGCGAGTTATAGGATTGCAAAGTTTTACAAGAAAAGTGGCGCACGCGGGACTTGAAGGGTTAAATGATTAGAATATAAAATTTCATCTTTATTCTTTGAAAGTTTCTACAAATGTCAAAATTGCTATGCAATGTTTTGAAAATTCCGGGGGGGGAAAATGCCCTCCCCCTGGTTGCGCGCCTGGTTTCCCCACAGCACTGAGTGCTGAGTTTTCGATGTGGTTGCGAAAACCGCTTGAGCTTTGGTTAAAATTTATTAGTTTATGTACGTTATTCCGGCTGTGTGTCTATATATTACGTAGGAGGCAGTGGCATAGCGAGGCTAAGTGCCGCCCGGGGCCGACCATAAAAGTGCCGCCTTTCCACCCCTCAAATTTGCCTACAAAAATTTCAAATGTGAGAAAATCATGTTTCGTGCTTATTTAAAGATATAAGGATTAATAAATCACTTTGAAAATCACAGTCAAACACTCACAAACTGAAATGAGTCTTGTTTTTCATTGTCGATTATAAGTCTTGCTTTTTCTGCTTGTCGCCAACTTTCTCATCTTTAATCTTTTTATTTTTTGTTTTCTTTACGTATGCATGTACGAACCTGACATGTTTCGTCAAATTTTCTTCCCTTTTGGTTTTTACTAAAAGTTAACAAACTGAACTGAAACTTAACAAAAACGTGCTCTATTTGTCGCAATGTCCTGTTTTACAAATATTTATTTCGTGTAGTGTCTTTAAGACTAAAAAAAGTATTTACACTGCATATAGCAGGCTATGGTAATAAATCTGATGATATGATTTCAGTGATGTAGAAAACGTTTCATTGTTAACTTTACGTTTCTTGGAGCTTTGTTTGGTGGGGCTAAGCCCACCAAGCCCCGTGGTGACCGGACTGGTTACCATCAGACGTCTATTTCGAAAAGTGTATTACTAAACCATGTCAGGTAGGACATAGGCCTTTTGGATGCTCAGCAGTGATTACTAGACGGTAATTGCGTTGAACAGCTTTATTCAGTACAGCTATTGCCAAGTTGTACAACCACTTCAACCGCCCTTTTTAAAAGGCTTAATTACAATCACATCCAAGCAACCTTTTCTAAGCTTTTCTTGTTGAAATGAATTTTTCTATGACTACAAATGTTACCGTTGAACAAAGGAGACTTTTACAAAACTCACGCTGCCTATCGGCTGGCTCTGATTCACTCTACTTGCAGTTCAAACCGACAATCTGAGCTCAAAGTTACCCACGCAAACACACCAACATCACTACCCCACACCTCAAGAACGTCATATTCCGACACCATTACGTAATGCAGAAAAACAGCAGTTGTACTGAAACTGAGCAACGTTCCCTTTGTAGAGTTTTTCACCTTAACCGCCAAAATTTAATGTTGATAAGCCCACCTAATGACAAGGCTACAGCTTATGGCACTAATTGAAAATATCCCACTGAACGTTAAAAAGTAGCATGAGATGTGCCAACAAATTTTTTTTATAATTTTGGCGACGGCAATTAGCGGCATGCCAACGCCTGAAATACCCTTCTTACTGGGGCAGTTGAAGCGAACGATCTTGCCCCAGGAACGCTACGGCGATTCACTCAGTGTCGGTGAATTGGACACACAACCTTCCAATTGAGATGGGGCACTCTTCCACTGAACTATCGCCGCCACAGCGAAATCTTTGTCGCCAGTGCCTAGGTGTCAGGTGATGTTATGATGTGCAGTGGGAGTGTTACTGAAGAACCAACGATACGAGATGAAATATTTAATTATCCTTTACTATTTAACGTGATATCATGCAAAACCTTTTTTACCAGATTTTGAGCGGAGAGGCAATCTAAGCCATGAAAAACCGGAGCCCTAACGTTTGCTAGTCTGCCGTGGAATGTTATCTCTTTCTATTGTTCAGAGGACTTTTGACTGCCATGGTGGAAATGGCTTTGTCTGGCGAGGAAGGTGTAGGGACTGGGGCACAATTGCTCCCCAAGTAAATGTGTTAAAAAGTCCTCATTTCAAGACAAGACACTACACAGGGCACATCAGCACACTGGATTTGACCCTGATTTTGAGTAAACATTTCATCAATTTGCTCACTCCACAGCCACATGTCGTGTTTTTTAGGCTAGCCTACCAGTCTAGGGCTTCTAAACACAAAATTTGAAAATAGTTGGAACTTTCTAAACTTTAAAAAAATAATTTTAAATAATAACGAAAATCTAGAAATATTAAACTCTTTTCAAAAATTAATTTTTAATCAGCAAAGTGCCTCCCCCCAAAAAGTGCCGCCTGGGGCCCGCGCCCCCCTTGCTACGCCACTGCGCAGGAATTTTTGTAACTTGACTGTGTTGCACCATTCTTGTATTTTGCAGAAATTTAGGAATTATGGTTATTCGAACAGCAAACCACAACGTACAAATTCTGAGGAGGGACACTTACAAGACCCTAGTTCTTCCGTTGATCAGCCCAATCAAACATTTTTTGATTCTATAAAAAATTTATGCCATATTCGCAGTGCCTATAAGTTTTCAACTTTTCTCGAGCTTGGAAGTTTTTATGTTTTATGCTGTGTTCGGTGTTCCCAGAACGTCCACGCACCACATACTGTTTACAGCAAGCGGTGCTTCCATGGAAGGAAGTTATGAAACATAATCTCGGAAAGCTGCTGACTATGAGCTCATTCGTCTGACACAGGGCTGTCCAACTCGAATAGGGATGCGTGCCAGGGTTTTTCGTATAACCTTCCCGAAAGATTATGTATAACCTTCCCGAAAGCGGGTCCCGAAAGATTGGCCTCGTTTTTCACTAGCTATACATAACTGATCTGAGACGACTGTTGATGTCCCAAACAATCTCTTAAATCTACAAAATATTTCTAAAAGGTACCCTAAGAAAGCATGCTGCGCGCCAGTGTTTTTCTGACACTGTTTTAGCTATTCGCAAGTTAGACAAAAACATGTCTCAAATGTATTCCCGACCTAGGTAGAAGTACAACGGTTCTTCGCACACTTGGAAGCGACAACTCAAGTAGGATTGTAATAAATAGCTAAATGACGATCACGTTTCCAAATGAAGCTTGTGCAGCTACATGTACATGGAAAAATTTTTTATTACTGAAGCGACAATTCAAAAACAAAACGTGAACGAATGGCATTTGCTATGACATTACTCCCATTTTAGGCAGCTCTGCTGGCTAACGTGAAAAACTATCTCAAAATCGCATGATAGATTCAGTGGGCCTAAACGCACATTGCCCTAAAACACATAAACGCTGCTAACAAACGTAGAATTTCAATAAGTTTTACTACGGTTTCACACATTTCGAAATTAGACTGGTGATATCAAGAAGAAAAAGGCATCAATCCTGGCTAATCAGCGCAAACTTCGCCAAAACGTTGGTTTGGAAAGCATAAATGTGACTTCAAACTATGACGTCACAAACACCGCACACCAAATACAAATGACACCACACGTCAGTGAATGAAACCACTCCCATGAAAATTCTTTGCGTACGTCACTGGATGTTTGTAACCTTTCCTTTTGGCTTTAAACCTTTCAGAAATTTCAGCCAAATATGCAAGACTTTTTCAACCAAATCTTGTCACTAATGTAAGACAACTCGTTTGCTTTCAATTCTGAGAATAACTTCATTTCATCCTTCATCACAAAAACACGGTTTAGAATATCTCCTTTCGATAACCAGCGTACAGACGTGTGGAACAGAAAAACTCGTGTCGAAATCATGTCTTTGCAAAATTCCTTTAACAGGCAAGTGTTAGGGCTTCCAGATTTGATGTAACTGGTAATTTTTATGTTTCTACCTGACTGCTGGGCTGCAATTTCAAAGACTAAAACGGTTTTAGAACAAGAACATCCAAATGCATCAATTGGCAGAAGCAATATACCGCTTGTGGTTTACTTCACCTCGGATTTCGACATTAGACGTGCAGGATTGTGGATGGTAAAACTAACAGATTGGACTGTTGTACAACGGTGGTCTGACGATGGAAAGATGTATATGCTCTTCAGTTGCGACTTTGGTTGCATACATTGCCAACCATATTTTGCAACATATTGTGATATTTGAATTGGTAACTCGGTCATTTGGGGCATTTGCCCCCCCGAAATTTTCAAAACATTGCATAGCAATTTTGACATTTCAAGAAACTTTCAAATAATAGAGTTGAAATTTTGTATTCTAATAATTTTAACTCTTTGGCGTCCGGTAGGATTCGGGGATATTCGGAAAAAAACGCCTAAACGCACGCGGCTTTGCGCGGGAATTTCTCCGGTCCGGTATGCTCTACAGACCCGGTAAAAGTCTCAGAAGACGTGGCAAGTCTTCTAGTATGCACTTGAAAAAATTTTTTTTTACTTGGGGGATGCGGTTTTTTCGTGAGTGACGTCATAAGTGGAGGACTTTTAGGCCACCTTGGCCCACTTTGCCTGGCCCTGGGCGCCAACCGTTAGGTGGTAGTATTTCGCTGAAGTTTTTACTGGAAACTAGGCT
>Ga0210059_1013557_pt1 | contig 12180 bp, 4 predicted proteins | sample Ectturendosymbi2_FD_188042 | JGI IMG/M metagenome (GOLD analysis project Ga0210059, IMG submission 188042) | Ecteinascidia turbinata endosymbiont from Florida, USA - Sample 2 (SPAdes) (version 2) | ecosystem: Host-associated > Tunicates > Ascidians > Unclassified | place: Key West, Florida...
TCCTAAACCTCTTGAACTCTCCATTGGTTGACCGGTCCAACATTTCGACGAGGTCCAAATTACATCTTCAACCAATGACAACTCGCCTTTCTTATCTCCTAAACCCTTTCTTATTGGCCACTGCTTTAACCAATGAGATCTCTTCTTTTCTGTATATAAACCAGTTCGGTAGTATCTCCACTTCATTCTGACGATATCCCCTGAAGAGTGTCAGACGAAAAGCTTTGGGATGAATCTCCTACTTCACGCCATCTTCAGGTTTGATACGACCAATTTTAGTGAACGCAGCAGAAACCAAACTGGGTAAGATATAACAGTGATATTTCATGATTTGACTTTTTTCATAGTAATAGCGAATAATTACATCAATGTACCTGGTTTATGTACACCAATGAAAAGAAACTAATTATGTTTCTAGTAGGCGAGTAATACATTTTATATATTTTCTGCTGTGAAAAGTGCCAAACACGGCTTATTTTTTGTCTCTAAAAGAATTTTTAACCACATTTTTGTTGCACTGTACTTTAATCATTTTTGCGCCTTGGTTTGAACGTGCTTTTGGTAAAGCAAATTGTCGATTTTTGGTTTGCCTTGTAATATACGGATGAACATAAGCGTACGGCATGGGGATGCAGGGGATGCGATCGCATCCCCAACGCTGATAAATTGTCCATTATTCGGGCAAAAATTTTCAAAATTTGAGCAAAGTGTACAGCTGCATTTACACGTAATGAGGTAGTATCTATTTTGCAAACTGAGGCAAAATAATAACCAAATCAAAAGCAAAATAATGGCCAAAACAGCAAAATAGTTCGAGACTATTTTGCCATACTTTTTTGCCCCTGATGGCAAAATAAACACTGCCTGTGAGTGAACTGGAATCATGTGGTAATTCCAGGAGCTTTCATCAAATTTGGGCCAAATAAAAACCTTCAGTCAAGTTTTGGGTAAAATTAGAAAGATTTGAGTGAAATAGGAGCATTTGGGTAAGGTCCAACAGCCTCAATTAAATCTGGGCAAATGAGAAAAGCTTCAATCAAAATTTGGGTGAAATCAAAAACATTTAGATTAATTGGAAACACTTGGGTGAAATTCATCAGTCAAATCAAATTTTGCCACTTTGCAACAGCTCCATTCAATTGTGGACGACATCAAACAACCTTGTTCAAAGATGGGCTATATAAAATAGTTCCCTTAATATTTTAGTACGTTCAGAAATGTCTGAGTGAATTATAAGAGTTTTATTCAAATTTGGATAAAATCAAAATCATTTGCGTATATTTAACAACCTTAATGAAAATGTGAGCAAATTGGGACTACTTCATTCAAATTTGGGTGAAGTTAAAAATATTTCCGTAAATTGGAAAAATTTGGTTAAATTCCAACAGACTAAACCAACTCTGACCAAACAACAATAGCTCCATTTAAATTCGGGCCAAGTGGAACATCTTTATTCAATTTTGGGTAACTTCAAACAGCTTTATTCATTTTTGGGGAACTTCAAACAGCTTTTTCGTTTTTAGGGAACTTTCAACAGCTTTATTCCAATTTGAATAATATACAACCACTTCATTTAAATTTGCATACATTTAGAAAATTTGGGCAAATTCCAACAGCCTTAATCATATTTGGGTAATTGAAACAACTTTATTCAAACTTGGGTACAATTAGAAACATCTGGGCGAATTGGAAGAGTGTCATTCAGATTTGCATATATTATAAATATTTGAGCAAATTGCAACAGCCCAAATCAAAATTGGGCCAACTGAAACAACTTAATTCAAATATGGGTAGTGTTAGAAACATTTTATAATTAGGAACATTGTAGTGGTAATTCACCATTCCAACTAACCCTTATTTTTGTAAACCTCAAATTGTTGATGCTGTAAAGAGTGCAACTAAAATGTAGCTGCAAAATGTTTTGCGGTAGTAATGTGGTGGAGCTGTGATATGATAGTGTGAAACTTTCGTGTTTCAAACTTACTTGATGTTGTGAGATTTGCAAGTGCAAATCTGTTTCCATGAAGTATTCATGAATAAAATTAACTACGTAACTTCAGCTGTAATCTGTTGCGTGGTGGTATTGTAGCTGTAATTTTATACTGTTTAGGTTTTCATATTTTCCTTTTGTTTCATGCAACGAATTGCATATTTTGCATTCTGCCAAATTTCATTGCTTCAATTTAATGCCGTGAAATGCAGCTTTCATGAACAGAACTGCATAATTCACTTATGCTAATGCAGTGAAGCACTGCCATTTTTATAAAATATTCTTGTTGAGGTTATAAATCAATTGTCATTAGAAATGTGCATTTGTACACGTTCCTTCGTAGTTGATTATATAGGCTGCAACATTTGCGTGTATCAGTCAAATATTGCTATTTTTTCTTAGCATGCTGTGTTCAATGCACATTTAACTGTCTAAACTGGAGTGGATTTTTGATTTTCATAATGTGACTTTAGAAGCTGTAAGGGTTTAAGTAAGTTGTAGTATTATAAGTACAACATGTTGCAGTGAAGATTTCCAATGTGGAAGGTTAAGCTATATGCTGTGTATTAAATTCCCTCCTTTCCCTCATTACTTGAGACTTGACATATTTGCGGCAATGTAATAGTTTAGATTGTAACTCGATATTTCACTCCCTTTCCAGGTTGATTGCCATTGTGACCAGGGGCGGCTCGTCTAGACGGGCTGCCGGGCTGCAGCCCTCCCTGAAAAATGTAAGGCAAAAGGTTCCGCCAAACGGGCAAACTCGACTTAAGTTTGGATTTAGTTACGAAAATTTCACAACACAATCATTTTCGCTAGTTTCCGACACCATTTTTGCTCAACGTTTCCTAGGAATCCAACAAAACCAATGTTTCTCTGTTTTCCAACGACACCACTTATGCAATGACGTTTCCAGCACACTTGCCGATGAATTTGGTGATTTCGGGGCTGTCTTCGGCGCAGCCCTAAAGGAAAGAAACCAAACAATTGGCTACAAAAAAACCTGGTGGTATATCCGCCTATCGCAAAGCGTTTTTATATTTTGACGATGAATTTTAAAGAAAAAACGGAGGAAACCTAATCTTGACTGCTTTTTACTACCTGCATTTCTTGGATATTGAATTTTATAATTAAGTTTAACAATGCTTTTACTAGTACTTTGGCGATATTGGCGGCATTGGATTCAAATCTGGTCGCCAATATCGGACTGCGAAAATACAGCATTTCCTTTATCTGCACCAGTGCAGCTTGCAACAGTAGGCTAAGCTGATGAGCTTTCTAGGGTTGGCGTTTGAAGATGTACGGCAGTAGTTGGTGGATCTCATTCTTGGACAACACAAGATATGACTGGTTTAAAACATTGAAATATGAAAATTTTGAAGCACGATAAATCTGGCTAGCCTATAAGCATTCAAGTGGACCTTAAATTTTTTGGTAAGGTGAACATTGCAGCTGTAACTGATGCAGGATACAAACTTTTACTGGAAAAGCATAACAATCCAGATAAAAAACGAGAAATCTTGTGTAAAATCATAAACTGTTAGAAATTTTTTGGAAAATTTAAACTTCATTTGAAAGAACATGATTGAAGTACCAGCTCAAAGAAAGTGGTTCTAGCCTAGGTCTGCTGCCATTACACGGTTTGAATAAAATGCTAAGCTTTGTCTTATCAATGGCGCTTTAGTAGTCGAGCGGAATGTTCCAAGTTTAGTATGCGAGTGGTGCTGGGTTCGACTCTCGCCTTTGCAGCTTTTATGGCAGTGGTGATGCGTCATACTTTTGATGGGACCGGTTAGTGTTTACGCTTTAGGGTTTGGTTTCATTAAACTAAAGTGAATGCTTTCTATGTTTTAATAAGGGCAACTGAAAATTACGAGTTTGATAAGATCAGAACTGTTGGAGTGACTGGAAACGCCACTAATTATAAAAACAGCCAGGGCGACAATCCCATATGTTCAACCAGAGATGAAATCTCGCAGCCCTCCCGACCAATTTCACCACGAGCCGCCACTGATTGTGACCAACACAAATGCACACACCTATGCTAGAGAAGAACAGATCTTAACTATTTGGACGATCGTGTTGGAAGAATAGTTTAGAACGTATATAAAACTTGAAAATAAAGATTCTGAACAACACCTTCCACACGTGGTGGTATGAACAGCATTTTTTGGGAGGATTTTATTGTAATTAGCCAACATTTTTCAACAAATTAAATATTACCATTCTTCACATGTAGCTATGCGGAATATTGATTGCTAGTTGAGGGCGCACGCCTTTGAACACCGGTAAATGGCAGCCCTAATTAGGCATGCAGAAACCTTGACTAGTTTACAATGGCACGTTTTAGTCTTAACATTAAGACTTGCTGTTTGTACGTTATTTGGGAAAATAAGATCAAATTTAGGCAAAACTTTCTTGCATCCCAAAAAATATGCAGTCCCGTACACTTATGTGGATGAACATATGTAATGGGTAATAATTGTTAAATGTAGCCGGTAGCTGAGAGTTAGTATAGGCTACTTGTGCATCAATTTGTTCTACTTTAAGAATGCATGTATCTTTTAGTTGGAGAATTTTCTGAATTATATAAATGATAGCAACTTTACGAGTTACAAGTTAATTTATGGCGCAATTTAAAACAAACGATATTGGCTGCAGATATACCATTGTCAATTTATTTTACAGTGGAATTAAAAAAGAGTGCTAATGAAAAAAATATCAAGCAATCAACTTGCTATGTTAAGCCCTGCGATTTTAATTTTGTGATTTTTATATTCAATCTTGTATCTTTTGTCCGATTTTCAAACGTGTTTTCTTGATGCTTCTGCAAAGTCGAACGTTACTGAGGGTGGTGTATATTCTTCAACGTTTTTTGATTTGTTGTGTAGAAATTTGTAATAGTTATTACAATAAACGTCTTTCAGTAGATCCCTAATTCGGTAGTAACTACCTCTCAGGGCAGCATCTAGTGCCCCTAAAGACTGCGACCGCAATTTGTATCAACCTGCAGTGGTTCCGTATGTCTTTAGCAATATTTCCTTTAAGGTTTTTGAACTGTTTAGAAACACTAAAATTTTGAAACTGTTGATTATTTTGCGGTTTTGAAATAAAAGCAAAAAGCGAAAGGCCTTCACACGCTCCCCTTGCAAACATTGATCAAGATTAAAGTAAGCCTCAACTCCCTAAATTGCCCAAGCAGATATCTAAATGAGGTTTTCTATTACAACCAAATAAACTGATCTCGCATATGTTCCACAACTACCTTTTATATGAGGAAAAATTTGAGCAGTCAGTCAAAGAAGACAAAGGGCTCATTGCTGCAGTAGACAAACTGGTGTCGTGAACAATGCAGTGCTTGTCGTGAGGGTATAGAGCTCACCTTCCATATGTGCTACCTAAAGTTTGCTGTGAATAAACAAAACTTAAAGCTTTTGCTATGGTTGAAACTTCATGTACGTTCATACTAAATTGTATAAAATGGGTCTTTATCAAACTTACGTAAACTGCAAGAAAAAATACATGGAGCGTGTGCAACTAATGTGTCCCATTCTTCTTCCAGCAACGAGAAAAAACAGTAGATTTTTGAAAAAATCTGAAAGATTGAATTTTTGTGATAAATAGACTAGAAATAAATTATGTGGTACACTGCTTTGCCAATTATAAATCATCTACTCTGCAAAAACCTTCGAACTGTTTGCATTTATTAAGCAAAAAAATAGTTTTTCAAAAAACTGACACTTTATGATCGGACCTCTTTTTCATAATATGTAGAGAGTATTTCGTAATGATGTAAGGTGCTGCTTCTCAATCAACCGGTGTTGTTAGCAATAACTTACTCTTAAAAAACTTTCGAATTGACATATGAAGATCAGTTGAAAATCAACAAACTGGCTTCAACTTTTGATTGGTGTTTTTGAAAAAGTGAGATAAAAGTTATCCCGATTAGGTTGTGAAGTTAAAGGGTGTTTTGAGAAGCGCTAATAAACCTAAACACAAATGCTAGCGTCTGATGTTATACTTTAACGAAAATGTTTAAACCAGTTTTTTTAAGGAAAATGTTAGGTACCCGGTATGGACCTGTAGGGGCCCGATTTCTCTGATTTTAGGGACCCGATTTTCTCTGATTCTAGGGACCGATGATAATTTTTTCTGATTCTAAGAACCCGATTTGAAATTCTACCCGATTCGGGTCCCTAAAACACCTTAAAAAAACTGTTTAAACTTTACAAAGTTAGCATGTTGAATGAGTTGATCTCAAGCATTGGTTAGTACTGTTATATAGGCTTCCATTGTTTCTAAAATTGTCATACCAAATCATTTGCCACGTCTGAAGTTTAATTCACGTTAAACATTTGGATAAGTGTACCGATAAAGAATTCATCTCTTACAAGTTGTAGCAAACAATTTTACCTTCTTTTGGAGACAAACTTAGTGGTCTAATTCCATTTGCTTCAAGAACGTATTTCGCTTCAGTCCAGCCGCTGTCCGGAGACCACATTCTTCCTTTTCCCATCAATCCCAATGCCATATGGGATAAAGGTGCAAGGTCTCCGCTGGCTCCAACTGTTCCTTGTTCCGGAATCCATGGTAGACAAGAGTCTGCAAGTGAAATTATCACGAGCTCTTGTACATTCGCACCTATGTAACTAATGAGTGTACGGAAAGCTACGTTTAATATGCTGCTGTGGCACACCTAAGGGGTTTTAGTGTTGAGAATTAGGACACTTTCAAATTGCTTATGCGCTCGTAAGGTGCAGCCTGCTGCGGGCATCTGGGCATTTTCCACGAATTTTTGCGTCATTTTTCGCATTGTCGCAATTTTTTCAAAACATGTTTTGTCTTTTGTCGAAATTTCGATTTTTGGCCTTCGAAACGTTTGGCTTGGATCAAATGTGTGTTTTTTTAACTTTTGGGGCATTACAAACGCGTTTTGTGCTGTTTTGAGATTTGAAAAACGCTGCGTACGCCGAACTGGATTCGAAAACAGGTGTGTGAACTGGCTCAGTGAATGGTGCAAATTAATTTCTAGCTGGTTATTGAAAACGTACGTTGCTAGAGCATCAAAAATTAAAAGACCCAGCTGAATAAATTGCTAGTACCGAAGCATTTTGGATCCGAACTTGGAACCGTGTAATTTCAACGCGCTTTGTGACCGACCTCGCAGCCAGAATTTTTGTCGTAAGCAGTGTTTCTCAACCAAGTGTCCGCGGACCATCACCAGGGGTGAGAAAAACGTATTGTAAGGGTATGAAAAACCTGCAAATTTCAAGTTTAGTGTTTCATCGTGAAACACTTCTGTTGTGCAGTGGGGTATATCATCATTCACCCTCCACTGCTCAGACATTGTGTCTATCACAGTGGTTTGGCGGGAACTGAGACAACCTATTAGTGCCATTATTGTCACGTCCTAAGTTGATATGGGGATAGTTACAATTCAAAAACTACAGTTCCAAACTGTTCATGGATCCAATGTAGCAGCTGGTAGAATAAGCTTGTTTCAATCTAAAGAAGTAGTTTATTTCAATTTTATAATCAGCTTATTTTACCCAGACTATTTTTTTTCAATCAAAGAAAAGTGACATTTCTTGTAGTTGTATTGAGAAGTATTTCTGTTGCAGCTTCGTGCAGCTGTTATTTAAATTTATCCAACACACCATTGTGCGTACTTATTCCATGTCCACATACATTTGTGAAGTTGGATGTCTACTCCAGTGCACATCAAATCAAAGTGTCGAAACAAATTGGAAAACAAGCAAACCTGTCAATCCGCAACCATGGATTGACAGGCTTGCTTGTGAGATACAACAGCAGATAGCTCATTAGCAACAGTGACATCGCTTTAAACTAGATGAACTTTCGATTGCCAACCGGTTGGTTTGCTTTTGGCTCTTTAGTGCTAGTAGCTTTATGGATCTGTTACTGTAGTCTACGCAGTTTCCCTTACCTTGCTTTAGTCTTTTTCGTCATTTCACTTGTAAGCTTTTGCTTACAAATTTGCTGGACTGAAGGTGCGTCGATGACGCGAAATCGCGATTTCCTAGCAAAGCAAATTGCGATCAGATTCGGCTCCGTCACACTTGTGTCTTGATGCTGAATTGTGGATACGTGCAGTCAGAATCATCGCAAGTTATGAAAGTAGTGCGTGGCAGGCTGATTCCTCTGGCTTAACAGTCAAACCTGGAGTTTTACTCTCTTCGTGCTATATGTTATACTTTAGCGTTTATTGCCGTCTTCTACCACTCGTAAGACCGCGAGTGAGTGGTGTTGAGTTCGCGTTGCATCCTCAACATGAAACGTCTTATGATTCTGGAATACAACTGATTGAGGACTTCAACTACTTTGAGAGCAATTCAGGAAAGCGAACTAGAAGCTTGTAGATGGCAATGACTAGGAAGAATATTGGAATACTAGAGCCATGCCAGGAAATGGACTTGATTGCAAGGGAATGAAACTGGAACGATGCCATGACTAGAAACATTTAGTCTACAAGGACATTGTGATGTGCATTTGTTTGTATTATAGTGTATTTATACTCCGCACGATAATTGCAAGTCACACTGAGGAAGAGAGCAACCCAAAATATTGTAGAAACCATTTACATCAACATTCAATACCAAATTATAAGTAGATTGCCCGATTTAGATGGATAAAGGCGCAAAGTGTTGCAGGATGGTTTTGAACTTCCGCGAAGCTGTATCGAACCACTGCGAAACGTTATGTAAGACCACTAGAGTCGCTCTGACATCCTGCGCGACGGGAGCTCAATTTCGGGCGCCGTCGAAACGCAAACGAATTGGCGTTGCGCAACGCGCGATTTATTGACCAATGAGAATTCGAGAAGCTTGAAAGTTTGGATGAAAAAATACGTCACCAGATCGACGGCCGGTTGCTAGATTGTTCATTCGAACCAGTCTTCCTCCGGCCACCGCCTGAGTAGCAACAAGTCTCCCCACCGCAGGACTTAAGATCACTGCCTAACGTTCACCTTAGCCCAAAGGTTGAGAAGAAGTTTCCCATCGGAAACTTATAACACAGTGTACAGATAGACTGAGACCTATTGATTATATGGCAGTATGGTTTACTCTCTTCCTCCATGAAAGAATTGAACTCGCATTAACCCCTGTTGTTTCGAAATACTTTCTGATGTGTTGAAATTAATAGCGCAGTGCTTAAAGTTACATTAATAAAACCATGAGTGAATACAACTTATTCTGGTGATTAAACTGAGCGTAAAGTCGAATGACAAAGGGCGGGTCTGAGTTTCTTGATTGTAAACGCGGGCGTGCCTTGAGTATGTTCCTATTATAAATTAACCAATGCTCTCGAGGACCTGCTCTAAATAACAGAGATCCCTGTTACAGTGGCAAAGGGGCAAATAAAAATGAACAAACCAATTTGATCAAAGTAATTTGAGACATTCAGAAATTCATCCTTTAGAAATTAATCCAAACAGAGCTTCATAGCAGAAAACAAGGATTTGAATGAATTTTTTGCTTTATTGTCTCTAATATGACTCCGCAAAACTTTTAGGTTTTATTCTGTTTCTAAGCCTCATCAATCTTTTTAAAAACAATTGACTTAATGAAGTTCTTTTTTGAATATATGTCGTCAAATCGCTTTGTATGATGTAAAATCTTGTCCCAGTCAAAACTCCGATTCAATCGCGTAAACTGAAATTCGCGTTGTTTACCACACCGGAACGACGAGCCGAATACTGCGCAGCGCAAAATTGTTTTTCAGTGACGAGCTTAGCTTCAACAGTCCCGTCAAACCAAGACCTCCTGTTTCTAGGAGACCTTGGTCAAACTGTAGCCCCAAGGTGTGCCAGTTAGGGAGAACTCGTATAGGTACCACACTTTAATTAATTCAAGTTATCAACTGGACGCACAGAGACACTACAACATGACTGGCCAACCCTATGGGGTCTTCTGTTGATGCAAGAAGATATCTTTCAGGTTTACCGCGTTTAAAAGCTAAGTTTGCTGTAAACTTTCGAGGAATCAGCCGACTGGACTCTGCTTTCATCTTTTTGTGATGATTCAAACTTGCACATACCTGTATTCAAGTAACTAACCTCCACACCGATGAAGAATTTGAATCAATCAGCAACTTCTTGATAGGAAATCGATTTCACGTAACACTACGCATCGTCAGGTTTACGGCTTTCTAATTTGGTGAAATGGAGTCTAGTCATGTAGTCATAAATGACATTAAATTTTGTGACTGAATACTGTTAAAAATATTGTCAAAAGCTAAAAGATTTGATCAGTAGCATACACAACACCAACACAAAGCCACTCATTTCATTCGCCAACGGTTTACTCGCCATTTGACTTGAGCTTATTTTTTCCGTGAATGCTGCAGGCTGCAAAAGCACAACACTGCGTCTGTGCGTTAATGTTATTTACTCCCGCGGATGCACTCACCACATCGGCATCTCAGACGAATCCGTAATGCGTTATTCGTAATTCGTCCTGGCTCATACAGGGGCGGCCCACAGACAGTGAGGCACTTCATCTTTTGATGAGAAAATTATTGTGCCGCTTAAGGCAGACCTTTGAACACTTTTTTTGAGGTTACAAAAGTTTTCTTAACTGTAAAATTCACTTTGCCAAAGCCCAGGGGCACCGAAAGCTTTAACGTGCAAGTCTAGAAAGTCACTGGAAATTTAAAGTGCTTACTGTTGAAAGCTTTCACCAGTGTTTCCAAACTTTCCATCGATATTCCGCTGTATCCTTTGCACAGAACGTTGATTCGTAAAGCAAGCAACATTCGTGTCCTTTCCGGTGAAAGTGGATCGCCAACTCCTGCGCTGTGAGACTCGATCAAGTTCACCTGAAGCTGCTTAAGGTCCTCTTGAGAAATCACAACTCGAGCAAACTTTCCAAATCCAGTAGTGACACCATAGACAACTGTCGAAAACACCGGGCATTGACGATTTTTCCACAAGTTCTCTCGAAAACAACTAGGACCAAGCTTTTCGACACATGTCTGTGTTCAAGTAACTACAATATATAGATTTTATTTGAATAAGATTGCCGGACTTTCGGTGTGTAAATCGATTTCCTATAAAAATTTGCCGACTTGTTTGTCACCTTTATTGAGACTAGTTACTTGAATATAGTTATGTGCAAATTAGAATCATCGCTAAGAGAAGAAAGCAAAGCCTATTCACCTGATTCCTCGGAAGGTACAGCAAACCTAGAGCTTTTAATTTTCAGTAGCAAAGTAGAAATTAAAGTACAACATCAATGATCAATGATACTGCTTATGTAGAGTAAAATGCAAGACTTTAGATAACAACTAATAAGAAATTTAATTAAAATCTTTCACAAGATCATTTTGGTAAGGTTTTATAGTTGGCAGCACTATGTCGAAGGATTCGTTAAAGCCGCTATGGATAACGTTGCATTCCTGTTGAAAGCATTTTTTATCCATGTTGGATTTTTGCAGCTTTTGCAACCAGTGAAGATGGACGTATTTGAGTTAAACAACCGTTTATCATTTATTGTGTTCAGGGTTATTTCAAAGTTTGAAAAAGAAAAGGGCAACAGCAAATACATATTGTCAAATTCAACGACATAATGTCACTTCCAACCTTAATAATCAACTGCCCTGTGCACATTTGTTTAAGTCGCCTGCGGCAATTACATAGTTCAGACAACGCACTACTGACAGGTAGGAAAATATCTGACGTCCTGCTTCTTATTCCATTTATTCCATTATTATTTATTTGTGTTTTTTAATGAGCAAACCACCAATGGACAACTTAAAAGTAAATATTGAGCTATTTCCTTTCAGAGGCATCGACCTTAACTGTCAAAGAGTTGGAGCAGATAGCTTTACTAATGCTGTTCAAAAGATTACAAGGTTTCATTCGCTGTTTGCTTTCGGCGCTTTGATGTTGCTTTCTCTCATGGGAGAGTGCGAATCCTTCGCGTAAGGGCCTGTACGGCGGAATCTCACTCTACGTAGTGGAAAGCTGCTCTCTACAAGGCCTTGAAAGAAGTGTGCGGTGAAATGGTCAATGGTCAATGGTCAATGGTTTATTGTTTCATATGACTCAGCCAACAAGCAGAAGCATCATAAAAGCCATCGCATGCAGTAAGCCAATCGTTAGCGAACATTAGAGCAAATGAAAACACAATGGCACAATAGTTGATCAGTGTAAACAAAGAGGGGCGCTG
>Ga0210059_1013558_pt1 | contig 12180 bp, 7 predicted proteins | sample Ectturendosymbi2_FD_188042 | JGI IMG/M metagenome (GOLD analysis project Ga0210059, IMG submission 188042) | Ecteinascidia turbinata endosymbiont from Florida, USA - Sample 2 (SPAdes) (version 2) | ecosystem: Host-associated > Tunicates > Ascidians > Unclassified | place: Key West, Florida...
AGGCGACAGCACTTTTACTGTGCAAGCAAGCTAAATATAATATTCAAAGCGTATAACGAACCAGCCCTAGTGAATGGATGATGGTACGTCACACTACAGAGAATCACGATGAATGTTCAATAAAATCTTGTTTAAATTTCCAGAGCGTGTATCCCTGAAGACTTTGGTGCTTCGTACCCCCTCCTTTGGCTCCTCGTACCCCCAAGTGGTACGTGTACCCCCGGTTAAGAACCACTGTTCTAGAATATTAAAGTTACTGGACAACCTACACTTCCTTTCCGTAGCAAGAGTTAGACTTGCAATAAATTTATTACAATTTATCGATGATAGAACTGTGGTTCGTGAAACAAGCAAAGAAGACCAACATCGGTTTTCAAATTTTTGTTTATTTTCTTATGCAGAATGATTACTCCCAGAAAACATTGTGAAGATATTGATGTATATCGCTACATTTCGAATACAACTTCACCACTATAGAGAGAAATGAGAATAACAAAAATTAATCATTCACATTGTCGACCAAAGTAATTATGATTGGTGAAAAACTCTGGTTTGAAAGTTGCCATTTATAATAAAGGAAACATCTTCAGTTTTGTTATACTGCACATTAACAAGCTATTCAGATTACATTATTCATTTAAGATAAATCAACAGCTGCTTTAAATCACACAATTGCAGTACTGGCAGAATATCCTCAAAAACATTGTTTTTTCACGCAAACACCCAGCACAATATCGCGCTTGTCAGAAAAAAGATCGCGTCGACTTTCGCTGAATCAGAACCGTTGCATCCATCTGCACAAATATGCAGTTAATAAAGATTAAACGGACGTAAATAAAAAAATGGTTTATGTAAACTCATATGAGGTGGTTTTATCTTATCCTGAAGTTCTGTCTGGCAAAAATGAGTGTTTTTTAATGTAAGGTCTTTTTGATCATTTAGCAGTCTGCTTAATGTGGTCAGCATTTAACTGAGACAGTTTTTCCACCTATCCACCATCATAAAACACTTACCCGGAACTGTGGTAAAATAATAAGCATAGTTCACGATAATGATTGATATTTCGGGAATACTTGATGTCATGGATCATGACATAACACTGTCGAAAAACACTTCTCATGCTTACTAGATTCCATTTCCAGGTAGATTTCTAGAAGGTTATTTACAGCTCTGTGTTTGTTCGATTGTTTCATAACCAGTTTATCAAAAAATATGTAAATTAATAAATCAAATAAATATGAAAACGGTGAATCTTTTTCTTGTGGAAACTTCTCTAAATGACCGATGTTGTACGTTTAAAAATTTCAAACCAAAAAGAAATTCCTCTTGGAGTTCCGAATATGATTACCATTGCGATAGGCACGACATCTACTCTGATACTTTTCAGCAAGCGTTAAAATGACTGAGGTCGCCAAGTTTTAAAATGTTTTACGAGACTTTTCTTGTTTTTAGCCTGACTTCAAATTCTTCTTTTATTCGATTGGTATCAAGGGTTCCTACGCACTTATTTCCTTTGTCTTGTGACAGTCGCAGTTTGCGTGTTTCTACACATTTGCAATTTAATTTATTGAAACCAATGGTGTCGTGATGACGGTGAAATCCATTTTCTCTCCTACGTGTGAATGTGTGCTGATTCTGTTGCTTTTACTCGATTGAGGCAGGATGCAAGTAAATGATATGAACAGACACGAACAGCTGCAGCTCACAAATGTAGAAAGCAGGAAAATCCTGAAGCTCAACAAATGAGTAGAGCTTCCGCAAATTGCAATTTTTAAGAGCATTCACAAACCCTGCAACTTTTTGCACCCTACGGACCGATTTTCCAGTTGTTCTGTTCTATCAGAACAACTGGAAAGTATATTAATTTTGGTGTAGCCTAAATGCTCTCGGCCGAAACTGCAGGACAACTTGCAAAATCATCTTGGAGTGAAACTGTTAACGTCTTGCATAAAGACTGTTCAGCAACAACTGAAGCAGGTATAGAACATTTACCTGTGGAGCAAATGCAAGTAGTGAGTCCAAACGCGCTGGAGCAACCATCACTCCCTGATTTTTCGCAGAGTCTTGTTTCTGTCTCTATGCCGAATACTGCAAAAAACAACTACAGTAGTGCCTGACTTGGCTTTATTTCTTCGAATTGCCATAACCACCAGAAATGTGACCAACTTAGAACCTTAAATAGGCACTTCGACATCCATTGGTTTGTGAGACAAACGCTCAAATTACCAGGTACTTTCCCTGATAAACTAAATTTTAAAATTAAATTTTTTAAGGAATTCTACCCTCTGAAAATTCATATTTGTTTTAAACAAATGATATTAAAGATTTTAAGTGAAATGGAAAATATGCAGTTTTAAATTGCTATAAATCTGCAAGAAATTAAAGGGTTTAGGATAAAATATGGGCAAAGCTGCAAATGCTACAACGCTTGTAGTTCAATTATTTAAAAAATCAAAAGTTTTGTAAGCCACTGCAGTTACTCCAACATGAATATTGGTGTATCGTAGAAGAAGAATACCAAATCGAAGGAATTGTTACATTGTTTTTGTATCCTTGTTTTTTCTTCAACGCGCAATTATTACTAAGAATTCATAAAATATTACCGCTTTCATGAAAATAGACATCTTAACTTAAAAAGCAGGATGAATTTTTAACCTTTAAAAGAAGCAGATGAATCCACCAGAAAATAAGAAACCTCTTTTGGCATAAAGAACATTGTCTTCTCGATTTGCAAAGCGCATGAAATAACTTTTCTGGCTGAACAGTGTGCACTTGTGCAAGTGCCCTACCAGCTGCTATTATTAAGTAAAGTGTTGATAGCATGAGTATAGCTTCCTTTTGGCCGCTATTTGTGTATTTCTCAAAACCAAATTTTATGTTATACTTAAATGCAAGAAAACAATATGTTCTTCCGAAATGATTGCTGGCAAATGGTAAGCGGCGAAACTGGCTTTCATTTTAAATTGCACTAATATGTTTGTTTACATTCTTTTGAATATATAACATCTTTGTGATTTATTTTTAGAAATCAGGTTTTTAACGAGGGTTTGTCATATAGATATGATCTTGTTTGGTCATCTTTTTTGAGCAGAAACTGCTACCCATTTTGGGAAAAGCTGTCACCCACTTTTGAAAAAGCATGCTAGGCTACTTTGCCCAATTATAAAATGCAGTGAATACACAACCAGCTGCCGTTTTGTCAGATTTTCGTTGAAACATTTCTTTTTTCTGCAGCAGAGAAATTAACGATTATTGCACATCCCTGACTGTTCTTTTGACGGTCATAAATTCAAAGGGAAGTAATGTTCAAAGGGAAGTAATGCTTTCATTTTCTTGGATCTTGCTTGACGTTCTTTCTGTGAATTGCTAAAAACTTGACATAGGGTTAAGATGAAATGCATATCTGCGCTTTTTTACAACAAATGATATGCCTGGAAGAAATGCGCAATCCAATTTTCAACACTATGGCAACTTTAGCAATCCCGATGTACGTGTCGTAAGTATAAACGAAAGCACCTTATACCAAAGCTAGCGAAAAAAACAGCGCCAGCTACAAACATGACCGAGTAAAGCACAAAGTGACAAACAACGTTAGCACATGCTTACAAACAGTGTACATCTCAAAAAAAAGAAAGAAAAATTTTTCACGTTGTCTTGGAAAAGTCCTATAAAACATTTAGGAAAAACAACTGTTTTTTTTCCTGCATACTGTATACTAATTTGCATCGCTGCATGTCTCTGCATTTTCAAAAGAAATGTAATATGGATTGAACAACCACCGATATCCTACAACTTACTTTCTGCATGAATCTTTTTACAAACAGTGTATCCTGTTCCGCAGTCAGTAGCTTCAATCCCAGAGAGGCTAGAAGTGCTGCAAGATGAACTCACTGAACTGCACTGATAGCAACGTATGGAAGAACCTGCAGAAGCATCAGGTAATGTAAGTGATGTAACAGCAAATAGATATGGATTCATTTCATTACAATAAAACAGTTCAAATCATTCGCTGAGAAAGGTTTTCACAGGATTGTTTTTTGATAGGCCAGCAGTAGAAACCCATGTTCTACATGAAGAAGCAAACTTACCCATGCTGCACATCATCCCAAACACTATGAATATGGTAAGAAGTCTCATCGCTGTTGTACCGTGATCCAAACAAAAAATGTTCTATAAATTATCTCTAACGCATTTGCCAAGCTGCAAGTGAAAGTTTTGCTGATGAGAGAACATAATTTAACACATTGGTTAAATTAAACATCTGTTCATTTTTAATAAGATCCTCAAAACTTCTACATTTATGCTTGAATCTAATTATTTACCATAATTGAGTTGCTATCTGTTCAGTGAAGACAAGTGAGTTAGATAGCGTGAGAAACCGATTGGCTAGTCACGTGGAAGTTTACTTTCCACAAACTTTAACTTTTGCTTTATTTTCTATTCAAAAACTCTTGGATCCACTCCTGCGGAAACAGCTATTCAAATTACTTGATCTACGCTTTTTTCTTAACCCTGGCAACGACATGCCCACTCTGTGTTTGCTTGAATGACTTCTGGCTTCAGTTCATGAACCTGATGCGCTTCTAATCTGGACTTTCATCCTCCATCGAGCATATTATCGAGCTAGAAGCAGTGGAGTGGCAAAATATAAACCTCAGGCATAAACCATAAAGTGATTTGGACAACCGGAAGAAAAATTGGGTTCACTTCAGGTGGATGGGTAAGAATTTCAAAACTCGAAGGTTTCGCGGACATTTTCATGCTTCAATTAATGAAGTATACTGGGATGTAAACCACGGAATATTCAGCATCCGTTAATAAATTCCCGCCGAAAAACCGCATTCATCCCTTGGTCTGAAAGAGCAGAAATTATGTGCAAAACAGTAATCAAGTGCCCTCCTATAGCTGCTGTACTTCTTTATTGTAATTTGATTGCGTGCTCTTTCACGATTTTACAACTACATATCTGGTTATGTAAGTGCTGAGCCTTGGTTGTTGCATACAAGGGTTTTGAACAATGAGCACTGATCTCCATGGGTACTTTTCCTGCAGCTGTTTTTTGCACAGTTCAAATTCCTTTGAATGCTTTAAGAGTAGAGCAAACCAACTGAAGAATTTTGCCAGATTTCCGCAGACAAATCAAGAGAAGTCGTAGGACATGATTTTGAACAGCTCCCCAAAACGAAAACCTGCGAGTCTACATCCGGGTTTTTCAACGTAGGGCCGGAGTTCTACTGCTGGCCGACCATAGGCTATAGAAACTGCTGCCCCTTTTCACCTAAGAGGAAAATCTTGTCTGTGCCATGTGAGTGCCGAAGGCACTGCAAAATGCTTAAACAAAGCACTCAAAAAAACTTTCGAAGAAATTTTGGCGCCCCTGGAAATTCTGCCGTCCTAGGCTACAGCTTCGAGAACCTATATGGGAAATCCGGGCTTGCCTGAACGTCTCTTACTGTAGAATAATGTGAAAAACTACATGCTTCACTGCAGAATAATGTGAAAAACTACATGCTTCACTGCAGAATAATGTGAAAAACTACATGCTTCATGTCATAACAGGATGCTCGAAAGCTGCTGCTTCGTGGCAAAGTCTATCGCGTTGTCGTAACGCAAAATGATCTCTCTCACTCAGTTGGACTGATCCTGTGCAGTGTTGCCTGTAATATTTTAGTTTTCATGTGGGCAATATAATGTCACTGTGGTAAGCCATTTCTCGATCATTTCATACTGATGAAAACAGCAGTACAGTTTCGTACGATTTAGGCTGTTTGCGACTTCCGAAACCAGCCGGTAGGCACTCACTCGGAAGCAAAACTTGCATTGTCCAGGCAGTTTTGAAATATCTTCCAAGACGTCGTCGTTGACAGAAATGACAAACGAAATATTTTCAATACCTGTAAAGATTTCTTTTAGCGCAAGTGTGTGGCAATAATTCTTAGAATTAGCTTTCTTCTTGAACAAATCGGTCAAAATATTTTTTATTCTTCTGTAAGTATTACAAGGTTTTCTCTAAAAGTTTGACTTGGCATGCATTCCTTTGACTTTTCAGAGCTCAAGTTAGCTGGCTGGAGTCGCCCTTCGAAATGGCTAGTTTGAAATATTTTGTATGTTAAGGCTTAATTTTTAGAGTATGTTTGGTAAGAATGTAGCGGATTGCGTCTAGCAGACCATTCTTTTTTTTCCTGCGTCTGTGGATACCAACATGTTCGGGACTCCTGTCTGCTTACCAGAGTAGAAGCAATTGCCAAACGTTTTGTAGGTTCGTAGCATGATTTGCAATATGATAGGGATTCAAACCGACATATATAGGGTGGTCCAATACGATGTATCCATTTTATTATTTCTATCATTTCCTATCAAATTAACACAGGGTTCTGTTTTCCAGGCAAACCATAGTTCCAAGGCTTAATTTCCTAGCTACAATGGATCAAGCAGCAAGATATTCCATGTAAGAGAGGATCACGATTGTAGAGGTTTATATCGCGAGGATACCAGCTATCCAAACTCTACGTCAATTTCGGAAGGAATTTCCAGGCAAAAACTCTCCAACCAGACTCAAAATAAAGCGCCTCCTGGACAAGTTCAGGGAGACCGGAAGTGTACAGGATAATGCGAATGGTACAGGATGCACCCAAACGGGAAGTTTACAAGGCGGCGATTAGCTCAGTGGTAGGATGTCCGCCTCCCAACTGGAAGGTGGGTGTTCGATCCACGGCCATTGAGTTAATTGCCGCCAACTGTCGTTAAACAAATGAGTCGCATTGCATGCGATCAAAAAAAAAGTTTACAGGATGCATCCAATGAAATCGGACAACGATTATTGGAAGAAAAGTAATATCTCTAAAGATCGGTCCCGAGAAGCTACGCGCAGGAATGCTGAATCGTTTAGCGCTGGTGCTCCTCCTCACGGTTCTTAATTCATGGGCAGAAACTCTTCAACCAGACTCAAGAGCCTCCTGGACAAGTTCAGGGAGACCGGAAGTGTGGTAATTCCATCAAGCTGCAGCTGTTTCCTCAACCCTAGAAACAACAGCTGAGGGTTCAGAAGAATTGACTATGTTGCTACTCTGTGGAAGAAATGTGCTTGCTGTGTATTTTTAATTAATGATGACTTTATGGACTGCTGTGCTTATTGAAATAAAAGAAAGCCCGAGAGATGCGCATTTAAAATTGAATATCTCTGTGTCTATCAGTGGTGTCGAAGCTAATGCTCTGGTTGACATAAGTCATTTAAGTGACCGTCTTGCGAAGCGTTTGAAATTTAAACTTGAGAGCAGTAATCACTGCGTCTGATTAGCGTTCGAAGGCTTGAACTCGCAAAGGTTGGAAACGTGTGAGATAACTATAAAACTTCGTGGACAAGTATTTGGCAATGTGCGCGTAACAATTCTAAGAGATCTTCTGACTGACGTCATTCTTGGTCAAGACTTCATGCAACGACATCAAAATGTGAACATTTAGGCTATTTTGGTAGATCAAGGCCTACTTTGAATCTTAATATGACACAAGCTGCTGTCACAGATGCTCCAGTCCGACTGTTTGAACACCTAAGCGACGACTGTCATCCTATCTCCACTAAGGAAAGAAGGTATTCGAATGATAACAAAGAGTTCATTTCTATGGAAGAAAAGGGTCTCTTTGATGAAGGCCTCATCAAAGTGGTTAACTCTCCTTGGTATAATTGAAGAGAACCATAAAAAGCGTATGGTAATTGATTTATAGTCAAACTATCAACAAGTTTGCGCAACTTGACGCTTATGCTTTGACCTGCATGCAGGATATTGTAAACGGTGTTGCTCAATACAACATCTATTCAACTCTTGGTTTGACTAGCGCGTATCATCAAATAAAGTTGCCTCCAGCTGACAGAATCTATACCGCATTTCAAGAACGTGGCTCGTCATAGTGTTGGAAAAGGATGTCGTTTGGTCTGAATAACGCCGTTCCCTCCTTCCAATGGACAATGGATGACCTTATTAAAAGTACAAATTGCGAAGGAACGAATGCATATCTCGGCAACATCACTGTTGGAGGACGAACTCAGGAGGAGCACGATCGTAATCTGAACAAACTCCTCGAGGCCACCAGAAATAGCAACTTCAAAAAGCGGCGCGAACAAAAGATTTTTTCTATCTGGATCTGTTTATGTCAACACTGCTTCCTTCGTGCTCAAATCGCATTTGTCTACTTGACCTTACACCAGCTGTTTCATTGCGCTAAAAGCACAATTGTTAAAACATTAGCACGAGTTAATCTACACTGATGTTATCTCACTGCTACTGGTTTGACTGCCGCTCGACAGTGCGGGTTGCTGCTCTTCTATTATTGACATACTACTGTGGTATGAGTGGACACGCATATATGCTATCGGTTAGCTGACATGTCGACGGTTGTGCTGTTCTCTCTGGGAATGGTGGTGCTTGAGAAAATCACTTCTTATACATATTTCGTTCATATACCTTGCTGTTATTTTCTCGTCGATGGATATTAATTTGTGTGGCAGCAGGTCATAAATGTGCATCTGTAAAAGAATGCTCTTAAATTGCTAAATTCGACAGGTTTTCTCTCTGCATCCTCTGGATTTTCTTGCATCGCACCTAATGGTGGAGTTCCGTATACTACCGTCCTACGGTAGCCACGCGTCGGTCTGGCATTCTCTCAAGGCTGAAATTCGCTCCGTTATACGGTTGTTGCACAGGGCTCTCACAAATGCAAATCCAAAAGTCCCTAGAACAGCACCAAAAAATCCTTAAATCTGTGCTGATGCAGCATAAAATCAGAGTCCCATGATAAATGTTAAAAATAGATCCAAATATAATTTACAAAATAAACTGGAGTAGTTCATTTCACACATTTTCATACTTTTACGAAAATCTCTAAATCCTTAAAAAATCCCTAGAAAGGGTCAAAAGCAAAAGTTCCAATCTGGGGACAAAATCCCTATAAGTGAGAGCTCTGATTGTGCATGATGTTTCAAAATACGGTAAACTTTAATCTTCATTGGATTCACCATGATGATGATCACCAGACAATGCAATCACGCTGGGTTGTTGTCATCTGACTCGTGATGTACGACGAGGTAAGTAGAACTTCATGTTTGGGTAGAGGTGTGCGGTAGAGATGAGCGGACCAGGGTTCTCACAAATGCAACTCCACAAATCCTTAGAACAGTACCAAAAATTCTCTAAATCTGAGGTGTTGCAGCATAAAATCGTAGTGCCATGAAAAATGTTAAAAATAGAACCAAATATGATTTGAAAAATAAACTAAATTAGTTAATTTTACACATTTTCATACTTTTCCAAAAATCCCTAAATCTCTAAAAAATCCCTAAAGACGGTCAAATGTTCCAATCTAGGGACAAAATGCCTAAAAGTGAGAGTACTGCTTATACGTGATAAACTTCGCAAAGGTACGTGATAAACTTGCGTGCAGTGCTTTGCTGCATATGCAACTTACAACGCTTAATTTGCTGCACATGCTGAGCAGATTTCAAAGTCAATCATGTGACGCGCGACATAATTAAAAGAGCGGGGTTAAAGGGTAAAGAAAGCATTTTAATCTGCACGTAATTCGATTTTCTTATTCTGTTACAAAAAAAAAAATTACCAATTCGCCAGTACAGAACCCGACGAAACAAAATCAAATAAAAACACACGACGAATTGCGTATAAAGGTACAATACCCGTTACAAGTTATCAACGCATGAAAACATCAACGACGATTTTTTCATCTGTTTGCAGTTGTTGCTGGCTGCATTGTCCAAACTGCGGTGACATGAGTTTTTGTGCCTGCTGCAGCGAACTAGCGTGCACAAATTCTTAGCTGAAATTGAAAAAGAACGTATATGTCAAACACTTGGACTTTGTCCATCATTGTTGCATGCCTGGCGAGCATGATTCTATAATGGATGTAACAATTTGCATTACGAATTCGAATCCGGATTCGGCTCAAATTTTTTTTCAAATTTGAGAATCCGACTCCTGTTCAGACTCCGGCAACCATCGATGCAGCCGAAAGTCAGCAGTGTTTGTACTTAAACAATGATATTTACAAAGACCACGCAGATTCCTGCTAGTGCCGAAAATAAAAACTGACTCCGGGTGCGGTTTTTCACAAATTTTTTACTCCAGCTCTGGATCCGATTTCAAAAAAAAAAAACAGAATCTTGCCCGAGTCGACTCCAGCACTTCAGAACCGTGGACACTTCTGGTGTCAACCCGTAACTGCGCCAACGGGGTTCGTCGCGTGTGTGCTCGCGCACAGATCAGGTGCTCTGATCTCGTTTCACCAGTCGAAGTTATCCTTCTGCTAGCGTACGCCTTGCCCACGGTTTTGTGTTTCTGCTGTCGTGTCATTTGTGGAAATATTTCTGCTGCTGCTAATCAGAAGCCTCTTGCAAATAAAGATTTGTGCACCAGGAAATCTGTGAAACGAATTTTGAAAACGGTGAGAACGAACGCCTTGCTTCGGCTTGACAACTTGAAATGTCAGGTAGTTTTGTCGGGAGACAGAACAGTGCTCATACAACGACTGCACTGCCTCGTTGTTCGTAGCGTTTGACCAGCAATTCTGCATGTCACGACGACCGTCCCCACAAGCAACCTCCACACTGGCTACCCAAACTTCTACATTGTTTCCTCAGACCGGGAAAGCTATACAGAAAGTGCAGATGTGCACTTGCACACCAGTCATGATGCCTCAGCTGTAAACACAATGCGACTAAAAACAAACTTGCTTCAATTGAGTTGTCATGTCTTTAGTTGGTCAGATATTTTAAAAAGAGATAATTGTTTAATGATTGTCTTCATGATTGTCTTCTCTGTTTGTCTTGGGACATTCCTCTCACAAGCAACACTTTTGAACAAGCCTGCTTTCTCGATAATCAAGGCAATTTACTGCTGAAAGTGATTGATAGTGTAGACAGGATATATTTTTCAAATTTTTTATTAAACGAAGCATATACTTCTCTACCTGAAACATAGGTGTAGGAGCAGGAAATTTTTGGGGGCGCGAAGGATTTTTGCCCGAATTACCCCAAACTTGCCCAAAAAAATTTTGGGCCACTTTTTGTGCATTGCCTCATGAAGGCCGTATTTAGGATGACCTCCAAAACAAGGTCTTAATGTGATTTGGGCGCCATTTTTTCAAATCAAAGCACGTTGGCCGCCATTTTTTCAAATCAGCTTAGCCGCCATTTTTGCTTGCATTTTCAGAGAGTTTGCCCAGATTTTCAGGGTTTTGCGAAGGTTTTCACAGATTTTGCCCGAATTTTCAGAGATTTCGCCCAAATTTTCATCAAATCAAAATTTTGGGGGTGAGCTTGCACCCCCTTCTCTTACACCCCTTTCTCCTTCACCACTGACCTGAACTGTACGGTCTTTATACGTTCTTGGCTACGTTTGCAAGCCACAAGCTTGAAATCAGCTGTAACAGCCAAACACTTGTACTTACAGCTATAATTTCCAAATGTACTTTGATACATAACAAAATTAGTTGTGTTTACTATTCTAAACAAGTGCTTCATTCATTGTATGTTTCTATATTGTTTAGAACTTTAAACATCTAAAAAGTGAAACGCATTTTTTCATTAACCTTCTGTTCGAGTTTTGAGGCAAGTGGTAAAACCATTTCCACAGTCAGTAGGTTTATCTTTGGCGAGACCAAACGTAGTGCAAGAAGATAAAGTCGCAGAAGTACACTGATAACAACGTATGGAGTAACCTGAACAAAAAAACTTAATGCGACTTGGTCATACAAAAGAAAAAATACTAAAATACTAACTTTGCAATAAAACGACTGCATATCACGGATGGAAATATTAGATGAAATCACAAAATCGTAAACTTGCAGCATTGCAGTTTTGAAGGATCAAGCAACGGAACTGATGCTCTGCATAAAGATGCTACACACCCTACCGAACACCACTCCATGGACCAGGAATGTCTCGAGAAGTCTCATCACTGTTGTTCAGCAATTGGAGAGGAAGACAGATGGCTTCACGTGGCCCTCACTGTTGCGGCATTTCTCGAAATGCTTACTAAATCTGTCAACATGAGAGCAACCGCTGCTACCCGTACTGGATGTATTCGGCATGGGGCGGGTCATCAAACGCCCTTCTCAGGGCGCGGCAGCAGAAATGCTGCCAAAGACCTACGACCCAACATACTCCAGCTGAAC
>Ga0210059_1013559_pt1 | contig 12178 bp, 9 predicted proteins | sample Ectturendosymbi2_FD_188042 | JGI IMG/M metagenome (GOLD analysis project Ga0210059, IMG submission 188042) | Ecteinascidia turbinata endosymbiont from Florida, USA - Sample 2 (SPAdes) (version 2) | ecosystem: Host-associated > Tunicates > Ascidians > Unclassified | place: Key West, Florida...
GTTTCTGCAACGTTTCAGCATGCGTCAGACAACACAAAGGGATTATCACAATCCTACAGATACCTACTATAACACCCAATTTTCTGCAGTTGAAATACGATTAGGTTGCATTCCAGCAACCATGGTGTCCTACAGTACTTTTTGGAAGCAAAGCACCATCAGCAATTAGCGTATATAGGCTACCAGGCCGTTAATTTTGTATGTAAATTGCAACAGCATTTTTCTGTGTACAATACTGACATCCAAAAACTGCAGTGAAACAGCAGTCTAGCGTACTACAAACTGTACAACCAGGCCATGTTACGTAGCCTGCAGAATTTCACTACACTCCACAGTCACACAGCGGTTTGATGGCGTTTTTACTGCAATATGGATTGCAAAACTAAGTTAAAACCAACACGTTGTACCATTTCAAAACTGCAGACGTGATTTAAATTCAACAATGCATCATCCAACCAACGCAGGCGTTATAACGACTCCCAAACCCAAGGCGGCTGCTAAGCAAACACTTACCTGGGAACTCACTTACGAACCACGCAACTACGAGCGTGCTGTGAGCACTTTCCCAAGAGCTCATTCGATCACTCAAGCAGTTGGTGATTCAGCAGTAATCGTGTCACGTGACCAGGAAAGTGAGCTGATGAGCTCACTTAAAGCGTCATGTAAAAAGCCCTAATAACATAAAGCTTTCCCCACTCGACTAGGTAGACTCTGCTATTGCTGCTACGAATTCAACGTCATACTGTGGCGAATCACCACGCCACAAATAACCAAGCGAACATGCATCCCACAGTTGTATTCTTTTGTGCCACATGTCTTCCATTCTGGTGGTTTTGATTGGTTGAAGAGTGAATTGCAGTGACGTGTAATCGGTCTGAAGTCGAAATTGCTGCTGAATCAGGTTTATTCTTTGACTGCGAATGCTAGCCCGACTCAGAGCGCTCGGCCAGTTTCAGTGAGACGATTTGTTTTTGAAGATTCGGTTTCTGGGGATTCTGTGGAGGTTTTCAGCATAAGCATACGGCATGGGGATGCAGGGGATGCAGTCGCATCCCCAACGATGAAACATTGGCCTTTATTTGGGCAAAAATTTTTGAAATTTGGGCCAAGTATACATCTACATTCACATGTGAGTGAGTCTATTTTCCAAACTAAGGCAAAGTAATAACCAAATCAATGACAAAATAATAACCAAAACGGCAAAATAGTCTGAAACTATTTTGCCGTTCTTTTTGCCCCTGATAGCAAAATAGACACTGCCCTTGAGTAAACTGGAATCGTATGGTAATTCCGACAGCCTTCATCGAATTTGGGCCAACTAAAAAACTTTGATAACGTTTTGGGTAAAATTAGAAGCATTTGAATAAAATAGGAGCATTTGGGTAAGGTACAACAGCTTCAATTAAATTTTGGCAAATGAGAAAAGCTTCAATCCAACTTCTGTGAAAACAAAAACAATTAGATAAACTGGAAACACTTGGGTGAAGTCCATCAGTCAAATCAAATTTTGCCAATTTGCAACAGCTTCATTCAATTGTAGGCAACTTCAAACAGTCTTGTTCAAAGATGGGCTATACAGAAAAGCTCTTTAACATTTTAGTACGTTTACAAATGTATGAGTGAATTATAAGAGTTTTATTCAAATTGGGATAAAATCAAAATAATTTAGGTAAATTTTAACAATCTTCATGATATTTTAGCAAATTGGGACAACTTCATTCAAATTTGGGTGAAGTGAAAAATGTTTCCATAATTTGGAGAAATTTGGCTAAATTCCAACAGACCAAATCAACTCTGGGCAAATGAACATAGCTCCATTCAACTTCGGGCCAAGTGGAACATTTTCATTCAATTTTGGGTAACTTCAAACAGCTTCATTCCAATTTGAATAATATACAACCACTTCATTTAAATGTGCATACATTTAGAAACATTTGGGCAAATTCCAACAGCCTTAATCATATTTGGGTAATTGAAACAGCTTCATTCAAACTTGGGTACAATTAGAACCATCTGGGCAAATTGGAAGAGTGTCATTCAGATTTGCATATATTATAAACATTTGAGCAAATTACAACAGCCCGAATCAATATTGGACCAACTGAAACAACTTCATCCAAATTTGGGAAGAATTAGAAACATTTAAATATTAGGAACATGTAGTGGTAACTCACCGTTCCAACTAACCCTAATTTTTGTAAACCTCACACTGTTGATGCTATAAAGTGTCAACTAAAATGTAGCTTTAGCTGCAAAATGTTTTGCGGTAGTAATGTGCTGTGATATGATACTGTGAAGTCATCGTGTTTCAAACGTGCTTGATGTTGTGAGATTTGCAAGTGCAAATCTGTTTCCATGAAGTAGTTATGAATACTGTAGAATTAACTACGTAACTGCAGCTGTAATATGTTGCGTGGTGATAATGTAACTGTGATTTTATACTGTTTAGGTTTTCATATTTTCCATTTGTTTCATGCAATTAATTGCATATGTTGCATCCTACCAAATTTTATTGTTTCAATTTGATGCTGTGAAGTGACGTTTTCATGAACAGTAGCAACTGTACTATTTATTGCACTGAATAATTCACTTATGCTAATGCAGTGCAGGGAAGCACTGCCATTTATAAATCATTCTTGTTGAGGTTATAAGTCATTTGTCATTGGAAATGTGCATTTGTACACATTCCTTAGTAGTTGATCATATAGGCTGCAGTATTTGCGTGTATCAGTTCCATAATGCTATTTTTTCTTAGCATGCTGTGTTCAATGCACATTCAACTGTCTAAATTGGAGTGGATTTTTGATTTTCATAATGTGACTTTAGAAGCTGTAAACGTTCAAGTAAGTTGTAGTATTTTAAGTACAACGCGTTGCAGTGAAGATTGCCCAATGTGGAAGGTTAAGCTATATGCTATGTATTAAATTGCCTCCTTTCCTTCTACTTACTTGAGACTTGACCTATTTGCAGCAATGTAACACTTCAGATTGTAACCCGATATTTTACTCCTTTTCCAGATTGACTGCAATTGTGGCCAACACAAATGCACACATCTATGCTAGAGAAGAACAGATCTTAGCTATTAGGATGATCGTGTTGGAAGAATAAGTTTAGAACGTATATAAAATTTGAAAATGAAGATTCTGAACAACACCTTACACGCGTGGTGGTGTTGCGGAGCAACAATGCATTACCATGATGTAACAATGCATTACCATGATGTGGTGGAAATCAAACTTCGCTCCCATGAGCATTAAGTTAGACTGTAAATAAATCCTTAACAAACATTTCCTTTTCAGCGGCAACCAAAAGATTGCACACGCTTCTGTTGGGGCGTGACATAAACTGTTCGTCATAAAGTTGCTACATTTAAGCATAAAATCGCTTTTTGAAGAAGTTATTTTAACGGGAAATAATATAAACGTTTTGTGTGTAGTTTTTGCATTGTTCATTTTGTTTCGTAGTGCTTAAATTGCATCTTGAAAAGTTTCTGTAATGTTTTAGCGTTTCTGTAAGCCGTTTCTGTTTAAGCGTCTAGCACAGAGCATTCCTCAGGAAACGCGTGCATTCCCTGCCCACATGCGACGGCGTGTGGAAAGTTTCCAGCCAGGCGCGGCTGATGCAATGCTACTTGACCGTAGGGTTAATTGCGAACGGGCAGGCATAACAAACAAGCTCACGACATGCTTCTCGCTAAAATGAGTAATGACCTGAAGCTGTTTGCGCGCATCCAAACGTTTGCGGTCAGAATCGAACTTGGGACGACTTAGTCGCCAAACCGACATACGTGGCTTTATGCAGCAGGTAAACAGTTGTGCAATCCGAATTCCTTCGAGCTGTCACAAGTAAACACGCGCAGGCGAAAGTCAATTTTTGCCAAGTGACGTGACGTCACAAGACCTTGCGCCTGAAGCACGAGAAAAAGGCAATTGCAAGCTCTGCGCGGGGTCGGACAGCCTTGGCGTGGGGAGTGACGTTGCCAAGAACGTAAGCTTGTACAATGGCAGCTCAGGATGAGAAAAAAAGAAACATTTTATTTTAACTGCGGTAATATACCAAAACGGCATTCTGAGACGTGAACGGTTTATCTGAAACCAAATGGGCATCTAAAGGCTTTACTCAACTCTGGCGATTGCGGAAAACTCAGTCGATTGTTTCTGCAAACGGTTGAAAGACGAGTTGGTGTTGAATTGCGAATCGAACCTGCGACATCAAAATTTTCGGTGAGTTTTCCCCAAAAGTAGGTACTTAACTAAATTTGGCTAAACTACAAATTGGAGTATCGCGCCTGCGTCTGCCTATTTTTATAAAAGTAATTGTATAAAAGTCCCGCTGATCTCTTGTTAAACAGAAGTTGTTAATCAGAATAAAACTTGATAAAAACCAACCTTTTTACTGATTCGTAAGGCCATTTCAGTCCCGTCGCCTACTTATGAACGTCGAGGAGGTCAAGCTAAGGGGACCGAGTTTACCCCTGGACATCCATTGGGGCTATTTTGCTTATTCTAGATTTTTGGAAAGACACCCCGGTTATAGTGTGACTGAGGGGGACGTTTTAATTTTTATAATCGGTCACTTTCCTCGAGAATTAGCAGCTGTACCACTGTGTGTTTTTACTCCAAAGCCAGAGTCGCAGTTGCTACGAGTAGGGATTTTTAATCCGGAAACGAAACAGAGTCAGTCAGACGAATTGAACGACCCTACCACGTGTTACCCCCGTTTCGGTGTTTTTAAGTTGGCCTAAGGCCTCCCACATCAGTTCATAACAAAAAAGCGACAAAAGTGGCATGGGCAGCAACTTCTGGGGGGATTTTATTCCAATCAGCCAACATTTTTCCACGCAGTAAATATTACCATTGTTCCCATGTAGCTATGCAGAATATTGATTGCTAATTGAGGTTGTACGGCGTTGAACCCCGGAAATTGGTAGGCCTAATTAGGCATGCAGAAACCTTGATTTGTTTACAATGGTACATTTTAGTCTTACATTAAGGCTTGGTGTTTATACGTTATTTGGGAAAAACAAGATCAAATTTGGGCAAAAATTCCTTGCATCTCTAAAAATATGCACTCCCGTACACCTATGGTTTTCGGACGTGCTTTTTGTTTAATAGTGCGTTGCGAGGATTGATTGTACTTGCTGTGCTGTAGAAAGGTTTCTTAGTCTTTGTTCTTTTCCATGATCAGCAGCCACATTTGTAGGTTCATAGTTATGAAATTCACAGCTGAATAGTATCCTATCATACAACTCAACAGTACGTCAAAAACCTTCATGGTTCAGGTGGCAACTTTCAAGCGAAGATTCAACTGAATCATCAACCCAGCATTGGGAAGCTTTAGAAAAAGCCAAAAGAGGGAAACGAAAAGCATCCAGTGACATGACGGAAGACGTCTGACGCTAAGAACAAAAAACTAAAGTGCACATGTCCTTCAGACAACATTTTCCAATAAAACTACCGTCCCCTGAAGGAGCAAGGATTCTGAAGTTTCAGTGAAAAAAAAAACCCTTTAAATCGAACCAGACACAATGCATGAGTATTGGATACCTCGGGATAATGTTGTTTTCTGCAGCTCATACCAACCTGACTCAAGAAAAGAAACAGTAGTTGTCATGTTGATCGCTGAAACCCCGAGCAACGATTTTCAAGGCTACTTTCGTTTCCTGAAAAGCTGACCACAGTAGTTTGACAGAGAAACAAAAACCGAACGAGCCAGTTTCACCATCGCTAACAATGTGCTCACAGCTGTAAAGCTTGACGCAGTGGAAAATTCCTTGCTATCTCGGAAAGCATGTCTGACAGCAGCTTGCAGACCCATGAAAGCGAATTGGACTGTTTAGGTTTATCGCCATTTTTCTACCCCGTCGTTTACTGAGGTGTCAAAAACGGCACCGAAGGATTTACGGCTGCATTAAAAGCAAACACTGCCAAAATTTCTAAATTTAACAAAGGTTTATCCGCACAAGCTCTGTTTTTATGTTATTGGAGTTGAAGCAAAAATGCATTGCAGTACAACACGTCAAATGTTTGAACATATATGACTATCTCTGGCAGCTGATCAACTAGTTGAATGTCGCCAGTACGATGCTGTGTCAGAAGCAGTTATTGACATAAATGTAATAGTGAAAATAGTCTTGGCACAGTAATGTAAATCACAGAGATACCGTCAACATGAAGCAAATTTGCTGAAATTTGGAAACAAAACTGCAAACCTCGTTTCCTGTTTTCCAAAACAAAGTGCTTTGAACATTGGGAATTGATCACCCATTGCATTTTAAGTAAGTTATTTTTGAAATGCCAGCAGAACATCTGCCACAAGTTGGTTTCTTAGTTGTATCTTGTTCCATGACATTTTTTACGTTTTCGAGGAAGATCTAAGATGACGGAAGAGGGAATCGCCATAACATTTTCAAGTGAAACATTTTTCATGCGCACGTCGTGTATCAGTTCAATGATGAATTCCGTATACTCAATATTTTGCCAGTCTACATTTGAAACAACACATTTCCTTGATGCTACGCTTATCGGGTATCTTTGGCATAAATGTAATTAAAGGACAACGTGACTCCAGAAGCATCAACTACTCGTCCACTGCCGACGAAGTTTCACCAATATTTTCACTGACAAATGGATGCAAATGTCTGGAACACAACACGTATTGCTGGGAATCGCTCTGCTCTTGGCCCAGTGCAGCTTCGGTTCCGTTTATCATCAAAACTCAAATACTTCAGGTCAGCAGTAAATCTACCTCGTGACATTGTTTCTCAACTACCGGAAAACCGTAAGTTTCATTGCAAAGAAAATGAAGTGGGTGATTTTTGCCGCACAGTCCTCTGGATTACTGGAGAGCAATAAACGACTCTAGCTCACACATGCTCATTCTCTCCTTCGTTGTAAGCTTCTTCGTTGGTTTATTTGACAACTGAACGAAGAATTACTTCATACGTGAAGTGCTTCCATACAGCGTAGCTACGGCAGTGCCTATATCTTTAGAGATTGGTGTAGGTGCACCAGTGTCGCAGTAAAACTGTTGTGTCTTGCTGGTCGTACTACCGATGATGATGAAGAATCTTTCCATGCTCTGCTTATTCTGCTATAAACAATAGAGCTTGCAGCAAACACTATGAGAATTTTTTGTACATACCGTGAACTTCTTCATTACTGCTGTCCTGTCTGAACTGCTGCTCAGCTGCCGTGGCCTGACAATAGCAGGTACAGCTACATCGTCACCTGATATATGTTGTTGTTCCTCATCGTATGATATGCTATCATCTCTACACCAGTGAAGTGCCGCGTGAGCAACAACATCCGCAGTCATTAGAATGTTCGACATGACCGAAAACAACTAAACAAGTTAATCAAGTTCATTCGTAAACAATGAACGGAGTTGCTGTAGATTCTTACTGCAAACAAAACAGTCACAATAATCGAAAACAATATTTTATTCGACGTTTTGGCTTATGCGTAAGCCATCAATAGGAATAAGAGGAAACAGTTAGAAAGAAAAAATAAGGATGCAATTTTAAGGCGTTTAATTTATTTTTTTTAATTTGTTTATGAGCAGACACGAAGTCCATAGTATGAACACATACACTCTGCAGAACGCAGGTTGATAAAAACAGACAATACAGAACGTAGTACAAGGCATTGAAGCCGGCGAAATCACAGGGTTACAGACATTTTTTGCAACTGCATTGAAGACAAAACCATAGGGTTACAGACACATTCTTAACACTATTGTTGGCTAACACGTAACACTTGTTACAGCACTACTGCGAAGTAGGGCGCTAATTCCTAAATTGGTCTAGTCTAGGTAAAATGCGAAAGCGTTGTGGATTGACACGCCATCGATCAAACGGACACTGCAAAGTTCGATCACTCAATCACAGAGTAAAATGCGATTATAGTGTTCAAAGAATAGTGACGAGTACAAACAATCTGACTGCATCAAAGCACGTAACCATACGTTGTTAGATTTTCTGCATCTTTCGAGAAACGTACTCTATTACGTTATATACGCCATTTATGTGTTAAACAGCAGTAAGAACATAGATGAACCGTCGATGTTGAGATCTGGCTGGTGGCCCTGTATCAGAAGTGTTCCAGTAGGTGAAGTTCCTTTTGACTGACGATGCTTCCCAATATTTCAGGTTGCTTGAGGTTAAAACGGTGCTTGGGATTGGCCAACAAATGTTTGCAAACTTCAGAACGTTGATCAAATTTGTGTTCGTTGATTCGGTTTATTAAATTTCGGCGAGTCTGTCCAATGTAATTTGACCCACACGTGCATGTTAGTTCGTAGACTATGCTTGAGCGATGAAGATGATTATGTTTGTCTTTGTATATAAAAGGATTTTTTCAACTTATTTCTTTCATGTACGATACGAAACTGAAAGGGCGTGATGGCATAGCGGTGTACAAGTCTTTGCATTTCTCGCCGGACTATATAGGAAATTTCCCCGAGGTAGGGGAGACGCATGTTGATGGTGGTTGTCATTGGCGGGTTTTTCGTAAAAGAATTAATGAAAGTTTCATGTTTCTTGTTGAGATATTTCATGATGCAGCGATCAAGGTATGCTTTGGGGTATTCGTTTTTTATCAGCATGCTTTTCATTTGTATGAATTCATTGTGTATGGCATTAAATGTACTGACGATTTTATGAGCTTGGTCAAGCAATCCAAACACAAGATTTCATTTTTGGTGGCGAGGAATGAAACATGTCCAATGCGTGTTGAGGCCAGAATAAGGTTTTCAATACGTTGTTGTTTGTATTCCAGTCTGACGTTTTTCTATTAAAACATCCAAGAAGGCAAGAGAGTCACCGCACACCAATTTTTTGGTAAAAGTGATGTTATTATGTACGTTATTGAAGGCATTAAAGAAAATGTCCAGCGCACTCATGTCGTTGAAAGCAACAAATATGTCATCTGCACAGCACCAAAGGACGATTGGCTTGTTTTGAACATTATATCTTGTGAGAGCTTGATCTACAGCAGGGTCTCCAAACTCCGGCCCACGGGCCAAATCTGGCCCGCGACGCCATTTCATCCGGCCCGCGGAGACATTTTGTGAATAATAAAAAATAATATATTTCCGAAAAATGTATTGATTTGGTAGAACATAACATATCCCGAAAAAATCAATCACGTGAGATGTCCGGCCCTCGGACAGTGGTGTAACTGCTTATGTGGCCCTCGGACAAAAAAGTTCGGAGACCCCAGAGCTACAGTATAACGTAGTTCATTATTACGTCGGCAAGCAGAGGAGCGATGAGAACCCATTGTTACGCCATCAATTTGTTTTTAGAATTTGGCATTGAATTGGAAAGTGGTGCTTTGGTCGATCCACTTTAGTAGTTTTCTCATTTGAGTTTGGCTAATGGCCTGAATTTGTGTGCAGCCGTCATGAAACAACGATTTGATGATAAGGTTGGTGGTGAACTGCAAAGGAATGTTTGTGAAAAAGCTTTTGATATCGAACGATGCAATGACACAGCCTCGAAGATCGTTTTTTGCATGTCTTTTACAAAGCTGAACATGTCTCTGACTACTGTTGAGTGATGACGAAGTGGAGCTAGGACGTTTGACAGCCACTTGGCAGTCTCGTGGTTGAAACTGCCCACAGCTGAGATAATGGGTCTCATTGGGTTGCCAGGCTTGTGTGTTTTGGGTAACCCATGCAGAGATGGGGTACTGGCTGAAGTGGGATACATGCGGTGATAATCTTCTTCACTAAGGCTATTGTTTTTTTGCAGGTCTTAGATCTCTAGAAAAATTACTGGCAGAGTCATTATCTTTTAAGGGTTTCGATCTAGCAGTAACAACAGATTTCTCGACAGCCATTTGCCATCTAAAGTAAACTGGTACCACGAGGTCTAAAAGTGGGTGATACTTTTTTCCAAATTTCGATATAGCTTGTTGGTGAAAAACGTTAAATAGTTCCAAATCGGTCTCCACACATTCAGATTTCAAACCAACTGTCTTTAATCTTTCATTAAGAACTACCTCAGGGTCTTAAGTCCAATAAAAGCGTAAACTAAGAAGAACTTAAGAACACTTTTCATATGCAGCAGTCATTTTTATAATTACTTATTATATTGTCTCTCAATCCTATGACAGTCAGAATAAGCACTCGTAAATGCACAAGCTAAAAAATTGACGATAAAGAGTGGGGTTAAAAGGGTTACAAAAACATTCAAGATACATTCTTTACAAATAATAACGATTTCTTATCTTAACTCCATCCATAACTTAAGCAGAGAATACGACAAGGTTATTTAAAACATTAAAACAATTTGAAAGATACTCAGTAAAATAATAACTATTCTAATCAACCTCTACAACCTACTTGACATGTAGCAATGTTTCTAGCAACTCATAACATTCTTCTTCTGGTTTTGCATTAAATAACATTTCCCAAATAGTATCAATTTACGACTGAAAATCATTTTGATTTATTAATCCAATTAATGCATGATATTTATAAAATTCTTCTACTTGAAATTTTCTGCTAACACGATATTTAAGTTTATCAAACAAAATAGAATCTTCTTTAAAAACCTCTAACTGTAGTCCAGCAACCTGTACGTTTTCTCTCATTACTTTTATGGGGCTCTTTTTCCATGTAAACCTTGTCCTCTGTAATACTCCCAATGTTTTAAGCATCTTATTCTCTTGTTCTAATAATGTCAAATCCCTACAAGATTTATAGGCCCAATCTTTATCTTTTAATTGTTTAGATCTCGTCTCCACAACGAGCTTTGTGCTAATTTTTTTATGAGTGGGTCTTTTTCTAGGTTGTGGTACAATAATAATCTTTCTTATCTTTTCATATGTTTGTTTATTTCTTGGCCTACACTTTCACATTTTCCACATAATTTTTATTTGCCAGACGAAATGTGCAGGAACTATAAAATTTAATAATCCATAATATCGTTTGTTTAGCCTTCTACACAACTTTCTCCAAAATACTTCAAACAATTCAGGATCATTTTTGAGATAATCAGAATTTAAACCAACAGTTTGTAGTTTTTCATTAAGTATTACTTCTGGATTTTGGATCCAGTTGAAACGTAAAGATCGTATTCCTCTAGAACATCTATCATGTGCATCTATTGACATTTTTACTATTACTTACTATTTCTTATACCTATAAAGATCTGAAACACAAAAATAGCAATTCATGAACTTACCACTTGCTTACATAATATTATTAACCTTTCTAATAGATGTCTATTCTAGTGAATTTTATACTCCAATGTAAGTCACACCTATTCTGTTTCTAGTTTCAGCGTACAAGACTCTATTCTGTCTAGATTCTTAACTTCTGTGCTAACTCACACTTTTCAGAATATGGTAGGTTATTAGGTAAAGGTACGAAAAAGTTTTTGAGTGGCTCCACTCTCCCTCCATGAAAAGAAAATGTCAAACATGGTGGCTCCCTTTGGTTACGTATAAATTTTAAGCTGATCAGATGAAATTAGAACCACTTAATTTTGTTAGAAAAGAAGTCGAGCTGAGATAGTACCCTTTTGGGCTAGGCACTACCTCACTGGTGGCACCATTTTTATGTGGCAGTTCCCTTCTAAAGAAAAACAGCGCACGCACGTTTGGGTCAACTCCGCAAGAGCGCTGGTGAATTTGGTCGGATTGCCCAAGGCACGCCCAGGTTAACAATTACGAAACTTAGACCGCTGAAGAGTGTGCGGCCCGGTTGTGCACACCTACAGTGTGGGATTGATCCTCGAACCTCGGGAAGGATGGATTCCACGCCAGACGAATCGGCCAAGGAAAGCTCCTACTTCTTTGTGCATGGAAGTCAGGTATAAGTGTCGCTTGCTTGGTCTTTCCCTTCTCCTTGCTTTGGCCGTCTTTGCTCACATGTAGCGGTCGCGCTAGCGTGACTGCTACACCGCCCATTTCGCTCGACCCGCTCAGTTTATTACAATAGGATTATATTCACTCATGGTTTTATTCTGGTAACTTTAAGCACTGCGTTATTCATCACAGCAGGGGTTTTTAACATGCATCAACATACACAAGCAATATTTGTAAAGCCACAACAGTGACCCACACCAAGCGAATCTATCGCAATTTATTGCGTAAGGAAACTAGTTTCGTGTATTACACATCTTCAGTCCTGCGCAAAAGTCGACATATGAAACAAAAAGAAAAAATTA
>Ga0210059_1013560_pt1 | contig 12177 bp, 8 predicted proteins | sample Ectturendosymbi2_FD_188042 | JGI IMG/M metagenome (GOLD analysis project Ga0210059, IMG submission 188042) | Ecteinascidia turbinata endosymbiont from Florida, USA - Sample 2 (SPAdes) (version 2) | ecosystem: Host-associated > Tunicates > Ascidians > Unclassified | place: Key West, Florida...
TTTTTCTTTTTGTTTCATATGTCGACTTTTGCGCAGGACTGAAGATGTGTAACACACGAAACTAGTTTCCTTACGCAATAAATTGCGATAGATTCGCTTGGTGTGGGTCATTGATGTGGCTTTACAAACATTGCTGAATGATAAGTACAAGCTTGAATCATTGCAAGGAGATGGGAGCAGAACCAGGCAGGCGATCCCTCAAAATGCCCGCTGAAAAGCTAGGGCCTGTAATTGTTGTATTCTAAACTAATGGCAAATTGCATCAACAACAACATCTCACCGCATGTGATGACAAAGGACATCGTATCGACGAAGCTGAGGATCTACGAGCGACGCGTCGAACTTAGACGGATATCCTCCAAGTTCCCACATCCTCTCAAGCGGCAGACCAACAACAAGTCGATGTTTCTCTGCGTAGCGCAGCAGGATATTGGTGACTGTGGTGCCCGCTATGAAGAAGAATAATGTTAAAGTTAATGCATGACCTCGTTAGTATCGTTTGGAACAAATAAGGCCAGCCCAATTTGATGTTCTCTCTCCCTTCCTAATAAAATCACAACAAGACGTTCGTTTCCCGGCAAATAATTATAAATCTTGCAAAAGTTCACAACTGTCTGGCATGCCAAAAATGCTTTGAACACTTCACAACCGTTTGTTGAAATGCTATTTTTGTTGGGTTAGAAGCCCCCTTTGCCAATACTCATCAGATCGAGAGAAAGACTTGCCGCGGCCCGGGGACCAAAACACACCATCGGTCTGAGTCAGAATAAAAACGTTGTGAATGCAATTACTAAGCAAGTTAAAAGTAGCCCTTAAAATTTGTTTTACTGTTAATACAGACAAAAATTTTCCAACTTTCATAGTAAAAATATCCCATGCACTTCAGTTTACGAAAGCACGTTTCACGCAAAAATGGCAAATTTAGCCTTGACTGATGACAAAGGACATAGCACTGACGCAGTTTTTTAGATTTCTTAGAAGAAATCACGATTCGCTTTCACTTCAAATCTTGCATGAAGCTCAAGCTCTCATTCCTTTTATAAATAAATCAGAAGATTTACATGTAGGACCAGATTCCAATACCTGTTTTGTGTGTTTTCACAAACACTATTCCTTTTCTCGGTAGGCAAGCAGCATTCGCCGAAGTAGAAGTTGCTTTTGAAGCATGGCCGTTCTCTGAAACTGAAAAAAAACGCACGAAAGAAGTGCAGCTTTCAGTCAAAATGCAGTGGTTGTCGAAGTATTGTTATGTGAATCGCTGGAAGCGATAGTGTGGTTAGAGGCGGAAATCTAAGCAGAGGCACCAGAGCAGTTTGTAATGAAGATGTGGCTGAGATTTGTAGATCATCTTTGGTGGTAAATGATAATGCAAAGTCATTTGTTTGTTTGCACACATTTTCACGGTTGCGTTGTCGATTAACGGTTTTAAGCTTCAAACTGTTGCCCATTTTAAAGATTAAATAGAGAAATGCGAACATGTTGAGTATATGATTGTCATTTTTACTTTTTTCGCCCACCTTTGAGTTAAGAAAGAAGAAAAAAATTAGGCTTGCATACTGTAAGGTGCAAATGTATTTGAGAAAGCAGATACAAACAATGTACAAGACTGGACACACAACTGCGCCCAAGCGGAATTTAGTTTAATGTTTGAGCAGACGTTGCCTATGACTCAGCCAAACCCACTTGGCCCTCCATGAAGATGATCCGATGACAAGATAGGCCAAGACGACCGGACTTCAAACGTCCGACCGTAGCTTGAGAAAATAGATTTTCTAGCAGCTTTTTTGACACGGTGCGTTAGGCAAGAAGGCTACATTGCCGATCTAAGTCGTTGGTATGGCCCAAGCATTTCTTGCTCGGTGACATGTTTTCATTGTGACGTATGAAACTGCTTCTTTGTTTGCACAATAGCTGCAAATTTGGTTCCGTGCGTGATGCTGAAATACACGGTGAGTATCGTGCAAATGTGCATCTGAAATTCTGTTTCGATACTTAAATTTACAAAGTTTACAATATTTCATTTTAGAAAAGAATTGTTCGCAAAGATAAGCACTTCCAAACACTAAACAAATCAATTTTGAGCACGTTTTGAACTCCTTGGATATCTTGTTCTTGGGAGACACTCTGTAAAAATCCAGAAGCGTTTTTGATAAAAATCGTGCTTTATAGATGGAAGTCATTCTGTAAATCAATAAATTCCATTTGGACATCTGTTGGCACTAATTTGACATTAATGTCAAATGTCATTGAAAACATTTTGTTGTCTTTTTCCAAACTGCGAAAGCCCTGAAATCAGCGATCCAATTCACATCCAATTCACATCCAATTCACATCCAATTCACATTGCAACTTTACAATTTCGTCGGGATATTTATCACCACTGTCACTTTCACCGTCTCCAAGTGCACTTTTTCAAAACGGAAAAGAACAAACACATTTTGGCGTAACTGCCTTTGCTTTGCCCAAGTGTTGTTTTTGCTACAAATGTTTCAATCTCACCAAAAAGATTGTGAACGAGTTTTTCCTTTTCCTTGCAACGACGCATTGAGAAAGTTTAATTTTTCTTTTATATCCACCAAGAAAGCAAGTTTTGAGGGCATTTGAGAATTAGAAAACTCATGCGGTTTTTCTTTAGAATCCATAGAAATGCAATTTCTTGTCCTAAATACAACACTCGCTTTAACGTTTTTCCCCTGCTAAACCAGAGACTTTGTGAAAAGTGTGTGTTCACGTTTACAAAATTATTGTATTATTCGAAAAGTAAACATCACAAACGAATGGTCCACTTGGATCCTAAGTAAATCACTTTTATTTCACATATTGCAAGTAAACTCCAAAACTTTTGCAGTTAGCTTTTGATCAAAGCGGGAAGCTTAGTTTGTTTTGGTTTTTAAATCCTACCAGGCCCGTAACCAAGGGGGCGAAGCCCCCCTAGAGAAATTTTCGCCCCCCCTGGAAAAATGTGTTGGACATATTTTGAAACTGTTGGACATAGTTTCAAAAATTCGGGCCCCCCTTAGAAAACTCTTCGCTCCCCCTAGTGGCCCAAGCTGGTTACGGGCCTGAATCCTACTGGCATAAAATTTTCAATTTCAGCAAAACCTTATCACTTTTCGTTGTAATTACATTTTGCATTAATTTATTTACAAGAAATTTTTAAAATACTAAACATTCCTAGGAAAGCTCGGGGGCCGGGTTGGAACACTTCGCAGGTCGGATTTGCCTCGCGGGCCGGACTTTGGTGACCGCTGGTTTTAACCACTAACCACAAGTTTGGATACAGTCTCTTTTTTTACTCCCAGAAACACTGCACCTTATTGTTTGGAGTGACGTTTGCATTGGCCAAGTTTCGGGGAAGGATGTCACATTTATTCTCTTCTTTTGTTTACGCTGTGCACTCAAAAACTAAAATTTTGAATCTGCTTGCAATAACATCCAGCCATCAGTTGGCTAGTCTGAAGTTTAAACAAACCGGCGAAGTGGCACAAGTTGCTGAACACGCGTGAAAATGACCTGAAGTGAAAAGAACTTAAATTATTGCCACTTTTTGCTGTAAACGTACGCTGAGATCATGAAGCCCAATCAAAAACCTTTTTATCGAACTTTCAAAAACATGTGACTTTTTAAAGATAACTCAAAGGAAGTTGAAAAAATGCTGCTTCGAAGGAAAACTGCTTTTTGTCTAGGGCCTCTTCTTCATTTACAACTATTTTTAATTATTCTTTGACAGGAATCTATCACTTGAAATTTTTTGAAATGCTACGACAAACGTATAACCAACTCATGGAGTCTCATACACACCTAACGCATAACCAAGCGGAGTAGTTTCTGCTCAAAAACTTTATGGCTTAGCATGTCCTTGACGCAAACTTTGCGAATGAATGTGAATTTAGCTAATGTATTTTTTTGTATTTTTAATTGTTATTTCCAGGCTTCGAGAAACGTTGCTGTGGGATTTGGATTTATTGTTGATTAGAACGATTTTTCTTGCAACTTTCGTATAAATGTCAGATCACAAACGGCTTGTTTGATTATAAAGATTATCTCCCAAAAAATATGCTTCAAGCTACGACGTAAGCTTGTAGAGATGATTTTATGCAGGAAGACATTCTCGAGTTCATGAAAAACTTGTCCTGAAGTTCGAAATTTCCCAACATTAAGTTCCCTTAAACTGTTATTAGGTGCAGTGCTGTAGGGTCAAAGTCATATAAGGTTCATTTTGAAAAGATTGGAACGTAAATTCTGTTCCTCGACACGGTGCGTCCAATTAGTATCAGTATGAGTTAGGAACACTGTCTATCTATCAAAATGAACCCTTCCTCAACCAAAGTCAGCCACTACAGTCTTCAACGGAGAATATAATTCGACTACAAATATTCAAATAGAGTCACAAGTTAGGTGATACAAAAATCGCTGCTTTCAGCAAATATTTTTGAAATAAATTGCTTTAATCAGGCGTACATAGGCAGCAACAAGGAAATGTGCAAGACATACTTTGCGAATTGTCACGACCACTTACTAGGCAATTGGTGTTCAACGTGCAAAAATACCGCTTGGTGTCTTCTTCTAACTTCGAATGTAAACTTTTCGTTGGTGGATTGGATCTAAAAAAAATAAAGTAAGCTTGACAAAAACCTTTTCAGTAACAAAACAAAAGATCTGAGCTGTTTATTGCAGAATGCTTTATTTGAAAAAGGTAAACACCTGTGCCCACCACCACATCCGGTCATATTTGTTGAAGCGTTTGTGTAACAATTGTGAGTGTCTGTTACGTCATGTGCCCACCATTGTGACTGCCTGTTACGTCATTTACCTACCATTGTTGACCCTGACCCATGGACTTAATTGAGCTTGCAGATTGTTCACAAGAGCGATTGTAAACAAACAACACAGAGCATCAACCAGGTATGGAACGTTTGGCTTATTTTGCGCTAATTGCATTCGATAAGTCTCGGAGGACCTTTGCGATAAGGTCCTTATAAAATTGTTTGCAACTGCAGCAGACACAACGGTTTCCAATTTTTATTCTTTTCCATGTTCATAAGTTGCTTACATCACAGTTGAAAAAAGCGTAAAGCTCAAAATTGTTTTGCTCATAACTGACGCAACTTCTAAAAAGCAATGCATGTTACGTTTAGTACCGTGCAGGGAGTAGAAAACACAGTTAATTAGTTTCAGTCCAATCCTTGATGCTTTTCACAGTATTCCGATACAGGGATCCAGAAGGGCAACTGCGGTCACAGCGCTGCAACGTTTATGAAAGCCTGTCGAATCAGGACAGTGCTGGCTGGTGGATTTTCAGGACAAGGAAATGCGTAAATTTCAAAAGAGATAACAAAAGACTTTTGACAATGGCGAGGTAATGGTAACTCTTATTTTGCTTGACTTTTAAAGAAGTTTACGGAAACGTCGGAAAACTTTGAACGATGGAGAATCTTTACATAAAAAAGCCCTTGCCTGAAATTAAGGTTGTCAGGTTGTCACAAGTTTGCACAACAAGCGGTTCTTCCCCCTCAAAATAGCTTTTCGTTACGCCTATGATCATAACACAACCTGGTATGAGCTTGTTTGGACACTAAAGAAGAAACCTAATGCACAAATGCCTACCTTCAAGTTAATCGCTCTTCTCTGAAAGACATAACAGTTAAATCAGTGGTAGGCTGCATAGCCTTTAGGCCCTTCATACTTCACTATTTGGCAGAAGATTTGGATATGCAAAATACTACCCTGCAGCCGCCCTCAGTGATTTTGCTTGAACAACAACAAACTAACCCTCCAACAACTATTTTTTGTTTCATATGCAACAACACAGTTTGTTCCTCAACCTCATTGTTTCAAAGAACATCACAGCGCCGTGGCGACAAACCAGGAATTATGTATAGTTTCTCCGCTTACCTGGTATACATGAAGTAGGACTGACCCGATGACACTTCCCATAATGAGTCTCACAAACGTTTTTCTTGATCTGCAGCAACATGCTCTGGCCATAACCTCACTATGCTGCTTTGCGAAGAAGAAGTGACATGACCAGTTGCGACGTAATCTCAGTCGTGAATGAGCGAAGGACCTAGCAGCCCATTCATGTCCCCAGGCGTTTTTGTTAAGCATACCACGAATGAGCATTTCTATCCTTGCGATGTTGAGGAGTTTTTCGGGTTGCACGTGTTCTCCGAAGAAAATGAAAAGGTGATAATACTCAAATATGACATCACAACGAAACATTGGAAATATTCTGATGACCAGGCTGCACTATATAGGCCCGCGAAAGCTTTTCTTGTGGCCCGCGAGAACTTTCTCACTTGAAGAAAATGCTGCAAAACCTCGACTTCGAATGAGCAATTGTCGTTCTATAATTTCTTCCATACTATAACGAAATCTCTGCATCGAAATAAAATGTATACTTTTGCGGCCCGCTGCAAATTTATGCTGATAATTTGGCCCTTCGAGCAATAGAGTCTTGTCGAAACCTGTCAAGTGGCGTGATAATGGAAAGGGGTGTAGTCCTGGTGGCAAAAAGAAGACATTATATGTGCCTTATCTCAGCTGTAACACGACGTTCGACAAAATGGGGCTGCTGGTCTACTGTAGCAATACTTCGACGGTTTTTACCTTTAGAAATGAAGCTATGTCCCGACAAGGCTTGGTACGCCTGACGTTTATCGGACGCCACTGTGGCAATCGTTGACTGAGATTTTGCTTACAGGGAACTGCACTCAAGCATCACGGCTACAAACCAAAAGAATTAAAATTTTCAATTTTTGTGGAGTCGGGTCGGATTAGTAACAGGAGTTATTAGTAACGGAAACAAGAGTGGGGTTTGAGTCTGTAAATCGTTACTCCACTAATCTCTGTACTCAGTACTGTGAATATGTTATAAATGCAGCAGGTCTAGCTTGATAAACTATTACTTTTTGTCAACAATGCCCAGGAGATGGGCTGTGCTAATCATTAGCATTAAACATGTATTAAACAGATAAACATAGTGCAAGCAAGAAATCAAGGTACAGTAAAGCCTTTCATAACGTAACTCAGCAAAAATACATTCTGTTTGAATAAGAATTGAAGATGCTTATTCAGCAGGCGACATATATCCTTAGCAAACATCACTGTCTCCTCATTTCTGCGGAGCAATACTGTAGATACTGAGACAAAATGAGATCTTTTTACCCAAACACTTACTGTGTCCAATTCTAAGTGGTTATATCGCGTTTTCTCATGAGCGCTGAGAATAAGTTTCAAATTCTTGATTTGATATAGGTCAGTCAAAAGTCAAATTTTTACCATTAGGTCAAAATTCTCTTTATAGGGCAGTAAAGTCAATTGTTTATAATCATCAGTTATTAGTCAAAATTTCTTTTTTGGTGAAAAAAAGTGATAATTTTGATACGCCTGATAAACCCTGGAACAGTGAACCAGAATTTTTGTCACATGAACCCTGAACCAGGGTGGATGAAACTCCATTTTAAAAATTAAAAAACATTACTTTTTTTAAATTTAGGTTGATGACAAAAACTATACTGAAAATGTAACTCTTATTACGTTGTTTGTGCACTAGTAAAATTACTTTGGACTTTATTTTATGCTTTTACTGATTAAAAGGAAAATATGCAAAAAGACGAAAATTTTATAATAGAATAAACTTACATTTTTTTCACAAAGATATACTAGACGCGAATAACTTTTCCTGCTCCATGCTGGTGCCGAGGTGTCTGAAGCATGCCCTGAGTGAATTATAGCCCTTTAATGCCACTGGAAAGTGTATGGGAAGCATGGAAAAAATGGCCAAATTTTTATCTGAATGAGTGCATGTGTACTGTTTCATATGACTCAGCTGATATTCAGAAACAAGACGAAAAAAGCAGTTGGAGATCAAACAAATACAGTTAGTAAAACAGATGAAAACGCATGCCTATAACTCATGCCTGCAAACGACAGATGCACTTGATAAATCCCAACTCAAGCTGCGTTGTAACACAAAAGATTACGTCGTTTTCAATTGGCAATGCGTCGCTTTCAAACCTTCACGTCGTCTGATTGAAAACATCTTCCGAACGCATGCACGAAACTTCCAAAGCCAGGAGAATATCACCCGGTAAATGCCACACATCAAACAAAAAGCGGGGTTGCTACAACCCGAAAAATTATTAGCTCACAACTGCTTCTGTAGAGAGAAGCTTTTCCATGCTGAAAAAACTGATGGCTAAGGACAGAAACTTTAAGGCCGAAAATGTACAACATTACATGATTTTACACTTTAATTGGTCCACCTGGTGATTCGCTTGCAGTGTTATGTCGCAAGACGTAGACGTATTTCGCAGTAGCACGTAGACTTGTGTCGCAAGTTTCGTGTAGAATTTGTGTGATTTCGTTTAATAAATGTTTGTTTTAATATAAAATCTCAAGAAATTTTCAAGAAATATCATTTATTCAGTCTAAATTTTGTTAGTTCAATAAAGTCAATTTTTTTGAATTTTTAAGTCAATTTTTTAGTTTTTAGGTCAATAAAAACTTGCCCTAGTCATGACAGACCGAACAAGGTTGTCACTTGAAAATCACCGGAAAAAAGGCGTCAAACCTCTTCCAAAGGAAAATAATCTTGAAGGACAGCTGTTCAAATTCCACCCACTCCCTGGGTTCACAAACAAAATCAAGTAAAATTGAAATGTTTCAGTAAAGCGGGAAAGATGTTATTGTCATGGCTGATGGAACGGTGATGTCATGTGAGAATCACCACTGCAAGAAGCATCAGTGATGGCGTGACTCAAGTCATAATTCTTGGTGCTTCGACTCGAATCGAGTCACGAAACGATGTTGCGATGACTCGAGTCACGTTTTTACCGAATGACTCGACTCGAGCAACAATGAATGATTCAAGTCAGAGTCATTTTTACAAATTCTCCGAACGTCTTGTCGGCAAACGCAGTTAGTTTGGACCAGGGACGGATCCAGGGAGGGCGATCGCCCCCCCCCTAAAACCTACGAAAGTAACTTTTTTCACCATGATTTTGAACAATTCAGAAAACAGCATTCGCGATATAGGGATATTTTGGCGTCCATTGTTTTGTCACAGCAGTGTCGTGAAGTAGGCTATACTTCATCAGTTTTACAGTAGTGAATCCGTAATGAGACTTGACTGCCAATATTACTTAAATCGCCCCCCTAAACTTTCTGGCTGGATCCGGCCCTGGTTTGCACACACATGACATGAGCTTTTTTTGCTTTTTTCGAGCAAGCTATTTGGAACAACTCGGCAGAGATGAGCGGACTGACAAATTTTTCAGTCCGAGTCCAATCCTTATCCACAAAAATTGCATCCGATCCAGTCCTGATCCACACAATTTTTGAAAATCATCAGTCCGATCCAGTCATGATCCGCCAATGTGAAATCATGTATTTTGCCTCATGACGTAAATAACTACTGGACCTATTTTGCGTTAAGCCAAAAGGGGCAGGCAAAATAGTTCCAACAGTGCTTTTGCCTTATGAGGCAAAATAGGCACAGCCTTTTGGCATTTCCACAATTTGACAATGAAGTGTCTATTTGGCATCAAAGGCAAAAGCACTGCTGGAATTATTTTGCCATTAGCAGAATCCGATTGGTTGGATTGGTCAAGTGACAAGGACGATACACTTGGATTAGCGTAAGTTCCTTGTAACCTGACCTAAAATCTTAAACCAGTGGTTCTTAACCTGGGTAGGATCGAACCTCTAGGGTTCGACGGAACCATTTCAGGTGTTCGACGAACGTCATCTGAAATATGCCTAAAAGCGTGAGACTACTGTCGAATTAAATATAAACTGTCGAATGATTTAATTTCAGCAATTCATTTTTACTTTCTGTTATATTGGGCGAAAATGGGGCTCGACAAAAGCTTGGAAAACAACATAATGTTGCAGTTGACTGCATCGCCTTGAACTACTGAAGCAAGCACAAGGGAAAGATGACAATTCAGGGCATTAACTAACAGGAAAGCAACCAGCAGCAATAGAGATCCATCACTGGCTTCACTCTACTACTACAAGGTTGCACTGTCATTATATAGGGATAAGTGAACTACGATAATTCGCTTGTGGTGACTAGTACAGTGACTTGTTACTCATGGGCACCATATAGCGGTGACCATTTATTTGCATGTGGCGCCATCTACCGACCGCCACAGTAAGGGTTCAGTGTGTTTGTAAAGGAGGACCGCTGCCCTAAACCTAAAAGCAAAACCTAGATCCAAAACCTAAACTCAAAACCTAAACTCAAAACCTAAATTCAAAACCTAAACTCAAAACCTAATCCCTAAACTTAAACCCTAAACATAAACCTTAAACTGAAACTTAAATTTCCACCCTAAACCTAAACTTTTTGAAAAAGTACATAAAAAGCGCTCATATCAAAGGTGTAATCTCCACTAGCTAAGCCAAAGGATATGGTGAAAGAAGAACCACCGAACATGCGCACAGCAGGCACAGACACTAACTACTCAACTATGTTCACGTTGCTACCAGAACTCAACGTTGTATGTGGACAACGGTGTATACAGTTTGAATTGCAAAATTGTCCTAGCAGAGCTTTTGCCATTGATGGCAAAATATTAACTACTATTTAGCAAATCTGTGAAACAGATCACAACTAAAATTTTGATATGTTGAGAATAATCACATTAAAACAACAAAAATTTTTTCACTCCAATCCAGTCCTGATCGGCCAATTTTCAAAAAAATTGCAGTCCGATCCAGTCCTGATCTGGCCAAAATTGGCTTCAGTCCTGATCCAGTCCGATCCAGTCCTGATCCGTGCTCATCTCTGCAACTCGGTGTGAACATTTTCGTATTTAGAACAGTGGTGTACAGGATCCGGATTTTGGAGTCCAATCCGCCCGGATATTTGAATTTGGATTGGGTATCGTTTCCCTTTCAACCGGATCCCGGATCCGGACTACCCAAATGAAATAAAATGTGGCCATGCAAAAAGTCTTGATATGGAATAATAGATGTATGAGGAAAAATTACGATATTTTGAAATCATATTACTAAAAACCTACTTGTCTAATTTCTCCCGATAGATTGCAATGTTCGCTGCCGCTCGGGATCCAAACTTTCAGACTAAGGACATCTCAAGCAACATGTAGCTGGGAACTGTGTGAAGATGAACATGATGGATTCTATAGTTTTATTATAACGCAGCCCGATGTTACTCAGATGAGACATGTTTCATTTTTGAAATATATTTATTAGTAGATCATAGTAAAATGTTGGAGGCATTACATACATTATTTTCAGTGTTGAACGAAGTACGCTAGTTTGTCTGTCTCAACGGCGTACAGTAGCTCATTAGTCGAACTCAAAGTGGCCTTACCTCACATTACAACTAAGTAGGAGTAATAAACATGGTGAAAACGGATGGACATTTTGACCATGTTGTTGTAGGTTGAAATACACCTGAACTGGGAATGAAAACTTGTGAAGTGTTGGATTTAACAAAACGTGGCAAGGTTGTTTATTCTCTAAGCCTAGCAGTTCTGGAATTTCAGTTTGGAAAGCGAGTTTCAAATGAAAAAGGGTTTAAGGTGATTTCATTAGGCATAAAATTGTCGTGATGGTTCTGTCGTCGTTAAATTAATTTACAATAGCTGTTGGCATTGCATGGAGTCCAGCAGGTACACAAATGTAGGCTACTACGCTAGTTGTAGGCTATCATTTGATTTAAACATCTCCATTAGACAGTATATGAGACTTGTGCACAACTATAACTTTTTCTACCATATAGAAAAAGAATTGTGCACTTCTTGTCAAGATCTCTCATCAACTGATTGTGGTAGGTCTAGGCAATTGCAGCCATGGCATTCAAAACGAAGTGTGTTGGCAGTGTCTATTTTTCCTCATGAGGCAACAGCACTGCTGGAGCTCTTTTACATTTAGAAAAACAAAATTGTTTGATATGGTCACATGACAAGTTCAAAACGCATGACCTTCTCACTTGATAACAATATCTATGACGGCTTAATCCAATGGACAAGCGTTGTCATGGTTTTGGTGCTGGCAAGCTACGTCAGTGGCTTCTTGTTTGTTTGCGTAACCTGAAGACTAACCCCAACTCTAATCCTAAACCCTAACCCTTGTCTTCTTGTGCATATCATACTTGTCACGTGACCACCGACCACTTCAACCAATCAAATGTTTGAATAA
>Ga0210059_1013561_pt1 | contig 12176 bp, 9 predicted proteins | sample Ectturendosymbi2_FD_188042 | JGI IMG/M metagenome (GOLD analysis project Ga0210059, IMG submission 188042) | Ecteinascidia turbinata endosymbiont from Florida, USA - Sample 2 (SPAdes) (version 2) | ecosystem: Host-associated > Tunicates > Ascidians > Unclassified | place: Key West, Florida...
CAGTATGGAAAGTTTGATCAACAAATTTACCAATAAATATATTAGTTTTTAGAGCCTATTTAAAGCCAGGAGCTTGAATTGCAACAAAGAACAATTATTTAAGGGAGGTGTGGCAGAAAAAAGGTTAAGAACCGCTGCTTTACATCAAACTCTTCATCACACTAATACTTGCATACTGCTCTTTAACTAAATTAACAGTGTCACGCACTCCCGCCTACAGCAAAAGCATAGGCTCGCTATAATAGTAATACCGTCACTCTCTCCGTACAAACGAACATATCCAGTTGTGCTATGGCTGTTTTTCCTGTGGCAATTGACTACTGTGACGACGTCTTGCGTGCCTATAAGCTTTACTCGTAGTATCGATTACCAACCACAGTAATGGCCTGTATGATGTGACCATAGCAAACCACGTCTTTGTCCATAAACGTAAGTCAGAATAAGATCAACACTGTTGCACATGAGATCACACACAAACGATCACGTGATTTCGAGGCTTGATCTATTAGTTCTTGCAGAGAACAGAAACTAATTAAAACACCGGCGATCACTTTGCTTCAAGTCAAAACAAATATCACTACCTCAGCAAAATCGACAAAAACTATACTCTTTGATAAAAAAATATTTAGCAAAAACAGCCCAAAAAACCACATGAACTTTGATAAAACTAGCACAAAGAACCGCAACCCGCAACAACAAAAAGTTTCCCGCAACGCAACGAAAAAAACAGCCCAATTGTGCGGGAAATCTGCCCAACTGGCAACACTGGTCCCCTGCTTTGCCTATTTGCAGAGACAAGTTGCGAAACTTGAATGCTGATTGGTCTACTGTTGGTCTTTATTGCGTAACAATAATATGGCAACGAATCTTCATGTGTTTACTTCAAGCTACGGTAATAGGCGTTTTGTCGCATGCGAGTGTTGAACGCAGGTGATGCAGGGAGACAGTGAGTTCTGAGAGCGGATAGCCACGTATTTCATAGCCTCCTGTGCAAAAAGAAGCATGATAAGTTTGAAAAATCCATTGTTAGTGTGAGACTGAACGCTTCTCCCGATTATGCGGATGAGCGTTCACCGTCAAAAAGTCAGTAAAGACAAGCAAGGATTTATTGAAAGGGTGTTTGATTGCTTTGGACGAGATCTTAGACGTTTGCAGCTCTTGTTTCTAAATGATGCTGGCAAGTCTTGCTACTGTAGGTAAAACAAAGACATAGTTGTGGTTCTGTTCAAGACCAGGGCAATTTGCTTCTTTGTAAAAACGTACCATTCTTGAAAAATCAACAGATAGTCCATTTTGTAACTTATCGCAATATACCTGGCTATTGGTGCCAACGAAGTGCACTTTTTTGTGACTATTGCCGTAAAAAGGACAATTTTCTTTTTGCATAGAATGGGTAAAGCGCTTTGTGAACGTCCGTTTGCATTGCATCGTCAGCAACCTGAAAAGTATAAGCAAAATGTCGACGTTGCCCCACTGGAAAAATTTATGTCGACGCCAGTGGAAAGGGGGCTTGCGTCCATTCTAACGAAAGTTTGCCGATTACTGCTGTATGCAATACTGCTGAACGGAGCTTCAGCAAGTTGAGGCTAATCAAAACGTTTCACATATCAGCTATGACTGATGAAAGGCTAGCAAATCTGGCAATGATATCTATTGAAAGTGAAACTGCTAAAACATTAGATATGACTGAGTTGACAAAGACATTTGCATTTTTGAAAACTTGGAAAAAGTCATTATCCTAGCTTGAAGCACAGCAAATGCTTAAGTCTGTCCGCTTTATACATTGTGTTGATGCTGTAGAAAATGCTTTCATAAGCATTTGTTAAAATAGTCCGATGTTTTTGTTTACATAAATACTAGGTGTTAAATTCAATGTATTGTATATTGGGGGCCCCAACGTCCAGCTTTGGGGGGGGGAACCACCTAGCGCCGGCCCTGCGTGTCACATATATTAACCTAGGAAAAACGGCTGTTACATTTCGTGAGAAGTTCTAGGTTAGCAATTTTGTGACCTGAATTTCGACAATCATGTCCATGGAGATGTTCAGTTTATACGTCGAATTAATATCGAACACAAGCAACAATAACTGAAAGGTTCACAGTTTGACTCAACGTGGTCCAACTACAGGCCCTCGGGCCGCATGTGGCCCGTCACATCGTTTTCAGTGGCCTCGGAAGCATTCGGGAAAAATCTTCAAATCTGAAATTTGTTGAAAAGTGTGTGAGGTTACGTTTATCTCACTGAATTGCTTACGCTTGATAAAGTGCATTTGCGCAAAACAATGAATAATATCTTTTCCATGTACCATTTTGTTTTATTTATTATTTTACAGTCAAATTACAGGGTGCGGCCCACCGCTAACCTTCCGATGGGTCACCTGCCAGGATAACCCTGTTTTTTCGGTGCCCCGGCGTTAGTTGTCTTGAAGGGTACATCTGGGGCAATGAACCCAGTACCGCCAAATAAATCTGTTTATCCAGTGGTGTAACTAGAGGTTTGAGCCAGGGGAGGGCGAAACTTAGCCAAAAGGGGCCCACTGGCCACCGTAGGGGGGTCACTAGCCCGCACTCAGAAAAAGAGTTAAGAAATTATTGTGAATCGGTATGTCGTAATGTTTGTAATCATAGACAGCTTGAAAAAAACGTAAAAACCCCGAAAAACGGAAAAATCAAGAACCTGAAAACCAAAAGAATACTAAATATCAAAATGTATGCTAAAGGGGCCCGATTGTACATTTGACTTCCCCCCCTGTCAGTTACGCTACTGTGTCCATCTATCCTCTAAACGCGGCCTTCTGAAAGTGGCTTTCGAGCCAAATTAATTGCGCATCCCTGCAATTGGAAATTTCAAAAGCATAACATCTTTTGATAAAAATACACATTACTAACGGTGTTAGAGACTGCAGAGAGCTTCTGGAAATTAGTCAGCAAAGATATACTTCCCAAAGTGAAAAATTTCGCACTAAAAATGCACTCGATGTTTGGAAACACACACGTGTGTGAGAGTACATTTTCTACGATGAAGCAAGTCAAATCTAAAAACAAAAATCGAATGGCATACGGACCGTACTCTCTGACTCAGGCCGGATTTACCATTAGGCTGAAAAGGCTTAAGCCTAGGGCCCCCGATTTCGGGGGGCCCCAAATTTTGGGAGTAAAGACAATTTCCAGTATTTCTGTAAGCAATTATATTTGTATTTTTGTTTTGGTTCAACGCACGTTATTTTACTACGCCGCTAACAAAAGATCTCTATAGAAGAATGAGCGCGAAATATTGAAGTGACTGACGACGAGCATTCTCTTTTTCTGGCGTTGAGAATTGGTTATTGTTACATATAATGTGTGGAACAAAACGCCTGAATCCCTTTTTCAGATCACACGAGGCCAGTTAGGTACTCCATAAATATGTAAATGGAATGTGGTCAGATAACTTCACGGTTGCCTTTTTCGTTAGTTTCATTATAAATGTTTTTGTTCCTAACAGTGTTGTAGCAACCCACTTCTGCCCCCCACAAAATGCTTACATGGGCCCCCCAATGGTGAAATCTAAAAAATATTTCGACATTACGGCACATCCCGAACTTTCCGAGGCCAAATGGCCTTCACAACAAGCTATCTTGATTTTTTGTTTTGTTTATTACACTATTTTTTTAGTTCCATTAGCGAACACAATTTCGACAGAACCGTCGCCAAAAAGTCTCCAGTGCCCTCTAGAATATGTTTGTTTGAAAAAGGTGATGGATCCTAAAATCAAAATTTAAGTGGTCAAATAGTCTATTAACGCCAATAATGCTGGCGTTTCGACAGCGTTCCTAACCTAACTACACTGGATGGCCGAAACATAATTTAGTGAAGGCTTCGACATGAAGGTACTTTGGTAAAGTGGCAGTGCTAGGAAAATCAGGAAATGAAACTAACAGAAATGGTAACCTTAAAATTATTGAAGTGAAGTTGATAAAGTAATGAGGGCATGCGTTGCTGGTCTTGACAACAGCACGTTATTAATAGATTTGTAAGCACCCTAGGCCAGGGTTGCCAATTTAGCGGATTTTCTAACTGCTAAATAACTGTCTGGCGGCCTATATCCGCTATATTCTAACTAATCATTGGTCTAGCAGCCTAAACAAATGGTCTTATTCAAGCGGATTCTAACGGTATTTTACAATTTTTCTAGCTGAAAAGGTCTTCTTAGACTTGGCAACCCTGCCCAGGCACGATCCATTCAAATGCCCACCCGTCCTATAAGATCCTTACTCTACATATCATCACAATATTACATTGCGGAAATAAGAAGGAAGTTTTTGTACATTGGAAAAGATTATTATATGAATAATATATGAAATTGAAATTAATAACTAAAGTATTGACCGTACGCAGCAAACCTGAAAAGCTGCATGAAGGTGTGTTCTATTCGCTTTCATCATGTTCATTCACTTTTACTTACTGAACGTTGGTCACTTTTAGAACCACATAGTGGTATATTTCTTGGCTCTTTTTGGCGCCCCCCTTGGCCTAGCGCCTCAGGCAGCCGCCTAGTTTGCCTAAATGTAGCGCCGGCACTGATCATGCGATGTTATTCCAAGTAACAGCGGCAGGTACTGCTCCGTCTATAAGTTACAGGACAGAAAAGGATACGGATTGACAAAAACTTCACTGATTTCTAGTGCTTCATATTTAACTTTGGGGGGTTGGAATTTTGTTAGGGTTTTTTTAGCTCTGAATTGTGGGTCCCCTGTGACAGTGTTGCCGGTCCCCCAATTGGGGGTATGGAGAGCGGCTGGTGTGGCCCTGGTTCCTGATATCGAGGGAATTCAGAATAAAGTAATATGTTTATGAATTGGAACAAGTTGTTCAGTGAATGTAGCGAGCACGTGAAGTGCTGATTTGTATGACATCAGTCATTGCAAACCTTTAAGAGGGGCCCCCAATTTAAAATAGCCTAGGGCCCCGAAAATGATAATTCGCCCCTGCTCCGACTTGAACCACTAACACTGATATTGATAAAGGAACGATAGTGTCAGAGAAGCCTCGACCAAAGGCCATCCACTGATAAAGATTTGGAAGAGATTGGCATTTGCTATTGTGTAAAAATTTGAATGACGCACTCACTTATCTTCCCTTTTTTAGTTTTAAGTCTTGTGAATCTGTTGTTTTATATTGTACATCATTTTATTGGAAGTGGCCCGCGAGTTGTAACGATTTTGTAAAATGGTCCGTAGGTAGTTGGACCACGCTAATTTAACTAATAAACTCAACGCTGTTTCCCAGTTGCAATTAGAATGTTGCGAAAGTATTCAGCATTTATTTAAATATAGCAAAAGTAAAAATTATCTTAAGGTGAGCCCAACATAGTTGACCTTCACAACCACATCAAATCTATTTCAACATGAAGTTTGTCAAAGCATCAAAGTTCAAAAAATTTTCCTAAACATCAGATTTTTGTTCGTAACCACATAATGTTAAGCTTCATTGCTGCTCTGAAAGCATCCACAGTAGCATACTGCTGCATCCACCAAAAATCCTGGATTCCCATCCCATTGTGACGCAACTATAGAATGAGAGCAAAATCGGAAAGTTAACAACCCTGGCTATCTGAAAGCATTGTGACGCAGCCTTGAGTCAAAAACATGCGGGCGCTGATGGGGGAACAGAAGCTCTGCCTTGAAACGTCACTAACGTTCGTAACTGCTCGCTTTGCGAACCTTGGTGATCTTGATGAGATTTCGTAACTGGGTAGCATCCACTGGCATTCGACATTTTATAAATCGTAATTATTAGCATCCGTTGACAGTTCGTAATGTTTACCTAACATTCCGACCTCAGTTTGGCGAGCCCGAAATGCTGCGCCCGGGGGAAGATCCCCCTTACCCCCAGTGGCGATTCTAAGAGGGGACCTGGGTGGACCGTGCCCCCCGATTTTGGGTTTCCCCCCAGTTTTTTCTTAATTTCCAGTTCGTTTGGTTGACATATACAGTCGATAATTTCGGTCAGCAATGTTTTAAACGATAATTTAGAAACCCTTTAGCCTGCATTTAAAAGTTTCCAAATGCATGATATAATCTGTGTTGTTGTTTTTGACGGTCGGGTGATGGTATACACCAGTGGTTGCTCGGATTCTGCGTGAAATTTATTCAGTTCGCGATCGTGGTGTTGAAACATTCATTTCGAAACAAAGAAACAGTCGCAGAAATGGGAAGATCGGTCTCTCGTGCATTTCAGTGTGAGATGGAACTGGGTTACATTACTGTCAGCAGATTGTTGCTTGTCCCAGTAGCAAAAGGTTTGTGAAAGCATTAAGAATTGGTTATCCGAATTTATCCTGGCTGCAGCATTGCGTTCTGCCTTGTGTATAAGACTTCGAAACATGTTATGTAAGGGGTGCGTGACTTCAGTTTTATCTCTACCCACACATGTTCTGCAACCTCATAGAGTTTTGTACGAATTTTCTGTAATGATTCAGAAGCAATTCTTTCGCGCATTTCAGCTCCTTGCCCCGGAGGTCAAACATTTCTATTAGATAAACACTTGGAAGAATTCGCAAATCATATGCATTTAGTGAAAATGAATTAAAACATGAAATAACTTTGGCAAATAATCTGCTTGGGAAGAAGTCGAAGCTGCCTATATCGCTCGAACAATTTTGCTTCTTTATAGCTACTTAAAAAGCTGGGTTTGATTGCTACTGCAGCTGTAACTCTTCCCGTCACCAGCGCTTCATGCGAGAGAAGTTTCTCAAAAATGAAATTAGTGAAAACATTTCCACAGAGAACAGGTCCTGTTCTCTATGGACCGGTTTTACAATAGACCTGTTCTCTATGGACCGGTTTTACAATAGGACCATATTTCGCCTGAAGTTACGTAGCTTTTGGTAATAAATCAGTTGCACTGACAAAAGTCCCCCAGCTACATCGTGAACAACAACTGACCAAAGTCAGGAAAGGCAAAACAGGAAACTAATGACAAGTTCTTTGTTATACTTTTCCTGAGCATGCAATGATTTCTTTTGTTGATAGTTCCCCTCCCGCCTTCAAGCCCAAATCACGCAAAACGAGTGATTTGGTCTTTCTCATATTTTCAAATTTAGCGAAATCATCACACGTAACAGTAGTTCAAAGTTTCACTCAAAATCCGGGAGTTGAAAGACTTAGGCTTTGATTTTTGATTGTAATCTACAAAATGATCGAAAAAAGCCAAAATGCGCAAAAACTCAAATCAAGATACGCAGTTGCACAAAGCACGCTTTAGCAGAAGTGTTTGCAAATTAAGTTGGTTTTCTAGGTATTTTTTAATTATGAGCAGCTTTTTCTGAATGCGTCAACGCCCAGAAGTCTGATGACGTGCAGATGCTCTTCTGAGGTTAAGTTTGCGTCAGTGGGAGAGTACGTAGAGGGTGAAACGCTGAAAAGCACGTCACAAACTTTTCCGACGAAGTCGGAAGTGTCCATTTAATCATCACACCGTCAGTGCTTCGCTCTGGGTGTTATTGATTGTTTGTTAAGGTGGAACAGCTAGCTGTTACTTTTTCTAAAAATACTCGCGTGGAAGCGCAAATTTATAAAGCAGTAAATTACATTAGGGTTTCGGATTTTGCATGACAGCCGTACCCTGATAGCATTTATGATGTTCAGACAAAGGCCTAGCATATTCGTGAAATGCTTGGAAGGTATTCGCTTCATGGCCCTAAATGCAGCAAATGCATCAAGTGCCGTCACTGTCATTCTCAGAAACGCTTACTTGCAGTGTACCACCACGCCCTCCGTTTCAAACAATGCTTCTTGAAAAACATGTTTCGCTTGAACTGCTTTTTATAGAGTAAGAACTCCAGAACGATCAATAAATGGAAACCGTAGAATTAAAAAGTTTGCTGGTATGTCTACATTAATACGAAAATGCTACTCAGTGGAGTGTTGAAAAACCGCTAACACTCCGAGCATCTATAGAAGGCTTTTGGCAACTGATTAAACAGGTTGACAGTTCTAACTTTTTGGCATAGATTTAGAAAAGTTTTATTCCTAATATGTCAGACCAACCGGCGTATGGCACTGAGACAAGTAATCGCAAGGACTTTTCTTGCAAGATGCAGGCGTTGGCAGGCCATGCTGGAAGTACAATGATAGCGGTCTGTGGCCAGGTTTTAGGGTTTTCGAGAAAAAATACATTTTTAGGTGGAAAGACTGCTTAAAACTTTTTTCTGGCACAATAAAATTTGGGGCAACTGGCACCGAAGGTCCCCGTGGCCTTGGCCTGACAGCAGATTCTCAGGACTACAAATAACTTTGAGTACATTTTTACTGAGTTTAGTTTGAAGGATTGCCTGGGGTTTTTGTTCAAAGAAGTTTTACTTATTTTCTAAAAATCTGGCATTTCTTCACTTTAGTTTTTGAAAAGTAAAGTGAAATGACTTGATAATTTTGTAATTACATGCGAACAAGTGTAATTCACTTTGTAACTTCGTATGGTGTTATTGATGTAGTATCACTCTGTTACCTATCTGTAACCTGGTCATGAACTAGTTTGGCATTTTAATAATTGGTTCTTAAAAATAAGTTGTATTTATCAAGTCTTCCCTCATCGACGCTCACAAGTCTGACTTTGCAACAGGGGTCTCAAACGCGATGCCTGGGGGCCGTATGTGGCCCGCGAGGGCATTTTATGCGGCCAGCAATGCTTTTTGGGAATTTCCAAATAATTCACATTTAAGTTATTTCGTTTATTCACCGGTGTTTAAATGCTCGGCCAGCGAGTGAACAAGTTCTTTTTGAACGAACGTAGAGATAGCTAGAAACGATTTGCTTAGAACTCGCGATACATTTCGCAAGAAATAAAACGTAAAAACTTTTTCTAGTAAGGTTCAGAAATGAGTTCGAAGCTGTTTTAAAATGGCTATTTTTGGTTACGTTCCCACACTTTTTTTGTTAGCACTACATCCCTGATTAAAAACACAGGGCTTTGACGAAACGGCTGATTTTTCCCACTTCTTGCAGAGAATGGAAGAAAGCATATGTAAATCTGGCAGCTGCACCAGAATACACTGCTTCTAATAGACTGAGCTTTTAATTTCCAATTTGTCGAGATGTTTGTCAAAGTTGATTGCATCAGCATTATCAGAATTGGTGAGCGATGAGGACACTGAAGCGATATCGTCATTTTGTTGGTCTTCAACAGACTCATGTATCGTAAAAGATAGATCATAGAAGGCTTCTCTTGCACTGACCTGCTGATTGTCTGTGAGCTTCATCCTGTACTGGGGATTGCAATAAACAGCAGCTAACAAAATGTTATTCTTAAACAAGTGTGCTTCACACCACGTCATAGATTTTTTTCCGACACACTGCTGGACTTGTGTTGTGACAGCCAACATAGCAGATACATAGATTTTTTTCCGACACACTGCTGGACTTGTGTTGTGACAGCCAACATAGCAGATACTTTCATTCTTGAAAAAATTTCCCAAGTCAACTTCTTCCTGCATCCTCTTAGTTACCTCGAAAGGTTTACGAAGCAAAACTTCTATAGCGATCACTTGATTCCGCCACGAATTACTCAAAATGATATGAGGATTTGCCATGTCGGTGGTGTAGGAGGTGAGGTTGCAGGCGGTGCAAGCGCATCCCAAAAGTTTTGATTTGTCGAAAATCCGGGAAAATTCGGGCACAGATGTTTCGACATCTTGTTCTGACTGTGTGAGGAATGACACTGCCTGTCAAAATACGTCTGAATTTGATATTTTTCTCCAAAAAAACAACATGAAGACCTTTTTTGTTGTTTTTTTAAGGTCACCATTTTTTGTGTTTCTTATGTGGCCTTCAAAAAAAGGGTCTTCATCATTTTTGAGATACAAATATTTCGGGCAAGTTTGAGGAAATTCCGGCAAAAATCCTTCGCACCCCCAAAATTTGCCTGCCCCTGCACCTATGTGTCATGTCAACTATGTGTCACGGTGCAGAGTATTGTTCAAGAACGCGCTTAAAAGGATGAACATCCACATGTGGCTTTATCAAGCATTGTAAATTGTCTGCCACGTCTCTTGCTGGTGTGGTCTATCTTAGGCGTTCTGGCAGCATTTGCAACTTGCCTAATCTTTGTCGGAAGGCTTAGGACTGTCGCAACAGTTGCAATGTGTGAACAACACACCAGATGTGGTGCATCTCGTGACTCTCACTAACTTCCATTAAACTATCTGAAACTTCATGCGCGCTTTCACCTGAATCAAAATCAGAACCTACACACTTTTCACAACCTTCATTTTCTTCATTCAACTTCTCTATATTTCTTATGTCATGTTCGATGCATTATCGGTAACGGCGCATGCAACCTGATACTTTTCGATTTCAATATTTTTTAGAATATCCTACACGACCTTTTGCAAGAAGTATTTGCGTATTTGTTTCACGTATCGGTAAGTGAAAACTTTAGTTTTAACCGTACCGTTTTCGCCAAAATAACGGACATCAGTGGCAAAATACATTACGCGGATCTTTAGGTATGCATCCATTTTCAAGGACACAAATTTTCCAGCAAGTTCTTTCTTCAGTGTTAATCTTTCCGTTTCTTTGCCTATTCTGTCACCATTTTCTAAGGTTGTCTTTATTCAAACACGAAACTTTTCGCACCATGCGTTGGCATGCAATACACACGAAACAGAGTTTCAACTTCATTAAAACAATTAGCAATAGTGGGTTTGTTTGCTACACAATACACTTCCCTATGTGTATTATTATTATCTTTCAGTGAGGCATGAAGTTATACACTGAAATATTTGACTTGCCTGACAAATTTAACAAGAACGCCGTTCAGGGAAACAATTGGTGTGACAGCTAAAACCAGCAGCATAACCATAATGAATATTAGGAAGATGTTGAAGACCACTAATGCTAGGACCAAAACACACGTCATTAGCAAGCATCAGGTGGTCACAAGCATGTTTCCCACAGTGCATCCGGCTCAGGCTGAGCCCAACAGAACTGAGAGTTATCAAGGTAGATAGCGAATGGATACGGACTCATAATTCCCTTTTTCTTACCTGTTGGTTACGGTGAAGGATCTGCAAGGCAAGTGCCTCACTTCACTTGCATGCTCTGATTTATAGACCAGCTCACCAGCAGCATTACTTGTACGTATAGGAACATTTCGCACAATTAGTTTTGTATACAATAGGTTGCGGTTAGTTCTGTCAAACGCGTTAGATTCATCCAAAAACGCTGAAAATGCTGGGATGGCTTCACGCAAAGCTGGTTTCCAGAACCGACAAGTGCTGAAATGCAGGATAACATGTTATGCTCAAATAATCTGGAGTTAGTTGTTGCGTGTGACACAGATCTGCAGTTACCAGCATCACTGATGAGCACCATTTTTCCTTTTTTACAATATTTCCAATGTTGTCTTTATCCAAAGAAATCGAAAACAGATTTTAGGTTTGACAAGTTTTAGTTTTGGCCGTACCGTTAACCGTATGCACACTTTGCCCAAGTTGCTTTGTACTCCAGTAGTACTTTTAAATGCGATAACGTACTTTCCAAGTTAACTGAGTCTTATTGTTGAAGCAGTTCTAGATGTTTCGATGAAAGATAGACATTTTTGTCAAATTTCACTTTCATTTTGTTTCAGAAAGCGATAAAAAATCACTGCTTCTAGGAGCAAAAAACTTGCGTTTGGCGGCCATCGTCGCAACTGAAACGAGTTGCTGTGAAATCATAACGAGGATCATTCCGGGTTCCTTCTATTAAGCGCACTTAGTAAACAGCAAGGATACAGATTATTATCAGGAAGCATTGTTGAAAGAAGATTTATCACTCGATAACAGGTAAATAAAATTTTTGATTTCAATAATTCCTGCCTACTATTAAAATTCTTTGGAGTTCTTTGTAAAACTCAACAACGAATTTTGAGTCACCCAAACAAATTTTATTGCAAAGAAATTATCAGTCTGGCTCAATTCTAATGTTCAACGCTCTCTCCAGTGAACTTCTTGATAATGAATACTCCGTGGCCGATGTAAGTTTACCATCCGTCAAAGTCGCCAGTGGAGAAAAACAGGGTTAATTCCTTGTATTTTTTAAGCCATAGAAATAACTTTTTAAAATTTGGACTTCCTTGTTTGCGATTGCCTTGGCCGGCATTTGTTTCAGGGGACGGCGAAGTCACCATAGTGGCTGTGAATCAATTTTTTGGTCGCA
>Ga0210059_1013562_pt1 | contig 12175 bp, 7 predicted proteins | sample Ectturendosymbi2_FD_188042 | JGI IMG/M metagenome (GOLD analysis project Ga0210059, IMG submission 188042) | Ecteinascidia turbinata endosymbiont from Florida, USA - Sample 2 (SPAdes) (version 2) | ecosystem: Host-associated > Tunicates > Ascidians > Unclassified | place: Key West, Florida...
CGATCACGTGTTATAATTAAGCATTGTTCGATCACACAGCAATGATGCAAACCTACCGGAGACGAACCAGCTTCGAGGAAGGAGCGAGCAGTGGTGGTGAACTCCCCGATGAAGTCCGACGAGCCGTCGTTGTCCCAGTCGTAGCACTTGACCTAGAAAGGTAACCGGAACGAATGACTGTCACTGCAAGCAGTGTGGTGTCGTTGTGTCGAACGCAGTTAACATGGCAAGATGGATTTCACAACATTTCCGTTTCCAAAAGCAACCTTGTTGGACAAAGTTAAATAAAGATTTCCGCCTAAACTTGATTGGAGTACGAGAAAACCCGCGTTCACTCGGTTCTGCTTCGTTATGCTCGCTTTGCACTCCTTTTGCAATGTCACGATTGGTCTGCAGGCGCCCATCTCCGTTTGCTGACGCCAAGTTGTAAATTTTAATAAAATTAATGGTAAAATACTTTAAATTTACTCTTTTGCTTAGGCACAAACAAACAATAGATTGGGAACGTACAACTACCGGAAAGCAAATATTCGGTTTTCGTTGTTGTGCTAAACACAGCTTTGCTGTTGGGACAGTTAGTATAATTGTAAGCCCAGGGTTTTTTAGTGTGTTTTAGGGACCCGAATCGGGTCCCTACAATTGAAAATTGGGTCCCTAGAATCAGAGAAATTCATTATCAGGTCCCTAGAATCAGATGAAATCGGGTCCCTACAGGTCCACACCGGGTACCTAACATTTTCCTTAAAAAAAACCTGGTAAGCCACTAAAATGGCGCAAGTAAACCTGTCATAATCTATTTCACAGGGAAACTAGTTTCGTGTATTTAAAAATGGCGAAAGTAAATCCATCACAATTTATTTCAAATGGCGCAAGTAAATCATTCCCAATTTATCTCACAGGGAAACTAGTTTCATGTATTAAAACACTTTATCCTTCGATAAAGGACTAGCAATACCACAAAGTTCGGATTTTTTCTGGTTATTAAATGATCGGCTTGGTTTTTTCTGGCATTTTCTAGAAGTGTTTGGCTTTTTATTGAAAATTTTCATCTGGTAAAAATGCTCACAACTCGTAAAATAACGCTGGCGACATAGTATCACGGATTTTAAAGAATACAATATCAGCCGCCACATCGCTCTGAAGCATGGTAACTACCCTATTAAGCAGTCAACACAAGAAGAAGAGGTTACTGCTGAGAAGTTATATACTACTTCATAGACACTAGCAAAATTTCTGTCACTGACAACTGAGATTCAAGAGCCACTCGCTGTGTAGAACTGTTGACATGTATCCAAATGCGCGAGCTTTCAAATCTAATCTAGCTTAATTTCAAACATATTTTTAACAAGGACATTCGCTCAATTTTTCACGCTAGCTGATTTGAAGGTGCCTAGCTGAAACTCGAAGTCGCTGTATGACCTGTACAGAGAATTCTGCTGTCAGTTTTCTGATTTTTGAAAAAACTGACCTGTCGTTTCAGCTGTTAGCCTGTACCCCGTCACAAGACTCTGAAACAGCAACTGCAGGAGCTGTGGCTGCTAATCAATGATCTTCAGTCTGACTCTGTCTTAAAAGAAAAGTACAATTTTCTTAATCTGAATGATTTTTTTGCTTCACTAAAAGAAGTTATTTTCGAACTTCCGGAAGATGGCGCAGGTGCAACATTGCTTGGCTCGACGTTTGTGTGTGGGCAGCAGACGTTCAGCAACGTGAGCGTTAACAAAGTTTGTCACAGCTATGAAAGCTGAACTACCAACAGCAGAGATCTTTCCTGAGACTTGCCATAACAAACATAAGTCCGGACTGCGATGCATTGGATGAAACGGTAGATCGACAACACGGTTGCCGCCAAAATAGAAAGTGACTTAAATAGAAATTTACGCAAACCAGAAAGTGAACTTCTTTATTGAGTTGTAAAATACATGCATTGATAAATTTACTTTACAACAAAACTTACTACATCATGTTTTGTTATCCGTTGAGGAAAAAAACTTGAACGAAGCGAGATTTAGATCTCATTTATATTAGTTCGCTTTCTTTCCCCAACTGACCCGCTTTTGAACTCGAGAAGCCAGTGCGGCCTGCGAGTCAAACCGTTTGCCTACCCCTAAATTTAAATCAAGTGGTGAAACTTCGTAATAGGAATGCATTATTCACAGAAATTAAAATACCTTATGAAAAATACCTTGCGCTCCAAATCTTACACTTGAAAGTCAAATTTTACATGGCTCGATATATTACTGTTTTAGCTTAGGAATGTTTCACCGGATTTGGAATAAAAGGAATAAAATCGTAATTTCAAAACATAGCACGAAATTATCTGCGGTTGAGGGCGGAAACACAAATCTTGATTCCGGAACATCTTTACTCAGAATATAGAAGAAAAAATGAAATGTTATGTGAAAGCGCTAATATATTTCGTAAAAGATGGTGAGTTTGGCAGAACAATTCAAGAAAATTATCATGAAACAGGTGAATAAACTTCGATGCGCCTAGTAAGCCTGATTAAAACCGTAATATGTAAAGATTATCTCAAAACAGGCAAAATATCACGCACGAAATCGAAACACACTAGTTTTGAGGTTTCTGTCTATGAACAAACATCCATTACTGATGCTGAATATCCGCAGTGCTTTTAACTTGGTGTAAGCGTCTATGAGGGGTGCTTGATTAAAGAGACAATCAAAAAAATGTTACGAAAACAACACAATGAAGAGATTCAGTTCAAAAATCTTCGGAAGCACACTCCATAAGTAAAAAAAGAAATGGCGGAATTTTTGTTGTTAACAAGTCACACATCAGTTGTCGAAAACATGAGCAAGAAACTCACCAGCATTTGCGCATCGTAATTTCCACCGCACAAAGTTTGCATCGCGATTTTGAAAGGTTTCCACGTAGGGTTTAACGTCTTTTTGATCACTTCTGTACGATGTACCATTATCATGCTCCCGTCTGCTGCCTGGCGGTGGAACTCCAAGTATGGATCAGATTTTCCGAAAAAATCCTACAAACAGCATTAAGGACAAGATTGTAGCTAAAAATACTGCTCGATCCTGCTGCCCGACTACAGCTGCGTTGGAACTACATTGCCTGGCAGTGTTTCATATCAGATAAAAACAGCCCTATGGCGAACACACGAAAGAACTTGGTCTTTTGCTTTACCTTCTTATCGAGACCACTGGCTCGAAAAGAGCAATACGCAACTTCGTTGCTCCCACTCAGCTCCTCAGCGGCAACCTGCGAAAAATACGAGGTTGTCACGTCAGTGCTAAGGACACGAATTGGCGAAGTAACGTCCCGAAGAGTTAAACAGCGGTTCTCAGCAAAAAACGCATTTAAGCACCTGTCCAGCACCCTATGTACTAATGAAACGAAGTCATCAGGATTAATCATTGTCACAAGTCGTGCCAAGAAAACCGCAGAGAAAAAGCAGGTGACTTAACTCAAAAACAGAAAGAGGAAAATATGTATGAAATCTGCGAATAAGAAGTTCTTACGCGAATTCTTCCTTTTCCAGCAGGACGTTTGTCATGCATCAGTAGTTGCTCGTTTATGACTCCGTGAGACACGATCTACACAGAATAAAAGAGACGCTTTAGTCACAAAAATGCAGGCATCGATGTCGTGCAGACATCGAAATCATCAACACTCGACTTACATGCCCAAGCGTACATTCAACTTCCCCTAAAAAATCATGTGCTTGGAGTGCTTGACTTGGACTGTCAACATCATAAACTTGTAACTTTAGCTTTTGCACTTCTTCAAAGTAATAATCGACAGTGACTGACTTGGCGAAGTTCGGATTCAGGTTGTTCAAGACCATCTCCGTTCGCCCGAGCTGCAACACACAGCTGCGGTGTTATTTTTCATTTTTGTCCAAATCGGAACAATGAAAAACAAAAAATGCAAAGTATGAAACCAAATGCATATCTTCGCAGCGCACACATGCATACTTGATTCCGAGAACTATCCACTGCCTAAAGTAACACACAAAACCACATTAACAGGCAACTACCAAGCGAGTATTTCCCTGGATGTCGAAACTTGCAGTTAAGTTAAAGACACCCACCATTGCGAGACAGCAATCTTGGGCTTTGCAATAAAAATCGAATGGGCAAACAATGGTAGACATGAATATTTTAACGATGATGATATCAGTTGAAAAAGGACACACGACGACGACGTGAGTATTACCTCAGAATGCACTCTCTTTGTTAACAATGTGAGCTCTAGTGGTAGTGCAAGTGCTACCTGACTATTGTCAAAGTCCTGTGGGTCAAAGGTTAAGCGTCAGAGGGCGGACTAATTATTCAGCATAACGTCGTCAGTCGCAGTAGTAACTTGGGTGGAAGCGTTAATGAAATGGTGCTGGTGCTAATCCGACTGAAACGTGTCAAAAACGTTTGCACTTTCATTCTAGCTGGCAACCATTTGTAGAATTTACATATTTGTGATCGTGAATTGGTGCAGAAACAACATGGTAACAATTGTGCAAAACACACGAGTTTATCAAACTTTATCAAGAGAGAGCTGAGTGCAAGTACTGAAACACCAACACCGTGTAACTGTTGCATGCCATGAAACCACAAAATGCACAGACCATTTGGTTTGTTCACTACTTACGGTCAGTTAGATCACGTAAACTGCAATAGTTTTACTCCCAATGACACACAGAAGATGTTTGTTCAAGCCAGATTGTAAAAAAATATATCAGATACAATTTATGTCTGTTCCTGATTAACCTATGACATGCTTTTACATCTCAGAAACGAAACAAGTGAATAATAGAAGTGTGGCCTGAGTTTTTTTTGCTGAGATTTTGGTCATTTTTGCTGAGACAAATTGGTGACTGAAACATTTTGGTCATTTGTCTCACAGTTGTATTTAAACTCGCCATAACAGTGTTAATTAGCCTATATATTCAGTCATTCTGACCGATATGACTACTTTTTTTGGGTCATTTCAAAAACATTTTGGTGTATGACCGAAAAAAAGAGTGTGGCGCATGCTCGGACTTGGCACCTATGGCCAAGTACGACACCTAATAAAACTGTGATCAAATTCACATTAAAACCAGAGCCAGATCCTGTGTGACACGTACCATCTAAAATTGTCATTGGACTTGGTTTTTACTAAAAATGATTATATAAGATAGTTTCATTACATAAGAGGCTAACTGCCATACCTCATAGAATCGACCATCCTGTTGAATGAATAACACACAAAGTGGATCTGATTTTGACATGATATCCTTGTCCAGCAAATTTGTGCAAGAAATGCGCAATTCAACTTTTGAGTGACAAGAGGGTGCTGGTGGTGGGACTACTTGATTTTGCATCTTAATCAGCTTGTGATAAATGTCTCTTACAATTAAAAATAAATACTAAAACTTGTAACATAAAAATAATTCATGACATGATTTCATGGAAAAGACGATAGCAATCAGCTCAGAAATACACACTTGTGATCAGCAAGGACTCACAGCATCCATTTCAAGATGCTTTTGAAAATAACATTACACCAAGTGCAAACTGGCAAATATTGTAAGTTTCAACACAAATTAAAAACACTTTTAAATCATTGAGGCAATGCTATTCCATCCAAGATTAACACATTTAGGCAGTATCAAAAAGCATTCAGTTTGGAAAATGACATTCATCTACTGTAATCTATGCAGAAATTGAATAAATAAGATGAGATTAACTGCAAGTTCCTCAGCAAAGCGCAAGAGTGGACCTATTGAGAAGGGTTCATTGCCAACAGTGCCAATACAAGAAGTTCTAGCACAGTGTCTCCCAACCTTTTTTGATGCATGCGCTCATTCTGGAACTTTTGATTGCTCTCCTATAGAACTTTCGTTCCTCCCCTATGGAACTTTCGTTCCTCCCCTATGGAACTTTCATTCCTCCCCTATGGAACTTTTATTCCTACCCTATGGAACTTTCATTCCTTCCCTATGGAACTTTCATTCCTCCCCTATGGAACTTTCATTCCTCCTCTATGGAATTTTCATTCCTCCCCTGTGGAACTTCTGTTCCTCCCCTATGGAACTTTTATTCCTCTCTTGATCAGGTTCGTAGGCTAGTATTAACTGCAAGTGGAACAATGGTGTTTATTGACGACAATATCTTGGTTAATAAAAGTGGGACAAGAATTATTTGTTGACAAACAATGGCACTAAAGTTTGTCAGCAAAATCATATGATAGTCCACTAAATAATTTGCAGATATACAGTTATGTGACTAATTTAAAGAGCCAATGTCAACTTAACAAACATACAACACTTATAATGAATCATAGGCAACTTAAATATATAGTGGAAATTCTTCCCCTGAACTCAAGAAATTCCTCCCTGGTGAGGAATTCCTCCCCGGCTAGGAACCACTGTTCTAGCACATGGCAAAGAAATACATTTCATCCTAATCTCTAGCACATGTTGAAACCTCTGTTATTTGGCATTCCCTTTCAGCTATCTTTTATAATTAGCATTTCTTCTGATCTGTCTCTCATATACAGTTTTGACATGCTACATTTCTAAGGTGGCATACGTAAGACCAATATCTTTTAGCAGTGGATCTCATTCATGGATAAGTAATTATGCAACTGGGGTGCTAAAAATAAATACTTTACTGTGAGTGAAGTGACATTGCGATGGTAGTAAATATATTACCAAAATCATTGCAGTCCTGTAATACCATAAAAAATTGAGTTAACTAGCCTTTATAGTCAGCATTAATGGATAGGTGCAAACGAAAGCTGCATGTGCAATGCTGCCATCGACCTGCTGCCGATGCATCATTTACTGCAAAAGCAAGCAGGTGTTCCATAGATGGGCGTTCACAGACTATGACAGCAAAATACAGTAGACACTGCCAAAATAATACCATGAAACTTCCTTTTCAAATATCTTTTGGACAATGCAGTGTCTATTTTGTCATCACAGGCAAAAGCACAAGTTATTTTACCATTATGCAAACTTGATTGGTTGAGTTGGTCATGTGACAAGGACGATACGCTTGGGTTAGTGTATGGTCATTGTCATGTGAATAACACCCTAAACCTAAACCTACATCCTAAACTTTGAAAAACGTACATAAAAAGTGCTCCCATCAAAAGTGTCATTCCTACTAGCAAAGCCAAAGCAACAATAGTGAGAGGTTAAGAACCAAATCGACAACCACTCACACAGCAGGCATAGACACTTCTCAACTAGGTTTACTGTATTGTTAGCATCATGAACTGAGTGTTATACATGGACAAAACTAGATACAGTTCAAATGGCAAAACAGTCCTAGCAGAGTTTTTAATGCTGGACACAAAATAGACACTACCTTTTGGTATAACGAATATAGTTGATACCTGAAGCACAACATTACCTCACATGTGCACTAGAAACTGTGTCACATCTCAAATTTTTATTATCTTCCCATTTATTATTTGAATCTTTAGTTTTTGGTCATGACTAACTATCTTACACATCTGAGTTATATAGTACGCCTACAAAATTTATGTATGCTGAGAAATTCATGCATTGTTGTGCTTCAGCTAAAATGCAGCTACTGTATTTAATGTTTAGGTGATTTTTCACTTAAGTACGATTTTTAAACCTGGTTGCAAGCCTGATTCCACATTGTCATGTTTATCCCACATAGATAGAGAATTAGTGCACCACACATTAAAACAAAAAGAAAGAACTAAGACAAAAAAATGAAGCATATATTACAGAAACATAAATGCTAAATCATATATATATATATGCATAACATGAACATTACTGTAACACAGATGATGGGGGCAAGTAGTGGGTGAAGAGTTGAGGTATGTACAAACGAGCAGGTGAAGCATGCACATAATAGATGAAAGAAGCAAGCAACAATAAGGGTTATGAGGCTAAGGGCAATGCAATAAAACATGACATTTCATAAAAAAGCATGTGGCAATGGCAGAAAACCATGTTTATCCACACAAATTGTGAAGTAATACAATTACTTCTGGACCATAATGGAGTAGCATCATTGCATGTATATCCCACCCTGTTTTTTTTCTCCGAGACATTTTGGTCACTGGGACATTTCAGTCATTTGTCTCACAGTTGTGTTAAAACTAGCAGTAACAGTGTTCATTAGCCTATATTTTCATACATTCTGACTGAAATGACTTAGTTTTTTCAGTCATTTCAAAAACATTTCGTTCTCTGACTAAAAACAAAACCCAGGGTCCCACCAGGCACATAACATCATGGCATGAAGTCAGGGTTGCCAAATCTGCTATCAAGCTAGAAAATTGCAAAATTCCACCAGAATCTGCTTGAATAAGACTAACTGATTGTATAGGCCACCAAACCAATTGTCCTCTAGAACAGGGGTGGGGAACCTAAGTACTATCACAGGCTGCATGAATTCAGAATGGCGCATTATCATTGGCAGGCGGCAAAAATCAATTAATTTCATCCTAAAATTCTACTTTTATATAAATATCAAGAAGAGTGGCTCCTTTTGCCTTACTATCTAAGTACTTACTTATCATGGAACTTTGTTTTCTTGTGATGTTGTGCTCTATCTTGGGTAATGCAAATCCTGATGTGAGCCATACCAAATGTTCACGTGGGCTACAGGTTCCCTACCTGTGCTCTAGAATCCAGCGGATTTAGGCTGCTAGACCAATTATTTTGCAGCTAGATAGGATAAAATATCCACTAGATCTAGCAGTAAATCTGCTAAGTTAGCAACTCTGAATGAGGTTGAAGAAACAAAGGTATAACCAGATTACAAAAGATTTAGCAGTAAACAGTAATCCAGTAAGTGTTGGGTACGTATGAAAAACAAAGTTTTGTGGATAAGTGAAGTATTCAGGTCTAGAAAAGATAATATTTCATTCACAGTGTCATGAATTACGAGATATAAGTGGATTACTGTTAAATGCTAAACTTTTTGTAATCTGTTAATACCTTTGCTTAACACAACTGAGGGAGCAATGAATCTTACAGAAAGAAGGATTCGGAAGGCAACAGCTATACATTGATACAAAGGCAAGTGGCAGGCAGCAATAGTCATGGTGGTCAGTACACTAAGAGCAAATAGAAAAAGAACAGGTAAAAATTCGATAAAATCTGCTTATATATGGAATTTGTTTAACTCATCTTGTGTTGCCCATTCTTTGTGATTTGTATCATATGATTTCTTCATCATGTTTGGCTATACTATATCTCTTATACTTAAAAGATGCTGTAAAGCTTCCCTTTATAATGGGGATTAATCTTCTTCATTTGTCTATCATTTGATATTTTTTCCATCTTGTTCTTCTTATAATATAATCATTTGTATTGTCATACAAATATTCATTAATTTCAGTGATTGTTCTCTCTACACCTGTGAAATTAAATATCTCATCATAACTATGTGTACATAGGCATGCACTCATCTGGAAAGATCATGTGTATTCATTTTTATCACCTTGTCTTTTCTTTTCATGTGACAACTTATGACAGTACTGAAAGCTGCATTGCAGGGTTAGTAGACTACATGACCTCATGGATGGTCTTTCACCAATCCTTTGTGACAAAGCAACCAGTAAATGGTTATTGTTTGTCACCTTGTGTAGTAGAATTTGCTTTAAATTATGCTGTAGCTTCTGCATTAGCCTATATTATACGCAATGCTGCATGATCTATTGACTGTGTGAACTATTATTTTGTCGCAAAAAAATAATAGACTTACTTTGTGTCTTCTACCTCATTTGGTGACGATATGTGCATGACTGCATGCTCATGATGCTGGGTCATACATGCAATTATTATGGTACTCCATGATGTTCCGTAATTCTACTATTACTTCTTCACGATTTGTGTGGTTAAACTTTGTTCTCTGCCCTTGCCACACGCTTTTATTATGAAATGTCATGTTTCTTGCATTGCTTTCTGCCTTACAACCATTACTATTTTTATTTCGTTCACCCACCTATATGCCGTGTGTGCTTTACCTGCTCATCTGTACATTATACTAACTCTTCATCCATTGTTTGCCCACTATCATATGTGTTACGTTAATGTTTATGATGTATTTGATCTAACATTCTGCTTCTAAGTTCTATACCATTATTATATTACCATTTGATTTTCCAACACTTGTCTTCTGTGATTGTGTTCATTTTGTGTCCGTTGTTTCTCACGTGTTGCTTTTATGTTTTTGTTATTGTTTGCTTTTGTACTGCTGATTTAATGTGGCATTTTGGTTGGACATAGATAAATAAAACTATATATATCCACCTATCGCACAAATATTAAGATTGGTATCATGGCATAGACACCATAAGTTCAGCTTTACAAGATTGTGGGCCTTGAAATTAAATTGAAGTCAATATCTGCATCTCATGCCTTATTATATGTACCATAACGACTAACTAGCTTACCTCACTGCCTGCCATTGGCCGACCTCTCTTTCAATTCATTTTGTTTTCCTGATGGAATGCATGCATCATGTTTTCCATAAGTTTTTATCACCTCCCTTTGACCCTTGAATTTGAAAGGTTCTGACCAATTTCTTGCTAATTAGACTTTGTTTTCTTTCTAGACATAAACAACATCAACATAAAACTTGGCTATCATCATAACATGGCTGCTGCCTGTGATATAGCTGCTGTGTTCTGATGTGGTTGGTTGCAAATAATTACGATATGTACTACAAACAATAGCACAAGTAGAAGTAGTCTAGCCCAGTGGTCTTAACCTTTTCAACGCTCAGACCCCTACCCTGAACTATTCCTTCCTAATTGGCTGGGTACTGCTCACCTACGGTTATGTCATTTATATACTCATAAATTAATCGAAGTGATTGTCAGTTCATTGTTGTTTTGCATCCCAAGGTTAATGTCATCCCTTTTGTGGGGATCCCCGATTTTTCACTCATCACTAGGGACCCCGTTTACAACCATTCGTTCAGCCTATGTCACTACTGTACAGTACTATAATAATAATAATAGTTCATTTATTACAGACTCGTGGTCCATGTGATATACTAATACTATGCCTCTGTGTCACGTGGCGTCAACATCAACATGAAACCATCTGGCTTTGCATTGCAAACTGAAACCATATGTGCACACTGCACCCATAGACACTAGGACTACTGACATCTGTATTCATAGTAAATTAAGTGCGTAGACTACAGAAGATACTGTATGCCTTGTCCGCGCAGACGTACGTAAATAAGCTTTCTGAAGTGCAGACTAAGTCACGTGAATGCGTCATAAGTCACGAGAATTTCACAAATGATTTCGACGTAGGGGAGTGAGGTCAACTCAGGTCACTTATTGGTGAGATTATATCCCGTGATGAGAAAGGACGGAACCAGCCAGACACTCTCATCTGTACAACATGATTACTGAGAATACGCAGCGGGAGAAAACCTGCCAAAGTTTCAATAAAACAAGTTGGGCAGTGCAGAGAAGCTTATGCTTTCGTGGAGTGAACATAACCGATCATTAGAGGTCATTCCGCCTTGAAATGTAAAGTTCGGGTCAATGAACAAAATATATAAACTGGCAGGTCAGTTTCCAAATCAGCGTAGCACTAGTTCGTATCATTTTTGAAGATAAAAAAAAATTTACCGCATTTTTTGTGGTTCATTAACCACAAAAGTTAAGACCTTATACCCTTTAATGCCCGCACCAGCCACTAAGTGTCCGGTGTCAAGCGAAATTTCTCACTGCGAAATTTCTCACTTCATACCATGTATGTATGCACAGAGTAATATTCTACATACCAAATACGCTGATAATTAGGGCTTGGGAATTCGTATTTAGGTAAGTGTATCGGGTTAAGGTTTGGGTTAGGGTGAGAAAATGAAAAATAATTTAGGTCAACAACTAAGTCCGTGAATTTTCAATGGTTAAAGTTATTCCCGTGCTATAGCTTGCTGTAGGCACCTAACATCTATCCAAAATGTCTTAATTCAAACAACACACATCAGAAAAGTAATTCCCAGACTTCATTTTGAGAAGCAAAATAACTGAAAAACAACAACAGGTCAGAAATTTCGCAGAGATCAGAAATTTCGCTTGACACCGGACCAGAGTAAAGCTAGCCGTCAGTTCGCCCAGCCGTCACTTTTGCGATTGGGCGAAAAAAAAGCCAAAACAAAAACGACAATATAAACCAAAAAAAACTCAAAAAAAAACA
>Ga0210059_1013563_pt1 | contig 12175 bp, 6 predicted proteins | sample Ectturendosymbi2_FD_188042 | JGI IMG/M metagenome (GOLD analysis project Ga0210059, IMG submission 188042) | Ecteinascidia turbinata endosymbiont from Florida, USA - Sample 2 (SPAdes) (version 2) | ecosystem: Host-associated > Tunicates > Ascidians > Unclassified | place: Key West, Florida...
GTCCTTCTCACGCTATAAGAAAAGATAAGTTTGTCCGTACTGCTGCATTTCAGGCAAGTAGATATTAGTCACAATCTGGTTGAGATGAGTTTAAGTCAGTGGCTGTGAGAATCTGACTGTTATGCAAATAATTGCTGTTGAGGTCGTACAGATTTAGAAATTACTTGAACAGCTGCGGCCCACTCCGACTTTATGGTACTTCTTCGATGGCCACTAGTGCCCGATAAATAGGCTGAATACAATGCCCCAGTCCATAAACTAAGGTTGAAAACATTAGTTAGTCGAAAAATTAGCAGTTTGTATCGTTGTCGTACCAATTGAGCAAAAAATGTTAACTTATGCAAGAGATTTGTTAGTCTTGTTCAGAGCTAACTGTTTCTGTCCAAATATGGCTTTCTGTTCGATGTCCAAGGTGTTGTAAAAGGGTTCTGACCGTGAAAAACTAAAATCTACGTGTGACAATTTAGGAGCGGTGTACAGTTCAAATGTAGATGGCTAGCAATTATACGAGAAGATTCAAGATGATTGCAAAATGCTGGTTTCAAGTCGTCTAACTTAAAATTATCGCATACTGAAGTCCTGACATTCTTCGAATTGCTTTGCAAATAATGCTGATGATGGCAGTTATGTGTATTGCAAGCTGCGAACGATCTTTCAGTAAACTGAAACTGGTCCTTCGTACCTCCGGGCCTCACTAATTAGCAATAAGTCAGGGCAGGTTGTGTGATCTAGCTTTGATGAGAATAAAAAGAGGATAAACAGCGAAAGCTCACCTTGATGAAATGATAAACGACTTTACTTCGATCAAGGCATGGAAAGTGTTGTTTTAATTACAATTTTTGTGTAATTTAACTGGAAAAGGCTGGATATATTTGTTTCATTAGAATTGTGATTATCGAACACAAGTGATATATGACTTGCATTAAATAATTTATTTTATAATTCAAATTAAATTTGTTCCATTTAAAAAATTGTCGTTTACAGTTGCAATATGCTGTTTGATTTTTTGTAAGATATACAATTTTGTCAGGCAACACTATGTAGACCTATAAGCTACGATAACGTTATTGTTTAAATGTTTTAATATTCAACATAGCAAGAATGAATGAGTGTAGAAGTGTGTTGTAGACGTTATGGATTATTTATGTTTTATTTGCTGAAAAATTTAAAGCAAAAATAAACGCAAATATTTTCTGTTCAAAAAATTTGTTTTCTTCATGGTTTATCTTTCGTAAAAACTGTGCTTACATCTTATATTTAAATAATTAGAAAGGGCGCACATTTAAATTTTGCCATGGACGCCAGTTTGCATAAATACGCCACTGGTTGATTTACTTTCAGTTGAAAGGGTGCGAAGTGAAAAAATATATTTAGATGATTTCGTTGATGAATTTGATAGTCGACATGGCAATCGAAGGATTAAGTTATACTGAGTTGATGATGATATAAAATTCTAACGTAGCCTGTGCAGGGATCTGTGTGAGAATTATGTTGCTCATTGTCTATTTGTCTGAATCTTTTTTGGTTTGGAGGTAGTGCGTGTTTCGCGTATGACAAGAGAGTCATAAATGAACTCAGGGTTGAAAAGTCAGCTTTTGTGAATCAGTCAGAGGAAAATACAGTGTGAATAGTTAAATGAACGACTTTGTTGGGAAAAGTCTGCAAATTGCGTTTTACGCCTACGGTTACATCTTTCTATCACGTACACGCCGATGCACACCTATCTGTGGCGCTGCAATGCTACTTAGGTGCAACTGGTGCCAAAACCTCGATGCTGTTAAACTGCGTATTGCAGGGGTGGGCAATTATTTTTGCTGCTCAGGGGCCACTTTGAGAAGGCCGCATTTAGCGGAGAGTCGTGCCTTCTTATGAGAGTAGAAGCAAGACTCGGTTTATAGCCTCAGCACTAATATTTACTATAAGTTGGAGGAACTTTTAGATTTCAAGATTTTCCTGAATACTTCTGCGGGCCACTGAAAACGCTGTGTCGGGCCACATTTGACCCGAGGGCCGCTATTTGCCCATCCCTGGCATACTGCATTGAATAGTCCTCACCCTATCCACGCTGCACACTCGTAATAGTAGTTGCATAACATTGTTATGGTTTCACCACAATCACAAAATGTTCATAAGCTTCCACAGAAACGGATTAGTCAGTAGTCACCAAACCGTTGGAAGATGGTTTATTTTTATGTGCTTTGTAATAAGAATGTTTTGAAGAAACTAGTTGGCTATAAACAGCCTACTTGTCTCTGTGTCATGATGGAATTCGTGGTTTGAACCATTTCGCTTTCATGTGAATTGTGTTCACTTTCTAAAGCTGCTTTCGTTCATGTGAGGCCGGCACAATTGTGTACGGAAAACGGTATTTCGACTTACATGTGCAGTGCTTTGGAAGTTACATGGTTAGCATAGAATTTTCGACATAGCAGTACACGTGTGTGATTGCATCTACAGTGGTGTTTAGGTGTCTCTAGTGAATAATAACGCTAGTTCATATTTAATGATATTCACAAGCCTATGTTGGGTTTGATAGGGTTAATCATAGCAACTTAATCTTCAAAACAATGAAGAATCACCATGCAAGATAGACATTTATGTTGCCCCCCCTAATTTTTCCTTGGTCCCGCAGTGGCCCCCCAGTTTTGTGTTTCTAGAATCGCCACTGGCTTTCATGTTTGTTGCTCCAACATTATACCGTAGATAGAAATGTTGTTTAGAATCTACGTAGTCGTATTTAATTTCGTTCAAACCAGCACGAAAAACTTCTTGTAATTTACCTTTATAATGAAATGTCGCTTTTCTGTTACATCGCACGTTCTTTTTCTTACAGGCGTCACAGTGTTTCTTTCACATTGCAGTTAATTTGGGGAAGCGCTATTTTTGTAAGCGTGGTCGCACGGGTCTTCACTTTGAGCTTCGTGCCTCGGATTGTGCTAACTAAACTCAACAACTACATCATTCCCTTTTTTCTAATCTGACGACTTTAGTCTTATAAAAAACATCGTCTTTGAGAACCGTGAATGATATTGTTATTACTCCATCGTAATAATAGCATTGTCTGTTTTCATTACCATTTGTCTGTTTTCATTACACAAACTTTTTTACTGAGTTAAAACATATCATGTAGAGATTTGACGTTTTTTTGCTTGAGCATAAATATTTTTTTCGGCAGCAAGTAAATGCTTCAGCCGTTTTTTCGACGCTGCTTCACAAACATTCGTTCTTGGCAGATTTCAAAAGACCTGATAGTGTAAAGCATTTGTGAACGCATGCCAATGCAGAGTGCATAAATAATTACTCAAAAACTTTTTTACTGAGTTAAAACATATCATGTAGAGATTTGACATTTTTTTGCTTGAGTATAAATATATTTTTCGGCAGCAAGTAAATGTTTCAGCCGTTTTTTCGACGCTGCTTCACAAACAATCGTTCTTGGCAGATTTCAAATGACCCGTTAGTGTAAAGCATTTCTGAACGCATGCCAGTGTTATGTGGATAAAAATTAGTGTGCGTTAGAACATCATGTAGAGAGTTGACGGTTTTAGCTACTGCAAAATTTTATTTTCAACAACAAGTAACTGCTGGAGCTGCCTGTTCGGCTGCTTCACAAACATTCGCACTTGGCAGTCTTCAAATGGCCCACAAGCGCAAAGCCTTTGCAATACAGGAAGGGCATCGCGAAGAATAACGCCCGTTGATTTGCGAAAAAGCAGTAATTCAGTGATCGCAGCTTGTGATCTTTTTGCTGCTTCCCAACAATACATATCAATAGAGATTTAGAGTTCAACAGAGGACAATAAAAGATCCTGCCAACAATAGCTCACATTGCACCCTTGCCGCTCGTTCTTTACCATCGCAACAACCCCAAGCACCTGAATGTGCGTGCATAACTTTTTCACAAAACTCAAACCATATTTACGACCAGCTGATAAAAATGTTGGAGTTTTTTTTCCTCTCGTTTCATGCACTACAATCTTGACATGCGGCCACTACAAGGTAATCACAACATGTTCTGTGATATTCACATTTTTCTGCAACAACAACCACAACAGCAGAAGCGTTACATTTCAGCATCCAAGAGCTGACAATTGTCGAATGCTCAGGCCACGTGCAAGTAAAATTTTGCGTTGTTTTTTTGTGCAAAGAAAGTAAATTTTGTGTGGCTTTTTCATGCGAAAATAATTTTTTTCGTGTTTTTTGTGGTACAATGTGTGTAGTAATTTTTTTTCGGAGTTCAGTTAGTGCAACGAAAACATCTGTGAAGGTTTTACGTATTGAAACGAAATAGTGCTGTACGTTTCAGTCAAATCGAAACCAAATTGAGTTATTTAGCGATCGGCAAAGCACAGCTGAACGCATGTGCGTTTTCGGACGGAGTCGAAAAGCAGAAATGCTGTCTAGGACCAGGTGATATAAAAACTGTCATAACTTTTCTTTACAATTTTTTAATTACAAACTTGGCAGGATGCTTTGCAACAGCTATAGCAACCGTTTCTGTGATTTTTACATTTTCCCATTGTTGCATTAGGCGCAATAAACTTTCAAAGTAAAAAAACAAGCAATCCACCGTTGTTTTCGCGTGTTTTTTCTCTCCAAACGAAGTGGAAAAATTTTTTTATTTAGATTTGCATGCACTACACAATATGACTAACGTTTTTGTGAAGCATTTGTGTTTCTATCGTGCAAGGTTTTCCATCCAGAGCCTTTTGAAAACAACGCCTTGCCCACTCAAGCGCCTGCACGAAAACCATACCGGCGTTCTAGCATCAGACAGCAGCCACGAATATACCGTGGACCGGCGGTCAAATAGTTAAACCACTTTACTGGTATGTGGAAAGACTCAAAGTAACAGTATGAGGCCAACTGCCATGATCGTGATGTGCAAATACCGCATTAAACCACGATAAGGCCTCAATAGCCTATACTGTGCCTTGCTGTCCCCTCAGTAAAAGCAGAGTCTCAGGTCTACCTCTGTGCAAGTTGGGGACACTTGATCCTTAAAGTTGGCGACACTTGATCCTTGTAGGACAGCACGCCTGGACAGGCAAAACAGAAAATTTGCGCCATGTTTATCATCACTGAAGCAAAAAATGCTCATTTCTTTGTGTGCAAACGAACTGGGTTAGTCCATCAGGGACTCAGAGATTTTGTGAAAATGACTCTCACTCGAGTGTCGAGTTCTTGATTGCGACTCGGGTCGAGTCATTCTGTGAAAAACGTGATTCGAGTCACCATTTTTCTCAATATGACTCAAGTCGAGTGCGAGTCACCAATAATCGTGACTCGAGTCACGCTATCAACGTGTTGGACTAACTAAATAGTCTGATATTGTCACTAAGATACCCAATGCTGTTTCAGAGTTGCAATCAGAATTTTGCAAAAGCATTTTATGCAATATATGAGAAATCAAAATATTGATGATAGCCTTCAGAAGCACATTAAATCGATATCAACTTGTTTTTTGAACCAAAAATCATTTTTGTCGAATCTTGCATCCCTCAGACTGAGACTAGGAAAGGTGCAGCTCTAAGTCTGCGCCAGTGTTGCCACTACTGTTTTTTTTCACTAGATCTGTTTTTTTTCTGTTTTATGTGGGGTTCTTCTTGAAAATCTGTTTTTTTTGACTCTGGTCAAATTTTAGAAATGTATGTTGTATTACCGAATTTTCCATTCAAGATCACAGTAGTTCCACATGCGCAATGTGCAGTCAGTAGCCAGTACAAGTTAACAACAGTTGAGTAGGGCTTCGCATCACTCACCAAATTGTTTGAAAGCTAATGTTCTACAATCCATATTAAGCACTGACTAGGCATAGGTCAGCACTCTGATCTATCTTTGATGTGTCAACGGTTGCTTGTGCACAATTTTTTTGGAATGTTTTTTGTTATGAATGAAGATGCTGTGGTTGAGAATCTGTTCAAGATTGTTTTACAGGCGCATTGATTATGATAGGTATGAATGTAAAATTTTGAATGTTAAATTAGTAGTCAAATATTGCAATGAATGCAATGATTATGATTAGGGTGAAAAGAAAAGTGTAAGACCTTGAATGTATCATGTAGGCCTACTTACATGTTTCATTTGTGCATTTAGGTGAAAGTAAAAGAAAACATTAAACGTTTTTTAGAAATGATCTAACTTTTTATGTTACTTCATACACTTGATTTGCTGCTGGCTTAAATTCAAATTGTCAGTAGGCCTATGTTTAAAAACAGACTCGGACTTGTTAAAAATTTGATGCAAATACAGTTAGTAATGCATATTACCTTTATTTTTATCTGCAAGTACCGCTAGCATACGTTTCAAGTTTGGTTTTGACTTTTTTGAACATTTTGTGTGTCTGGGTTTATTTTACTATTTTATGGGTTTTTTTCAAGGTGAATTGTGCCTGTGGGGGTTTTCTTCATAACAGAGTAGCAACACTGGTCTGCACTGAGCTCACAGTCTGGCTAAGTAAGTGAGTGTGTTGGTGGTGGTAATTGTTTTTTTTGAGACGAAATAATGGTTCACACAGTCAATGGATGATACAGTATTGTGTAGAATACAAGCTAATGCGAAAGCTATAGCATAATTTAATGTAAATTTCTATACAAGCAATGAACATTTACTGGTTCCTTTCTTTGTTGCAAAGGACAGGTAAGGATTGGTGAAAGACCATCACCATGGGGTCATCTATTCAAGTCTGCCAACCCTGGTCCCTGCAATACAACTTTCAGTACTATCATATAATCATAAGTAGTCATTGAAAAGAAAAGACAAGGTGATAGAAAACAAATTACAAAGACACATCATAATTGCAGATGAGGGTGCTCTGTACACGTAGTGTAAAAGGTGGAGCTCCGTAAATAGCGGAGCTTGGTTGCGGAGGTCAGGTTTGATGATGTAACTGGAGTCGCTAAACCCGATATTTTGCGTTGAGCAGTGAGAACTAAACGGTAGTAAAAATAATTGTACTGGAAAAGGTGATATTACACACCAAATCGCAAAAGTGACGGTTGGGCGAAGTGACGGCTAGGTTTATTCTGGTTGACAGATGCCACTGATGATTGTTGGTAATTTATTATACTTGATACACATGATCATATAAAACACATGTTTTTAAGGCATACTTTTCAAAAAATTTGAATACATTTAAATACTGTATATGCACTAACTTTGTAAAGTGCAATGGCTTCTGAAGTGAGTTCTGGGCAAAGTTTTGTGCCACTGGAAACTGCACAAGATGTAAAAGCAAGAAGAGAACAAGTGTTGTCACAATACAAAGTAAGAATGTCTGATGCTGTCTAGTCTAAAGTCTAAACTACACTTTTAGATAGTGGTTTTATGAAGCTTAGATACTCGCATATAATAAAACTCATATCTCTGCTCAAGGAAATTTTTGCTCAATGAACTTATTTAATGTAACAACCTTACGTGCAATAACCAAAACACATCAACATATTAGAATAATTTTGCAGCAATATTATATCTCATACAAAATCACAGCAAGTAATGCTTCGTCTGGTAGCACACCATCCAGGGATCACATCCCAGGTGGAACGAGTCAGAGTGACAAACATGCTGCCAGAAATGCTTATTTTTCTTGGAAAGACATTAGCTCAAAGTAGACTTTTATTTGATAATATGAAAGAAAGGTGCAAAGATTTCAAAAATGCATTGAGAGTTTGCCGTAACAGAGGAAAAGCATAAAACACACACACTTGCACGAATGCACATGCTTTGCTAGATCGGTCTATCAAAACGTTCTGTCAAAGTATCAGAAAACGAAACAGACAAGCCATGCTCACATCCATGGTGGAGGCTACAAGTCAATTAAAAGCTGTCAGAGTGATGTGGAAAAAAGACTTTGGAGCATTATTTAATTTATCAAAAAACAGCACTATTAAAACCTGTCTTTTACCAGGCCATGGTTATATGTAGAGATTGACTGATATATCGGCCGATATTTGGGTTTTACCGATATATTAGTATCGGCTAAAACGGCCGATATTATCGGCCTCATTAGGAGTTGACAAAACACTGCTTTATTCCACACGCATCTAGACAACTTGCGCAAGAAAGCACAGTGAAGCAAGTCTAGACAGTTATCTTACAACAATGCTAGCAAGTGCAGTTTCATAAACAAACAGACAAGATTAACCATGGAGCGTGTGTTGGCCGTCACAAGCGAAACAAAGCATCATTGGGAAGTTATCGCAATGCTTGAAGCCACCACGTGCAGGTGTTGTGTATGAATAAACTCCCGTTATACTTTCCGGAAATTTTGGCAGCACGAAAAGTTTGACTGGTGCTTAAGGTGCAGAAGTCCAATCGATGCCTAGTTTAGCGCAGATTAATTTAAAAAAACTTCCATGAAAAATGAATTGCGTTACATTAAGCAACATTTATAGCGTTATGAAAATGATAACAAATGCAATAGTTACTCATTAGTGACAACAACTGTCGCTATGAAGCAGTTGCAAGTAACATCTTAAAATACTTTTCTTAACTTCATAGGCTATGAGTACGCGGGTTTTACTGTACGCAAGCTAAAACATCGTGTTCGTGGGTTAATTTAATCGACATTTTCCACGAGGCATGATAATGATAATTGTGATCTCACAATCTAAGCTGTTGCAATGTGCTGGTTTGTGGATATGGCATACAAGTTACGGAAGCGCTACTCCAATTTCACAAATACAGTAGAATTTGCCAAATTCGTCACCTCAAGGGGATTAGAAAAAAGTGATGAATTACACGAAGTGACGAATTATGCAAACAGGTGAAAACTCCATCATAGAAGCTCGTATACTTTATCATAGAAACTCGTATACATAGTGCTCTTATTTGTAGTAAAATACAAGTTTATGACGTTATGGTTGAATATAACAATTAATTCCTCTGCTCTATCTGGACTCCTCCATTTAATCAAGCACCTTTTAAATCTTTAATAAACTTTTCCGCCTTCTCTCGCAGGGAGTCGGGTCGCACTTCGAACCTCATGTATAAATTCGATAAACAAATTGCAAGGTACGATAATTCTCAGATAAAGATCCTTAATTTGTTTGAATTCCCATACGTACTAGCTGCTTAGACATCAAAAGCGAAACTGCAAATGATGAATTAGACAAACAAAACGCTTCTCAGGGATAGAAAGAGGTGACGAATTAAGCAAATTGACGAATTAGACGATGGCGAATTATACAAACAGAAATGCACACAAAAGATAGGGATTCTGCCCAGACCAATAGAAAAGTGACGAATTAGGCAGTGACGAATTAGGCAATGACGAATTAGACGAGTTCTACTGTACATTGAAGCGATGATTTGTCGTTCGGTCTGATAACAGCACGGTAGTCAGTGGTCATTGTTGCATCACAATTGCTGTTGTCTGTTTGTTAAATACGATCAGCAAAAGCAATATTTGCAACAACACAACTTAAAAGCGCATTGTTTGTAATTGGATCAGAACTACCGCGGCATTATTGTACAATCATCAGATGCGTAATGCGCACATGTGCACCCTAGCGATTGTCATGGCGACTTGTTCCTATGGAATTTACTTCTGGCGGAGAAGCGGTAATCGGTTATAGCCTTAATAGTGCTGCTTTTGTTTAGGCTAGGTTGTAGATGACCGGCTAACTCACTCTAGGCTGCTTGGTGAAAATGCAGATAAACTTTGCCTTATGCATGACAATCTTTAACTGTTGATATGGAACTACTGAGAATTGACAAATCAGTTGAGGTATTTCATACCAATGCCAGTATTTCAGCTGCAGTCACTAATGGAACTAGTTTTTCCTTTTTAAGGACATGCAGTTATTTAATGTTACCTTACATCAAAATTCGAAATTTGGTTCTTTACGACTTGGATTGACTTTTCAAATTGAAAACCCACTGAGTTGCAGAAGAGTCTGAAAGGTTGATTTGTGAAATATATACAAAAAAAAAATTTTTAAAGATTTATGTAGTACAGTAACTGTTAACAAACACACTATCAACGACCAAAAAAGTTACTGCTGTTTTGGAAATATTTTCATTTTTGGCAATGGTTAATTGAATACAGTGTTGTACTATTTTAACCTCCTTTAACTTGATGCTCCATTTTGTACTTCCTTTCAACTTTCAAGCACTGTTTTTGCTTTTCCGAGTTTAAACACCGTAGGCAGTTCTCTTACATTCAGTGTTCTATTCTTATTGCTTTGTTATTTTAACGTTCTTTTTTATTCATGGCACTGTGTTTGTTCATTGTAAACAGTGTATACTATGCTAACAAGTTACGCTAATCAAGTATTGAAATTGCTGCAATTTCAAAAATTCTAGCTTGTAAATCCTGATTTTTAAGGTTTTGAAAAAAAGGTAAGGCATAAAATACATCATATTTTTGATAATGAAGCAGAAAACAAGGTTTAAAAATTTTGGAAATATCAGTATCGGCCTCAAAAAAGCCATATCGGTCGATCTCTAGTAATATGTACCTAATGAAAATCTTCATTTTCTAGCACTAGGTGCCAAACCAACAAGCCATTTTTTGGCTCAAGGTTTTTTTTGGAGACTAGGCTATCACCCAAGTCTCTAGAGCCCCTGATCGGCTTTCTAGCTTATCTGGAGTCAAATTTATGGCTCAAAAAACATAAATTGGATAAATATTAAAATCTCGAAAAAAGGAAACCTTAGTCTTGTAAAGTCTTGTAGTTAAGAAGTAAAAACAACATTTTAAGTTTTACTAGCTAACATAGCTAATCTAAGCCCTAAACCAGGCCTGTACAACATATGGCCCACGAGCAACGTGTGGCCTGCAAAAGTTTTTCTTATGGCCGGCGAGAGCCTTCTCAACTGTAGAAAATCTTGCAAAAACTTGACCTCGAATAAGTAGTTGTTGTTCCAGAATTTCTTCTATAATAGAATGAAATTTCTACATTGAAATGAAATAGACTTTTGCAGCCTGCGGCAATTTATTTTGATAATTTGGCCCTTCGTGCTTTCCGAGTTGTGCAGGCCTGCCCTAAAATTTTCAAAGAAATACATAAAAAGTGCTCTCATCAATAGTGTTGTGTCTTAGTAACTGATTTATCGTCAAAATGTCCATCAACTTCCATTCCGGACATGGGGCGATTACATCACAAATGCTATCCATTACAGATATACTTACTTGTCACATGCTCGATTGCGAATAAACAAAATCACTCGGTAATCGATCACAATAACATTTAAAAGTAATCACGATTGAAATCATGATTGCACTGGTGTTGGAACACTTTAAGAAAAAAGGCGCAATCGATTTGCATGGTTTTATGTAAGTAGTTTTCAGAACATACTCCGTGAACGAATGCAATAAATGAAATTACAAACAACTAAGGAGTAAGCACTGAAAAAAGTCACATTAACACCTTCACCGTCAGTAGTGCTAAGCAAAATGCTTAGTTTTCAGCATGTCTTAGCAACACCATAACTCACCAGGCGATTGTGCTAGAGAGCTGTTTGAACCTTGTAAAGACTCTTCAAGTCTTCGAGTCAGCACTGAAAAATATTTTTTGTTTTTTTGTAAGTGACGTCATAAATGGAATAGTTTTAGGGTTTTGTGGCCCACTTCATCTGGCCCTGGACCAAAACCGATAGATCAGGGGTTCCCAACCTGGGGTACATGCACCTCAGGAACATAGGCATCGGAATGGGAGCAGGGGCCAGGCCCCCCTGGATTTTATAAATATCAGCAAAAAGTTGTTTTCTTTATTTCTAGTGGGAAAAATCAAATTTCACCACTTTTCACCCCCTGTAGAAAATCATTTGGAAAAATCCACTAGTGGCCACCCCCTAGAAAAAATATTTTCCATGCCCATGCCTAGGGGTACATTTACTGTAAAGTTAATAATAGAAAAGAAAATACATTTATATATCATTTATTTCCAAATATTTTAGATTATAAAAGTTCCGTTAAAAATTAACACGTTGAGAGCCGGCCTACGTGATATTCGTACTTCGATTTCGGCCTAAAAAACAGCAGTTTTTGGTTGCCTTACCAACGTCCTAGCTCCTCCGCCAATTGCACTAGAGAGCTGTTCAAGAGCTCAAACGGATCGGCCAGTCTAGTAGATTGCACTCGAAAAAAATTTTTTGGTTGGGGGGTGCGGATTTTTTGTGACTGACGTCATAAGTGAAGTAGTTTTAGGGTCATTTTGGCTCATGTTACCTG
>Ga0210059_1013564_pt1 | contig 12175 bp, 5 predicted proteins | sample Ectturendosymbi2_FD_188042 | JGI IMG/M metagenome (GOLD analysis project Ga0210059, IMG submission 188042) | Ecteinascidia turbinata endosymbiont from Florida, USA - Sample 2 (SPAdes) (version 2) | ecosystem: Host-associated > Tunicates > Ascidians > Unclassified | place: Key West, Florida...
GAAATATAAATTATAATTTTCAAAATTAAAAAAGTAAAACAGTAAAAGTATTGCAACTGAGGCGGGGCCCCTAGACATGGCTAGGGCCCCCCCCGGCCGGGGGGTGCGGGGGGCGGTTCCCACGGCCCTGGTGCTGTGTCATATAGGATTGGTGAGGGACCACGGCGGTCATCTAGTCAACCCACCATGTTTTTCAGTTTTTGAGAAGTGCTGAAAAACAGCATTTAAATGAAATAAGCACAGTTATGAAAACAAACAAACACAGAATATGGTGAAAAAAATGTACAGATGAAAGCACATGCCTATGTACCAGAGATGAGCGGAGTCACATTTTTCAGACTCTGACTCCACTCCTGCTCCACGCTTTAAGACTCCTGCTCCCACTCCGAAAAATTTTTAAATATCAACTCCGACTCCTGTTTACACTCCGAAAACTTCAAAGTAACTCATATCAAAAAGTGTCTATTTTGCCTCATGAGGCAAAATGCATGTTGCGGCTATTTTGGCTTTGATCGAACATAAATGGTTGAAGTGGTCACGTGAAAAGCACAATACAGAGACAAAATGTTGAGGTTTATTAGAGTTATGGCTTAGCCTATACTTTACGCAACACAGACAAAAAGCCAATAAAAGCTTGCCCGCACTTAAATTAGGAATTACCGTCAGCTATATAGGTCATGCATTCCAAACTTGTAATGTGTTTTGAACTTGTCATGTGATTACGTGAAACACTTGTGTACAGTTACTGACAAAATAACTTCAGAACAGTTCTTGCCTCATGAGACAAAATATACATTGCTTATCAAATTTACATCTTTAAAAATATAGTATAGGTTCTGCTGTAATTTAAGTTATAAAGCGTTAACTGTTGAAACACTAGTTAAATAGTTGAAGCTTCAATAATCAGTTATCTGACAATTGTTTCAAATGAGCGTTACCTTTTGATTTTCACAATAGACTCATTGCAAATCTCCAAAGTCAGGATTCAGGAGCTGATCATCTGTTCACAAATATTGAATCGTACTTTAACCATGCACTCAGACAAAGCTCTGTACTATGACTGTGCCAAACTAACCCATTAACCTCAATGTGCATGCAAATCCTAACATTAACATGATGAACATTACGCATAACTTTAAAATCCTTTCAAATTCAACGTAGACATTGGCAATAGAGCTTCAAAATGATATAGGTCATTTTTAAAGCTGCAACTATAATCAGGGCAAACATCCAACTTTGTTCGGGATGACTCCAAAATGTGAGCAGAGTCTGACCTCTGTTAGCGGTGGGTAGACTAGAAATCCACACAATCAATGCAAATAAATATTCTACTGTGCTACTACTGTACATTAACTCTAACATACAGTATCGAATCTTATCACTATAGGTATAGGTCATTTCGCCAAACTGTTACTTACTTATAGTCTGCTTTGTTGACCAATGTTTTTTCATGTGTCTTGTGCTTTTGCCACATCATTAGACCAACATTCTGATGGTTACGGCATGGATTCCTAAATTCCCGAAGTGCACACTATAGTCCAGGGGTGACCAACGTGGTGTCCGCGGGAGCCAGGTCGCGCGCAAGAGCGCAATATGTCGCCCGCGGGCATAGGCGTAGCCAGGGGGGTCATTCTCGTCAAATTTCTAGCATTGTTTGTTGTGTTGTGCTTCGAGAGGTGTTGTCCCAAACAAAATAATGCAGCTCGCTGAAAGTCAAAATACTTGGTCTCTACAAAAATTTCGGCTGGCTATACTGCCGCCTGCGGGCCTGTTCTAAAAATAACATTAGCGTGAAAAGTGTCTTAACATTGTGGAATATCTTAATTGTTAATACTAAAATAATTTAAAGATAATATTGACCAATACATTTATTTCAGAAGTGTGTATCGAACTAGTAGCTCTTCGCATCAATCTGAATACAAGAAGTAGCTCTCAGCTTCAAAAAGGTTGGTGATCCCTGCTACAGTCATTTACACACTGCATTTTGCATAAGCACCAACTTCTGAAACCATCAATAGTGATGAAATACTCGGTATTCCCGCCCAGTGTCACACCTTTGTGGTGTATGACGGCGCTGGTCCGAAAACACATCTCAATTAATTCCATTTTGTTTGAAAACAACGAACATCATTACAGAAATTTTAACAGATCCCTTAAAATATTTGATTAGCTCCTGTGCAGACCTTAATGTTGACTCCTGCTCCAGCTCCGTCCGAAAATCCAAACTCCGGCCGGAGTCCACTCCGGCTCCGTGATCATCTCTGCTTTGTACACAGATAAAGTGGATCAAAGTTGATTGAAGGAATTTGATATGGTTAAGAATATTTTTAAACAATATATAAACAGAAAAAAAGTAACAAAAACTAGTTAATGAGGTACAGAAGAAAAAACAAAGCAAAACAGAAAAAAACTGGAGTGTGCTTTCACGCTTAAAAGAATGGGATGTGCGCAGGGAGAAAATAAATGCAAATATACACACAAACAATGCGAAAAGTAAATATGTACCGGTAGTGTTTCATGTTTCAATTTGGGGAGCTTGAATTGGTCTGTGGTGGATAAGCCACCAAAGCTCCCCATGGTGGCGGGACTGGCTGGATTAGGACCGCAAAAATCTACGATCCGTTCAACACTAGTGACTATGGTTGAAAAACTTATCGTGTTGGTTGAATGAAGCCATGTCCGTGGATTGTAGTGGCCACCCTTGTTTTGCGTTTTGCGTTTCGTCGACGTCTGTTAACTTTAGTAGCCGTCAGCCGACTGCCCGCCAGTTCTGAACATGATCCGGTTTCCGGATTGCGATCCAACCGGATTCTACAGTTCAGAACCGGATCTGGATCGGACTGGATTTCGAAAAAAACTCAACCGGAACAGATATGGATATCCAAACTGCATTGATCACTGCAGTAATGAGTAAAATGCTTAATCAGAGTTATTTTTGCGGATTTAAATCGGATTGTATCAAATATTCGGACAGGTCTACCGGATTAGGATCGGACCGGATTCCTCAAATAAAATCTTGGACTGGATTGTGCCCGACAAGAGTAACCTCTGCAATTAGCCGTTAATCCCGCAACCTCGGACTGCGACAGCACGTCTAGCGGTCGACACAACCTTCACCACGGAAACATCAATCTCACGTAATTTATGGGGCACCTGACTAGATAACCTCTGTGTTTTTTCGGTGCCCCGGCGTTTTTGTTTTCTGTTTTAGCGAGTATATCTAGCGCAATTAATTCAGTACCGCCAAATAAATCTATCTATCTATTAGGATTGCAAAAGTCTCCAATTTGTTCAACACTACTGCCCAGAGGTGGACAAAAAGCGAAGTTTGGACTCCGCGGAGTCCAAAAAGTTTCTTTATCGGTGGAGGCGGAGCGGAGGAAGAGTTCGTTTTTTTCTTAATTTTCCTTGCACATTTGAAACTCATGGATGCCTCAATTTTACTTGCAAAGTTTCATGGAGGATTCGCTTTGCTGACACAGCATTGAGCTTTCTATGGTCAAAAGTTTGTTTTTGCATCTCGTGCTGCTCGGTATATGCAAAATCTAATACTATTTTGGACATTCAAACTGAAGCACCTAGGCCTACTCGTCTGGTCGCCCTACAGTGTTTTATAAATGCTCATACTTGACATGTGGTTTTGCAATCTGTTTCTGTTCAACGTTTCAGTGAGTCAGTCTGTAGGCTACAGCTGAACGATACCGTTACGCCCATTCGTGGTTAACTTGCCATCGTACCCAAACCCAAGTTGCGTTGTTTGCTCGTGGTTTTTGTGTGATTGATGGCTATTATCAACGTTCTTTCATGTAGCCTAGGCTACCTACGACGTTTTACTTGAGTTAATGCAGTACCAAAACAAGGAAGTTTTTGGCAGACATCTATTGTGTCTCACTTAGAATTGCATCATTGGCTAAAGCAGGGTCTCCAAACGTTTTTGTCAGAGGGCCACATAAGCCATAACACAACAGTTTGAGGGCCGGACATCTTACGTAATGCGATTGTTTCGTGAAATGTTACATTCTACCAAATCAACAAATTTTTCGTGGGTGTATTACTTTTTCATTATTAAGAAAATGGCTTTGCGGGCAGGATGAAATGGCTTCGCGGGCCGGATTTGGTCCGCGGGCCGTAGTTTGGAGACCCCTGGGCTAAAGCATTGTTGTGTAACAGTGTAGAGCTATATAATGTTCATCCAATGTTGAGGTATCAAGTATGAACCTAGTGGTAGTTCAATATGCAGTGCAATTATTTTTTAAAGTCATAGTATTTCAGATATATTTTTGACAATACATTGTTAGCATTACGGTGCCTGGCTGTCAGTGACGGAAATGATGAAAAATCAGTTTTATGATACTGTCAACTGCAGTACACTTGAAATTGTTTGTTTCAAGTAGATAAAGAATTCTTTTGATAGAAAACGTTATGCGATATACAGTATAGATGGTAGTGCCTGTTTTGCCTAATGAAGTGAGGGGCGCTGGGGCTATTTTACCTTTAGTTGAACACAATTACCTGTACTTTGTGTTTATGTGGAATGTGCAATATGCCGAGACAATGATTCAGAGTGTAGTGGAACGGCTCATAATTTGTGGTTAGGATTTAGACTACAGTTCACACAATGCAAAAAAGAAGCTGCCAAAAGCTTGCCAGTACTAAAACCATGACAAAACTCATTCATGCATCTCAATATGAGCCACTGGAGATGTCACGGTCAACTAAGTAGGTCATGCGTTCCGAATTTGTCATGTAACCACTTCAACCCATCATGTTCATCCCAAGGCAAAATAACCCGAGCACTATTTTGTCTCATGTGGCAAAACAGGCATTACCTTACATTAAGCAGAACCTACAAGCAACATGCCTGTATGTTACTGTAGATTTAGCAATTTTGTGGAGTGAAGGCAGAGTCGGAGTTGAATATTTCTATGATTTGCGGAAGAGAAGTGGATGTGGAGGAAAACATTTTGGAGGTGGAGCGGATGCGGAGTCAAAAAAATAGACTCCGCCCACCTCTGCTACTGCCCGCTAGAGCAACTGACGACAGGGTTGCCAGATTGGCTTTTTTGGCACCAAAATTCACAAATTGGGCATTTTTAGAGGCAGTTGGCGTCAAAAAAAATGTTTGGTTATTTGGCTTTTTCTTTTCAATATTTGGCTTGTTTTGGAGGCAGCTGGTACATACTATCAGACTGGTGTAAAGTGTTAGGCTTTTTAGACAGTGTTTGGTGTATTTTCTCGAAAGGTATCTTGCAACCCATAGAAAAATAAAGTTGTAGGATATCTGGCAGTGTTGAAAATGATCCGGTCTCCGGATCGCGATCCAACTGGATTCTGCACTTCAGAACCGGATCCGGATTGGACTGGATTTTGAAAAATTTCCACCGGATCGGATATGGATATCCAAACTGCGTTGATCACTGCAGTAAAATGCTTAAAGATTAGCTGACATGAAAATCATCAAATGCGATTTTTTTGGTGGAATATGATAAAATATGTTTCCATGAACATACTTGTAAAATTTTTCCTCACAGCGAGCTAAAATGGCCAAGTTATACACTTCCAAACAGGCGAAATCGGGCAAGCTCTGATTTTACCGTTTTCTTGCCGACTCATTGTTGTGACGTCAGGTCAGAACATGCGGTGAAGCGCGTCTGCGTTGTCGTGCATTGCTAGAAGCCGGCTGCCTTGATTGAGTTTTAAGTGGCATTAGCAGTGATCTTAGGTGCATAGCGTTATGGCAATTATTGCACTCCCAGAAACCAAAGGGTGAATCAAAAGAGTATTATTTATACATATTTTGTCAAGAAATACAACCTTCATCGGTGTTGCTTTGTTTTGTTTACTAGGCCTAGCCTAATGTGCAAACCTCATAGCAAGTAAGGAACAGACTAAACTGCTGACCAAAAGTTTGCCTAGTAGGCTAGTTAGCCAGTTGCCTTCCGGTGGGCTTATTGAATCAGTTTTGTTGTTGTTCAGGCGGCTGAGTGTTGCGAAATGACCAATAGTCAAAATTTCAAAACTACTGAAGCAAATGTGCTGTTAGATAGATAGGTAGATTTGTTTGGCGGTACTGAATTAATTGCGCTAGATGTACTCTGTAAAACAGCAGAAACGCTGGGACACCGAAAAAACAGAGGTTTCTAGTCAGGTGCCCATAAAATTAAACGAGATGTGGTGAGTAAATCTCTTTTGTTAGATTGACACAAATAATGTCTGTAGAAACGTTGCTTAGCTTACTGCTTGCTGTATATGGTTAGTCAGCTAGAAGCTGACGAAGTATATGACACTGAAAATGAATTGCCATAGTATTTTTCTGTTTAGTGATTGCATGCAGTGTAACTACTTTTATTGGGCGGGATGCTAGGTTGCATTTTTACCTAAGATATTTTAGAGAACTACCGTTTATATTATAACACTACAGCTCACGTATCAGACTCCATTTTTCTTGCATTTGTGACATTCAACAAATTGTTAATGCTTGCAGTGTTATTATTAGCTTGCAACACAATATGTCTTATGAGTAGGTTGATGGTATTTGCTGCAAACTGTTGTCTTTTCTTCATACAGACATAACAATTTTGAAGCATTAAAATCAACTGTCATGGTGGTATGTGCTGTTGCAACGTGCAGCATGAGAAGTGGGCGAGACAAAAGTGTTTGTATGTTCGCTTTCCCAAAAGACCCTAAGCCAAGGCAAGCCTGGATTTTCAAATGTCGGAGAGAGAACTACAATTCAACTAAGCGTTCAAGGGTTTGTGAAAAACACTTCAATGATTCCGATTTCATATTAAGTAGGGCATTTGCAGCCTCTATTGGATATAACATGAATTTTCAGTTACAACTTCAACCTGATGCTGTTCGTTCTATAATTCCTCGAACCAAAAAGTAAAACATCTTCATGAAAAATGAACCTACGGAGAAGATCTACTGCTTGGGGAAAATTAATCCTGACCACATTTCTATCTCTGATTTTTCAGAATATGTGAACGATCAGCCGTTGGTTCTCGCCAAAGGCATACCTCCCCTGTCAGTTTGTGAGAAAAAGATTAGTAAGGACCAAGTCGTGCGCCGTCATACTTCAAGATTCAACGCCTCCTGCCTATTTTGATGCACTTCCTTCTTGCTTGAATACACAAAACAACCAAACGCACTGATGTCTTCACATGTTTATTCAAAATTAAGTAGGATATTTGAAGCCGCAGCAACGTTCAGAGACAAATCGTTGCCTAACGCAAGCAGGCAAAACTCTTCTGTTTTTTTGCCAAGTTTCTTACAAATCCACCGCGCGAATTTTCGGTAGGCATTGTATCTGTAGGTCCAGGGTGAAAAAATAAAACGTGATGTTGCAATACTGTTTTATGTGAATTTCAATATGTAACCCATATTGAAGAATGAAAACATGTTTTGCACGTACTCATGCATGGATGAGTTCGTCCTCCAAGGGTGGTCAGTTTGCTTGTTGATATTCGTAGTAGCACCCAAGGACGGATTTAGGGAGCGCGGGGCCCTAAGCCATCTTAGTTTTTGGGGCCCCACGCAGGTGTGGCCTATTTGGCCGTTTGTCTGAAAAGCATGAAAATCTGCCCCTCTTGTGGTTAGTGCCCCCTCAAAAATCTATCTTTTGTGGATCCGACCTTGGTTCTACATTTGCCTTAGATCTTCAACAGATATTAAAGCCTTTCCTACATTCTTCTAAAGAACAATTGGCATTGCAATCTTTTCTTGGAATTTATAGCGCTTTCATGTAGTTCATAAGTTCTCTTCATTAAATTAACATGAATTCTAGCGTTTTTTGTAGTTAATAATGAGTCGTCATAGGAAAGCGTTGCGCGGGGCCCTATAGGCCATGGCCTTTGCGAACATCTCTCATTGGTAGTACCCTTCTAAAACGTCAATTTCGAGGCAGTTACAACGAAATCCTGAATAGTCCACATTTTTCTTCGTTCGTTTCGTATTAACTTCCGATAAATCGTTCCAGCAAAAGCACTCTGTAGCTTTTGGCATAGTTAAGCTAGATGCACACGGACGCGTCCTGTGCGTTTTTTTGGCGCACGCTTGGGTCTGATTTTGTGATGTCGCATCTTTTTCGGATGCGTCTGGTATGGTCTTCGTTGGAGTAGAACCTGTTTGTATATTGACGCATCAGACTCACTGCCCGGGTTCAGGAAAGAGCGGTACTTGTAGACAATAGACAAACGCACCGCACCAGACGCATGCCTTGTGCATACAGCTTTACGCATTGCCCACAGGTGCACCTGTAGAATAAAGATTTGCTGTTCCATAGTCGTGCGAGATGGGGTTGCAGTTGCATCCCACACTTGAAAAGTTTACAAAAAAATCGAGCAGAAAAAGTTTAACAAATTGGCCAAAACATTTTGAAGGTATTAAGTGACATGTTTTCCACATTTCAGAGAAAATAATGTAAAAGATATGGCTGCAGAAAAGCATGGACATTGCGCCTGCTCGATTCAAAAGGGGGCAGAGGTGCCGTTTTCATAACAACAGTGTCATAGGTAATTTCATGGTTATCAAGGCGGATCTAAAACAAATTTACTGTAGGAGAAGGTGAGGTACAGTCAACACTTTTTTGCATTTTCAATCGCTGCTACTTTATTTCAAGTCTAAACAAGCTCAAAATTTGTCACACAATAAAGCAACTCTATACACACAATGTCATGCCAAAATATGAAAACAAGGCCTTTCAGAAAAAAATTTACAATCAATTTAAAAAGGGTACTTTTTCTGTCGAGTGTGCCCCATGCATGGGGCACAGGCCCCATGCGACATGAGCTTGGGGTACACCTGACCGGCCAATAAAAAGTTGGGTTGCAAGCATTGAATAATGTTCACGTGATATTCCATGTAAAATAGGCACTTGTTGACTGCCTCTCCACTTTTTTCACATCCTAATTACCCACTATCACTGCATGGAAAAATAAATTTGTATGCTTACCAAACACTTGATGAAACCAATGCAGTATGCTGAAATTGATGCCTTATCATAAAAATATAATGTGCCTCTAAGAACGTAATAAACCTAAAAATGCTCATAGATTAGAATTATTCTGTATTGCATTCCAATATAACCCCTCAAGCTTTACCCTGTTTAAACTGACCTAGTGGCAATGTCTCGAGTGTGCCCCATTTTTTGTCAGATGGGCCCCATGCATGTCTAAAAAACAAAACGAAGTATCAACTCAACTTAAAAAGAATTTAAAATCTGGCATCATCAAATAATGTAACACTGCCCTGACTACAACGTCACAAAAACCTAGAACAGAAGATGTTGATTGACGTGGGCAAAGCCCAAAACTAATTGTGGTATTATAATTTACTTGTGTATAGCAAAAACACAACTTGCTCTGTAACTCATAGCAACGGCGTCCTATCAAGGAAAAATTCACTTTAGTACTACGCGGGTATGAGACTAAATCACCATGGAAACTTTACAGTTGGGCGCTTTCAAATTTTTGAATGAATCAAAAAAGACGACTGTGCCGCTAGTCCTACTGTGCCCTACCTTCCCCTACAGTAGTTATTCACGCACTCAGAAAATTCAGAATGGTTAGTATTTTTGAGGTCAGAGGTCAACATTTACTCTGAACAGAAGCAAGCATATTGGTAGCAATTTTTTTGTTTTTTGAAAATAAATTTCCATTGCCATGAACTTCTCCACCGTACCTCCTGACCTACTTCCGGTGTCCCTGGTAAAAGAGCTGTTCCGGTGTCTCTGGCAAAAGAGCAAATTTATTATGTTCTGCGTCAAAAAGACGACAATGCCTCTGCTCTTTGACAACCCATTTACAAGCTTTGGCCCTCCCCAGGCCCGTAGCCATGGCGGCGCATTCAAGGGCAGTGCCTTCCCGAAGTTTTTTGCGCCAATAAAATTTTGTTTCAAACATATAATAAAAAGAATAACCTTAAATTGTGTTTTCCCCCAAAACCTTAAAGTCTGGTTATGGGCATGGCTTTCCCCGCTAAATGGTTTTGTGATACTGTCAACAAGCAATGAATAATGATTTTATATTGTAAAATTTCTTGGATCTACTTGAAATCTTACAAGTTCTGTTGGTGTAAGCTTGCCATACATCCTTGAGCGTCAAGGACTGTCCCTGAATTTCCTATCAAAACGCGTTATGTCCTTGATTCTTGAAAAACATCTTGTTGTCCTTGAATATTTTCCATCGTCCCTGAAAATTCTTGAATATTTTTTAAATTGTTCATTTAAGAACTATTCATTACGTTGAACATTCAAGAATCAAGAATAAACAATGTAAATGAACAGAGCAATGCATAGATTTGTTCCATTTTAAACCGTTGTGTAGTAAAAAGTAAATTATTGCCGAAAGATTGCGTCGTCATTAAAAGTGTTGTTTATTTTTCAATTTCGTATATGTTTAACATATCCTGACTTGCGCATACGTGATTCAAGCTTTCTGAAAGTAGCCCACCGTACCCGGTGGCGTGCAGTGGGGGGGGGGACATGGCGACGGCCCCGGGTATTCAAAGCAAGGTGGCATCCAAAGAGTGAAACTGCAAAATAAAAAGGCTGTGCAAGATGATTTTTCCTGTTGTAAGGCTACTAACAGATGCTGCAGAGATTTAATTTTTCGAAACTTGTGTTCTTTGTCAACACTAGTTTTTACGTACTCAAACGCCAGTAATTCTCACATTCCTCAATACCAGGGACCTATACTCTAGGCAGTGGCGAACGCAGAAAATATCTTGGGGGGTTTTCATTCAGTAGCATACGGTGGTGATTTGTGTTTGGTGTGCGTTGTTTGTGACGTCACAATTTGACGTCGTTTTCATGTTTCCAAACCATCCTCTTGGTGAGGTTTGTTGACATAATGTGCATATTTTTCTGCATCCACACCCCTTATTTTTGTGTCATTGCACTGAATATGAACTATTAGCGCTCCAAGTTAGGATATTGAAAGAAAATGCACTCAACGCTACGACACAACAGTTCACAGTTCATTATTGCAAAAATATCAGGCTGCACGTTAAAACAGGGGAGTAAAACACACTCATCAATGCGTCAGCGCAATTTACAGCTACAAAATGAGACTTGCGCTATACTGCCTTGTCGAATACGAGCAGTCAAACATAGCAAAAGTGCGGCTGGACTGACTGACGCACAACCCCGGTTGAAAGATCGAATCTTGCTAAACTCCACAAGAATTGAGAATGCGCATAAATACGCAAGAAAACTTTCTATTTTTTGTTATTTATAGAAGTCCAGCAAACTTTCAGTTTTCCTCTTCCCCACCTGAAACATTATCAAATGCCTGAATGCTTCTATGTTAACAAATGCTGATTTTAAGCTCGTGCAGCAGGTCTATCATGATACAGAAATGAGTGATCTAGCCCAATGGCCTCCAAACTACGGCCCGTGGGCCAAATGCGGCCCACGAAGCCATTTTGTCAATGATGAAAAAATAATATGTTAAAGATAAATTTGTAATTTGGTGGAATGCAACCTTTCCCGAAACATTCACATTACGTAAGAAGTCCGGCCCTCAAACTACTGTGCAACAGCGTATGTGGCCCTCGGACAAAAAAGTTTGGAGACCCTGATTGTAGCCAATGGGATTGTTGCTACCTCTCCGGTGGCGTTGCGTTGATTGTGTGATTCACCACGAACGGGATGTGCGCGTAGAACAAAAATATATATGCGTGGCGCGAGCAAGCAATAGTAAGAGAGATTGCGACGCATGATCTCTATTGTTGCTTGCGGCCGCGGTGCGAAATTTTGCGCACATGCCGCTCGGGATTTCCGGTCGCAACAGTATCAGCGCTTGCGCTGATCAGCCTAAGAAGACTAAATAAATGCAGTAGTTTCGGATAAAGTGAACTATCGTGGAACACAATCTTAAACATGCGCAGTGGACGAAAGGTCTGCAAAAAGTGGTGAGATGGTTTCTGGACGCAGACGATGACCCGTATTCCCATCAAAACCTAATTATTGGCCCACTCACAATATTCCTTGAAAGTTGCATGCAAATTCATTCCGTGGTATTTGCAGTAAGTCAACAAATTATAAACATTGTATTGTATTGAGTAACGTCTTCACTCCCACACGCAAAACGCTAGACTTTTAACATGCATCGCAGTAAAGAGAAATGAAAAAACACATATACATGAAAGAAAATGAGGACGTATACATTGCGGT
>Ga0210059_1013565_pt1 | contig 12175 bp, 12 predicted proteins | sample Ectturendosymbi2_FD_188042 | JGI IMG/M metagenome (GOLD analysis project Ga0210059, IMG submission 188042) | Ecteinascidia turbinata endosymbiont from Florida, USA - Sample 2 (SPAdes) (version 2) | ecosystem: Host-associated > Tunicates > Ascidians > Unclassified | place: Key West, Florida...
GGGACACAGGCATGTCTTCGCCGTCAACAGAGTTGTGGATTTGGTGTGGAAACGTTCCCGACCTTTGTCTGTTAGGGCCAGGCTGGCCAAACGAGGACATGTGGGTGAGAGGAAAGGCAGGCGAGGTTGGATTTGGGCCTCGCTCGTGGGCCCAAACGTCACCAGACGGAACAAAGACACCTTGATGCGCCGCATGGTTCCAAGGGATGGTGTCCGAGGCGCGACTGTGCGCCCCCATGCTCGAGCCAGTCGACGCTTTGGACAGAGTTCGCGGGGTGTGGTCGTTCAATTCGTTGACAGGGTCGGGGATGACTTGATACTCGTGGTCGTCGTCATCTGCGAAAACCTTTCAATGGTCATAACGGGCAAAAAACAACGAAATTGCGTTTTCAAAACAGAAAAAATTAGCGCCAGGTCACACTGGGCTTCTCTGTTGAAAAATGTCGTGCTAACTTAAGCAAATGTCGATTTGGAAAACTAAGCAAAGAGGTAACAACCTGCTGAATTTTAAACTACAGTCCCTCATCCAACCAGGTCAGAAAACAATATCAATTGACGACGATTGTCAAGAACTTGAAAAACTTATTTTCGGTGTTCAACTCAGAACTGTCGCCAGAAAGTGTTCAATTGGGGCTTTTCTGTTTGTGCAGGGGGGGTTTGACATTCTAAAAGTTGATAAAAACACTAATTCGTAGTGTTTCATATTGCAATTTGAGGGGGCTTGGAGCATTGGTTGGGGGGGTAAACATACCAAAGCCCCCCGTGGCGACGGGACTGGTTCAACTCCAGTAAAAAGTCACGACTGAAAACGAGAACAGTGGCGACCCTAGGCAAATGTTTACAAGAACTACTGGTAAAAAGTACCAGCAGACCAGTTAAGTAAAATCAAACGGATGTGGGGGAACTTCTTATGGAGAAGGTTCTGAAAAAAAAAACACTACAAGAAATACATCGCACTTTTCTCAGTGAATAATCGCAAGTATAGTGAAAAACTCCCCCTGAGTATCATTTTGTACCCTTACCTGAAGCAAAGCTGTCGATGTCATCTTCATGAGGTCCCGGATGCAGTAGACCGTTACTGGGGCCAGCCACGTCACTGGCGGTATACGAGTCCCGAACGGGTGCTGGTGACGTAACGAGCTCGCCGTTGTTCATTCGCTTGTGATCGTACATCAACGTCACGCCCCCCCGCGAATTCTGCATGATTTGATCATGGGGCGGGGTGAGGGGGTAGCTGTCGCTGTAGTTGTCGTTTTTGAAGAGAAACTTTTGCTTTTTGCCTTTCTTCTTCGATTTCTTGGAATGTTTCTCTTCTTTTCCGGCCGTGAAGAACCTGGTACCTGGTGAGTTCATAAAATCACGCGCTGCATGATCTCCAGCCTCTTAAGCAGTTGCATTAAAATTGATGCTGGGAGTGCCAGAACACCTTTTGAGACATAAAAATCTCTATTCGTGGACCCGTTGAGTGAGTTCGATGCTAATTGCTGTGGGTGTTTTGTGTGTTTCGTGCTGTCGTCAGGCAGGAATGTTGGGGGCATTTTTTCACGCCGAGGTCTCGTGCAACAGACAGTTTGATGGACAGGAACCTAATGACCGAAACGTGATGCTGCACAAACCTGTCAAATCAAACCAATTTCGGAAACTCTGGGTCTCGTCCGCCCGAAGAGCTTTCATTTTTTGATGAGAACAAGGGAAATTTTCCAGAATACAATTTTGCAAACAGGCTTTCGAATTTTTCCGCAATCCAAAAGAAGCGAATTCTCACGAAGCAGGTAAAAAATCGGACTTAGATTCTATAAAAACATGGGGATTGGTGCCAACATCCTCCCGGTTATGGTATGCAGCGCTTTTATAAGTACAGTTCTAGAAGGTTTTCTTTTAATAACAAAATTTCGTAAAGATCAACTATCCCTTATTTCACGAAAGAGTACGAAAATGCAAAATCACGGTTTACATAAAACCAAATCCAAACACGCGTTCTCATCAATATTCTTCCAGTGAACTTACTGTTGATCACGCCGCCGGAATGGTACGTCGCATTGGTTTGTGACGTCGGAAGTTTGGGAACCATCGAATCTCGTTTCGGTTCCTTTTTCCTGAGAGAACAAGAGCGCAGTGAGCCTAACATCTTCCGGCACATTAACTTTTACCGTGGATGTCGATGCCTAAAACAATCGAATTCACAAAAAAAAAAAAAAAAAAAAAAACGACGACAAACACCCACCTTTTGCGAACCAGGACAAGGACGAGCGTCGCCAACAGAATCGAAGTCACCGCCAACGCCGCGACAATGGCGATGATGATGATACTCCTCTCTGACAAAAATTACCCAAGTTTTAACGGCGCAACAATGAGAGCGTTTCCCGTTATGTTGGGACGACCGGCCAGGCCGCGTTGGACGGGCAGCCGTGCGCGAAGATTATGCGATAAATGCGCGATTGCGCAGCGACGCGTGACTAAAGGCATTCAGGGCAAATGGACTGTTGCGTCACAGAGGAAATATTCTAAATCCCTGCTAAGGAAAAATAAAGCTTCTTTGAGCTTACTTAGAAGCTGCGGCAAGTCTGAAGCGGCGAGGATGATTCGAAATGTTTACGACAGCAGAGCGGCGGGAAAGGACGAGAACGACGCAAAGATGGACAGAGTATCTAAGAAAGACTGTCACCGAATAGCACACATCGCTAATTTCCACGACTTACCATTCAAATCTCCCTGCGGAACTTCACCCTGCGACCGCAAAAACACATAACGCATTTATTAATAACGTTCACTGCACTCGTTCCTGTATCGTTGAAAATAAGCAATTTTTTCTGCACTGGTTCTGTGGACTAGTTACTGATTTAACACTAGACGTTGACTCTGGATGCTGCTGAAGGTTTGAGGAAATGTTCATTGGATAAATAAGTCTTGCTTTAACATTATTAAAAAAAAAACAAATTATTTTCCAATGCTTTTATTCAAACACGATATTTCATGCGACTGTTCCAGATTAACTCATTTTCGGGCAAATCGCTTACAAGTCAGCCCGCATACAGACGTTTTGGACAAATGCTTCTTCGCAACTTCGGACGATCTCGTGTATTCACAAACCACGGTGCTGAGGGTGAGTTTGGTTTAACATGAACTGAGTGCCACATAATCAGTTGTCCAGAACAATAGTGCGGTAATCACAGTTGGTTTGCAAAGTTTATCAACGCCCACAAATTGTCTACATGAGATGTTCCTACTTCTGGTGCAGCAAATAAGGATTTATAAAATGCTAACGTTTCTTTTCCAACAAAACCACCGTTTGCTCTATTATTTCTTGCGGAAACGCAAACAGGGCGGCGATAGCTCAGTGGCAGAGTGTCCGCCTCTCAATTGAAAGGTCGGGTGTTCGACCCACGGTCACTGAGCGGTCAAGAGCGTTCTCCTCAACCACTGCGGATTACTGTCATCAAATTCGAAAAACGCAAACAGACAACAAAAAACTGTTTTTATTTAAAGCGTATCCAAAGAGCGTAACTTGTTCCCTAAGGAAGACATAAAAGCGGCTGTGCCACCAGCTATCTTCACACCGAGCTTGTCGCCAAAGCTCGAGGCTCTTCTCCTTAACTTCCAGTTAGTGGCATTTTCCTTAAAATAACCCATTTTTATGTCATCACGCTTTCATATCGGAGTGAATGAGTTTCGACAGAAACTGCAAAATTTAAACAGAAAAGGAAACTCACCGGATTACCACCGTTCTTAACACCTGTCGTTGCGTTGGTGCGGTTGGAATTTGGAGTTGGACGTCCTGGAATAAAAGGGAAACACTGCGATCAGCGACGGCACAGCCACGACAACAGATGCGCAATTGATGGTAATAACGAAGAAAGACAAGCGGGTTTATGCATAGACTCAAAGACAAATATAAACAACGTGCGGCACATCGGCACAATTTTCATTTGTATAAATATATATGCAGAGACAGGGTGTTGCAACGAACGAACTTTCGTGCTATCTTCCGTGAATTGTTCTCGCTGTAAGGTTCGCACACTTCCCCTTTAAGCACCCCGCTTGTGACGCAACAATACATGACACGCTTCACCGCACACACCTGGCATCATCGCCCGACGCAACGTATATCGAGTAATTGGAAAAGCAGCGAGATGAACTGAAATGCTGCGGCAGAGTTTTCGAAAGGAACCATATGTGCGAAAATTCTTTGCTGAGGCATTAACCAATTCCGTAACGTCCTTCATGTTTATATTTGTGGGAAAAATAAGAAAAAAGCTAACGCACTGCCACGTTGGCGACAAATACCGAAAATAATAAGCAGTTAAAGAACGTCACAAACATTGTGCACAAAAATACTCGTAGAATGCGCTGTGCGGGAATGAGCAAATCAAAAGCAAAACGCGCGCACCTTTCGGTGGTTGAATGGGTTTATTATCGACCGACGTGGATAAAGGGGTCGAAGGTGCTGTTGACATGACGCTGATCGTAGCTGGGGGTGTTGTCGTTTTGGTGGCGACCAATTTTGGTGGCGTTGTCGTTTCCTTGTCGGCAGGAGTCGATTCTGTCGCTGTCGTTGTAGCGATCGGCGGATCCCGGATCGGAATATTCTCGACGGGGATGTCCGGAGGCGGCTCTGCTGAAAGATAAAAAAGCGACTGACGTCATCGCGTTCCGCTTGAGCGAAGGACAAACGACGCAACGTGAAATCGGAAATGTTCGGATTCCCACCCGCGGATTTTTCCTGTCCGCGCAGCCTCACACAACCAGAGAAGCACGACAGGACCTGAGTTTCCCATTCGTTTACGACACTTGAACGTTATGTTGCGCGTCTGTTTAGTGCATGGGTCTCCGGACTACGGCCAGCGGGCCAACTCCGGCCCGCGAAGACAGTTTGTCAATAATGAAAAAATGATATATTTACGAAAAACGTCTTGTTTTGAAAAACGTCTAGAATGTAACATAACCCAAAACAATCGCATGACGTAGGATGTCCGGCCCTCGGACTGTTGCGTGATATGGCCCTCGGGAAAAACGTTTGTAGACCCCTGGTTTAGCGGGGTGAAAAGGCCATGACCAACCCTTCTCATGTTGCCTGCGGGAAAAGCACGTTCAGGAACGACGCAGACATTGACAAAAAAAGCTGACGGGAAAGCGATGTCCGAAACAAATGGTCCTAGAAAAAATAACGCAAGCACTTTTTGTGTAAATAAAACAGTGCGTGCAGGTTGTTTTTCGCTTAAAAATATAAAAATCACGGAATCTTTACGAAGAAACAACGTTTTTTTGGAGGGCTGAAAAAAAAAGGTTGATCATAAATTAGAAAACGTAAAGAAAGTAAGACCCATCACTCACTGTGGAATGGGCACCCCTCCAGATTGATCTTCAACGCGTACCGGTTCCGTTCGCCTTTGACCGGCGTCGGTATTATCCGAATGTACTTCGCAATGATCGCCGGACGGACGAAGTTGTTCCTCGCGGTCCGGAAATGGTTCGTGTTGCCGGCGAACAACTACAACACAGAGACGATGAAAATGTCGTTTGGCCCTAACCTTAACTGCAGAGCGAACCAATCAGCCTAAGTCAAGATGGATAAGAAAGACGTAAGTTCTTTTTTCAAAAAACAATAAACGCAATGTTAAAGTTCACTCTTTAAAATATCTAGAAAAATGTTTATACGCGACCGAAATCCATATTTTTTGAAACACATCGCAATTTCTACAAATCGTCAATATGCTTTCGGTTGAACAAGTGTGAAATACTGAATGTAAGATCAGTTTATCATTTCAACCCACAAACGGGCAACCTCGGTAAATTAACCAAATTTGTCATATGAATTCGATATCAACAAATGGTGTCACGAGGGGAGCTCTTTATTTGCTGGAAAATTTATCAGAAACATGGCTGGTTCTAAAAAATGAAAAAAATTTCAAGATTGGTATTACATAATTTTTTCTGTTACATCAAAATTTTTCCTGTCGAATAAACTAATTCAGATTTTTAGCAAAAAAGACAAAGAACTCAAAAATGTTTTCAATTATCAGCAAGTCTGACGACACCACTCGGTGTTTTCTCTTTAGCCGGATAACTAAGATCGGAGACCTCAAACAGGAAAATTTGGATTCGTATAAAATTTCTAAGATTTCTTCAAGAAATAAAAACAAAAATTAGAAACTAATCGATTAAATTATTGTTGACACGGAATCGTGCCTTTATCAGCTCGTGGCTATTATTTCGGGAAAAAAGACAACTGACTTTTGCAAAAAAGAAAAACCTCGTTCAATGAATCAACACCTTTTCACATCAAATCCACCTTTGACATCGCCCTTTCCCGTTTTTTTTCAGGCCTTATTTATCTTTAGGATTATTGTTGGCCACAATGCCTGCCAGCGACAAAACTCGCGTTTGGTTGAAAGACAGTGCAGTGCTTGGCGCGCGACCCGAGGTACCTTCGGCTCGGTGGAACCTTCCTCGCTGTAATAATACCAGTCGATGTTGTCTCTGCTGAACTGGACCTTGTAGCTTCTGCACCATTTGTAAGGTCGGCTTGAGCCCTTCGTGAAGAGGGCTGAACAAAAAGCGAATGGTCAAAAATGTGATCGAAACGTATTAGCGCGCCATTAAAAATAAGTCGTGAATTTTTTTAATGTTGTGAAATAAGTCTAGCATACAAATAAATCGTGATTAAGTACGTTAAAAAGAAATAACAAAAGGAAGTCGTGAAACGCTTTCTTTATCAAAACAGGTCCTGAAATGGTTTTGAAAGTCGGCGCGGTGTGTTGGCGATTGAAAAAACTCAAAAAACGAACACTTGAACACTCGATGCAAGAGGCAAATATCTTACAGGTGATTTTCATGAGTTTTGGAAGGGATACTTGTAGCCACTGGGCCGTGGTCGGATCTTTGGGGGACCACGCCTTGTCATCGATCATCAGAGCATGGTCGGCACTCCAGTTCCTGTGCAGATGATTGTGATTGTGACAGAAGATGTTTGTGACACATAGAAGCTATTTGTGATTAGATATTCGTTGCCTGGAAACGTTATCCACGTAATATCGGATGCGTCACAGAAATCTTATCACAGCCGGTTTGGATTTGCTTGCGGTGCTTTCCCAGTTAGCGTTCAGCGAGCGAGAACGAGCAGGTAAACACGGCTTAGGAGATACAAATAGGCGGTAGTGCCAACTACCACATTGATAATATTGTTTGCAGGCAAAACACCACACAACCCAAGCCATGTTGCTTCTAATTCAGATTTTTGATTGACGCACTTTACATATGGACACAGACAAGCTCACGTTCACTGAAGCGTTACACGTTAACAGTTTTAGAAAAGAGGGCAATTTTTTAAAAATTTTGCGCGAAGTTACAGAATCAAAGACAATGACAGGCGGCAAAACAGCCCAAAGATTTACCCAGGAGACCACTTCAAGCAAGGAAGCAGGAGGTAAAAACGATGCAAAGCAATGACATTGATAGGAGCTGTAAGAAGACCACCATGAACGCATTGAAGATTAACCGCATTCTCTCGCCTATTACCGAAGGTCAATTCTCAGAGACGCCTAAGAAAATAACTGAGCACGCGAAACACTTCTTCTGACGTACCAGTTGTACGTGGCGGTTCCCTCCCACCACGACGATGCGCTGAAGTCCCTTCCGGTAAGACGGATTTCAGAACGACAGACCTTGGCTTTGGGGAAGTAGATTGACAGATCCGAGAGTGCACAGCTGCAAAGCAATCGAGATTAGCGCGTCAAGAAGCGGCAAGTCCCACGTCAACTGCCCGCGACCGTCGCACCGTCATTCTGAGAGCGTGAAAACGTTTTCAGATCACAGCCATTTTTGTTACTTGCAAAATCAACCGAAAACGATAAGACTTCAAAACGGATGCGCAAGACGCTCATCTTTGCGATTATTGCGAACCACTGAACCCTTTCGGGATTATTTTCTAATATTTGTTTCAGACGGACACGGCAGCGGATTATCTTGGCTGACTTTGAGAGAAATTCCGTTACAATGAATGGTTACGACTCGTTGTAACAAGGTTTTCAGCACAATATCGCACGTTCCGTCCGTCACTTCTCTAGTGAAAAGAAAAGACTGGAAATTTTGAGAGTTTACCGATGAACTCAACGCAACATGTGCCTTACCTTAGTCTTAACCTTAGAAATCAGCGAAAAAGCCGTGCAAGTTCCATACTTACGTTGTCGATGTGATGTTATTGGCGACTTCGCCAATATAAAGGGCCGATCCGGATCCTTTCTTGACGTCTACGCGGCCGCCAAACGAGTCCGATATGACCCCAGCGTGAACTGCCGACAGACAAAGAGAAGAGTCCTGCGCAAGAGCAGGGATTTTGAGTTCTGAGCGTCACGTACGAAAAGTGCTTGATGACAATAGAAGAGACAAATATAAATCTTGGCTACTTTTTTCAAATAACAAAAACTGTTTACGATTTTGCTATTTAGGCAAATCGGCAAGTTACTCCAAGTGGATTCATTTGCATCCTCGTTTAGAGATACAAAATTTTTAGATGAATGCAGTTGGAGTATCCCAGAACAAAGACATTTTAGTCACGTTTCGCAACTTTCCGCTAAGCTTCGGCACCTTTCGGAATCAACAGCGTTCAGTTTTGAAACCAGCAAAGAAAAGTGTTGAAGTGTTTAGGATTGAAATTGTAACGACAAGGTCACACGTTGTTGCCGCAGTTCTCAAAAAGCAACGAACGCTGCTGACGTAACAATAAGGAATGCTCGCAACCCAGGACTCATATTGAGGAGTGCGTCTTTGGGCGACAAAAACTGTGCCAAGAAATGAGGCGCGACCCTTTTTTCGCAACAGCGCGAGAGGTGATTATTAGCTTTGTTCGGGTTGTGGTCGATATCTTTCTGCAGTGGAACAACAAAAGGGCGCAACGCATTTCACCAGCAAGCAGCAAACCCACAGCTTCGTCTCCGGTTTCGCCGCAGCCAGGGCCACACACGTACACCTCGCGAGAAACTTCACGGCGCACCTTTGGGGTTCCGGGGTCAGACTGCACACCGTTGCCATGGACACGGCGAAAACAATGCGAACGCGTCAGCGAAACTAGTTTCTCTGCACGCGCATGCGCGGTGCGTATGCCGCGAGCTGTTGGCGAACGTGTCACGTGGGGTGGGAGCTCTGAAACGCCAGAAAGTCATCAGTGGGAATCAATCGAAATGCTGTCCATGTTCACGAAAGGCAGATTCAGAAATCACTTTTACATATACCTGGGTAAAAGCAGCAGGCCGGGGTTTCTTAAAAATTTTGTGGCACGCTCCCTCTCCTGGCTAGTGCCGTTGAGCCATTTTCTGCAGTTTAAGTAGTAAACCAAAATGTGTCAACCTAGTGACCTAAAATTTCGGTTGAAAAATAAAAGTATAGCGAACCAAAGCACTCATCCGAGGTTGTCTTATCTTAAACAATCGACATCGATTCACTGTCCAACGTGGTTGTGAAAGCGTGTTTAAACTCAGACAATGTTGCTTGCTTTTCGTCACATTATTAAAATCACATGCCGCAGTTTAAGAACTCCTGCACCAGGAAAAAAGTCTTGGTTTATCCAAGCAAAAAAATGATTCATTATCGAAAATCTGAAATATATACAGCAGGTTTGGGTGATTCCGATGCTGAGGAACTATTTAGCGGGTTGAAAACTCACAAAAGATTAGAGGGCGGCGGAAAGCAGAGCAATGTCAGCTAAAAGTAAAAAAAAATAATGTAAGAAATCCAATGAAGGAAATTTACCGAAACCAAAGCGAGTAAAGTTTGGTTTGAAAATCGCCTGCTCAGTTCCGCCGCTCTCGCACCAGCGCACCGCGTCGAAGCCGGTTTCCTTGATGGGCAAGCGTGAAACGGAGCGTCGATAAATCTCGCTGAGCTCAATAATCAAAGCCTAATCTGATTAGCCGCAGGTTTACACGGGCGTCACGATAGGCGCGATGCGAAAAAAGCCGTTATCGTCTGCTGGATGAAAGCAACGGATGGACGATGGCCGGGTATGGAGCTGTCACAACGTTGTGCACAAAACAATAGCAAAAAATCAGTTCGAATATCCTGGCGCGTTATGACTGAACTTTATCGAGATTTTTAATCTTGCGTCGGCATTACGCAGCTTAGCACTTTGTGCGTAACTATTCCAGCCAAACCCGCAGCGGGTGTGACTGGCTCGAGGCATATCGGTCTTCAATCTACTGTAGGTCTCCGAGAGGAGCTTTCATAAATACCATAGGTTCAGAGATTACTACGCCTTAATAACTTTTAAATGCGGTTTCGTTTAATGGAGGGCTTTAACTGGCATTTTGGGCTAAAAGTCCCTTTCATCCCCCATAGCGACGGATGTGGCCGGATACGCTGCATGCATTACATCAGTCAAGCGAACGTAAAAGATGTGTTTACAAAAACTTTCCTGGGGCAGAACGAGGATTGACATAAAACGACGCGGAAAAAACCGCGGGTGAGATTTCGACGACCGTGACGTCACGCGTGAATCACGTTTCGCTGAGCCGCCCCTCCCCAAACGCTAACACGAAAGAAGCACAGCGTTAATCTTAAGCGGATCTTAAGCAGAACCATAAGTCAAGCAAGACCCGGCGAATCTGTTCGCCATCATCGCCGATCAATAAGCTCCGCTTCAGTCCGGCTTGACAAGCAACAAGTAGTAATCCTCTTGCCCGCCATGCTCCGGACGCGGCAAAGGCAGGACGCAAGCCGTTATCTGTTGGCCAGGCGGCAAGAACAAAGGATACGTCGCGTTTCTCTTTAATCGTTCCTTGTTCGGCAAAAATCGTGTCTCGCGGGCGGCAAGTGGAGGAGCGACCAGGGCCGTGCACGACGCAAAACGTGGTCAAGCCGGTCAGGGTGCAATGCGTCTTCGCGTTGTTCTTCGCTTCACAAAACATTTAACCTCTGAAGTCTTTGTTTTGGAATTTTTTAATGACACCAGAGAGTTCACCGCGAGGACGATGATCGTGCAGCTCAGAGCGTCTGCTAACTGCAAATCGTTTTGAAAGATTATCCTTTGGCTAACCCTCAATCAGCCTAGAAAGCTATGAGCAAATGTAAAGGAGAAAGGGCTGCAAGGCAGCTTGTTTGAAAACGAGCCCATCAACAAACTGATCCTGTCGAGCGAATGCGGAGCAAAAGAGCATGCCACCACCAGACTTTCCAATTTGCACCATTGAAGAAACCAAGCTGCTAGATTTGAAATCAGTCGCCAAAACTCCATTTACCGTAAAATACAAAACAACACCTGGTTTGAACAACACTCATTCCGCGCGACGTTCAGTTTCTAAACAGTCACGCAAAAGCTGTTTGCTATCCAATACTGAGCACAGTTCCGAACAACAGAATGAGCGCAATTTTGTCTCGAAGGTCATGTAAGCCTTTAACCGTGAAGGCAAAAAATGGGGACCGCGGACTTTGACTGATGTAGTCAGCCGGCGGCGTTGTCAGCCAGCAACTATTTCATGTTTCTTGAGTATAGCAACTGCTCGAACAACGCCCATCAAATCAGTCTCGTACACACAGCGCTGTTGGATTAAATCAAAATTCCGACTACATCGGCCTTGTAGGAGTGATGAAACAAACGTGTTATTATCGCGTCACATTCACGCACTGTGATGGCATTGGGCATCGATGATGTAAGTAACATCGACTAACCTGCTGCGAAGTCGCCAGGAGGCACTTTGAGAGCTACTAAACCTTTGCGCAAGCTTGGAAGTATTAAAATCTTTAAAGTATTGATTACTGACAGCTAATCGGATGCAAAAATGTCGTAGCCGTGAACGCTCTTGCGAGGCGCACCTAGCAGCCCGTTCACTCAGCATAAAGGAAGTGGGAAGACGTTGCACACCGGTGGGTATGAAATCAACGCTCTCACAAATGCAACTCCAAAAATCCCAAGAACCAGGGGCGGATCTAGTCAGTAAGTTTGGGGGGGGCGGCGATTTCAGTAATATTTGGTTGTCAAGTCTCGCAACAGCTTCGCTACTGCAAGAGAGAGATGAAGTGTGCTTCACAAAACTGCTATGACGAAACAAGGAACGACAAAATGGCTTTATATCGCGAATGTTGTTCTCTGAATTGTACAAAATCATGGTGAATAACGTTACTTTCTTAGGTGTAAGACGGGGGGGGCTATCGCCCAAATCGCCTCCCCTGGATCCGATTTGGGCGA
>Ga0210059_1013566_pt1 | contig 12174 bp, 11 predicted proteins | sample Ectturendosymbi2_FD_188042 | JGI IMG/M metagenome (GOLD analysis project Ga0210059, IMG submission 188042) | Ecteinascidia turbinata endosymbiont from Florida, USA - Sample 2 (SPAdes) (version 2) | ecosystem: Host-associated > Tunicates > Ascidians > Unclassified | place: Key West, Florida...
ACATAAGGATCACACATCCTACCTCACAGTCATATTCTGGGAAGTCCCTGGCAGAGGTCTACCAACAACATGAAAAGGAGAAGGATAAATACAATCAAAGAGTGATTGACATAGAGAAGTCTTCATTTAATCCCCTTGTCTTCACAACAACTGGAAGGATGGCACCAGAATGCAACAGAGTAAACAAAAGGCTGGCAGAAAAAATAGCTGAAAAACGCAGGAAACCGTATGCATCTGTCATAACGTACATAAAGACAAAGCTCAGGTTTGCTCTTTTGAGGAGCACCCTTGCTGCAATACGAGGATTTCAAGGCAAACGAAATGATGTTCACCTCCAAGACCTCACAGACATGGACTTCAGCCTAATTCCTAGGCCCACAGTCACATAAAGCTGAATGACGGTGTCAATGACATGACACCAGTTACATTTGTGAAATAAATGAGTAGTCTACATAGATAAGCTATGACTTTTTGTGAAACTATACCTTAGAACTAAATAATTCTCTAACATACTAAACCCCTTTTTTTGTTGTTTTGTTTTTCATGTCCTAATACTTATTGAAATCAATAATGATTATATACTGCTAATAATACTGTAACCTGCTCACATCCTTTAGTCTTCAACTTCATTTGGTGACACCATGCATCTGGTTGGGAACAACTCATCCATGCAACCCACCCAATTATGGTCTGTGGGTAAATCTACTTTTCTTCATGATGTCGTGTATTTATGAACATTGTTTCACCCGTGCTACTTGTTTTTGCTATGAAATGTTGTAGTAAAATGGCTTGCCCTCTGCCTCATAACCATTATTGCTGCTTACTTTCTTCACCTATATGCTTGCCTCACCTGCTCATCTGTACATGCCTCATCTCTTCACCCATTGCTTGCCCACCATCATCTGTTTTATGTTGATGTCTATTGTTTTTTTTTTATTTTTGATGTATGCTACATTTCTTTGTGACTCCGATTTTGGATTTTTTGTGGTTTGTGTACATATTTTTGTCTGATTGTTTTTTTATACCATTTCATTTTGGCTGTGTGTTTAAGTGTGTTTGTTTGGTTTTTTCTACTCTTTTGTTCAATAATTGTGTACAACATTTGGTGTGGTTGCCTTATGTAAATGTTCTGCATACTGTAATGCAGTAATTCCTGGAGGATTCAAGTTTCAGTGTCTCTTCAAGTGTTCATCTTCAGTATTGCCTGTATCAATGTTTTTCAACCTTTTTGCTGCAGTGGAACCTTCTGCAAATTGTATTGCTAATGGACCAGTCTGAATGCCGTGGCAAGCGCACGCACGATTTTTTTTCTAGACCTTCGGTGTAACGCGGCAAAAAACAAATCAATTTACCTGGGAAACTACGGCAAAAACCGTCACGCTCCATTAATTTTTGCTCAGAAACCATATTTAGAACAACTCTATTTGTAATTTTTTTCGATTTTTTGTACTCTGAGTAGGAATATTATGTAGAAATCAGGAGAACACCAAATTTTAACTACTCTTGCTGCATTTGGGAATCCACTCGACATTAAAACTAAACGCATAGGTTTGCCTAACGATAAACGATACATAAAGGAGTTTTATCAGACAAGTACCACAGCAAACACTGGGTGCTATTAACAGGATGAAATTTACAAGTTTCAAAAGATTTTGGAATGCGTCTTTTTGGCATACTTTCAATATTATTGGTAAAAATTGCGTTACTGCGCTAGGATTATGCAAATTTGATAAAAATGCACACAAACTGTTTATCTGTTTCAAATAGAATTACTAAAAGTAGGAAATAAAAAGCCTAGATTATCGTAGAAATATTTAAAAAATTCGATTGCAGTCATTATTTTCAATTTAACTAACAAAGATGTTTCATGTTTTAACTGCTTGTCGAATATGCATCAATTCGAAACTGTTTTCTGTACAAATTTTGAGGCTGTATTTCCCTGAAGAGATCGTACGAGCACCCGCCACTTCAAAACTTGCTATCAAAGCCATTCATCCCCACTCTCCAGCCAAACAAGTCAGAGAAGCCAACACATTTTTAACTATATTTTTTCAAATTCGTCTGACAGTGCGAGTCAAAACATGAGCTTGAAATGTTTTGCTTCCTGGGAATGAATTGCATTGACCACTTTAATAACAGTTTCTCATTCTCTGCATCCCACACAGACCCGTTGCCAGGTTTTAGGGTTTGGGGGGAATAATTTACATTTTTAGGGAGACAAGATTTGTGTTGTTATTATACGATTATAGAAAAAAATTTGTAAACACAACAAAAATTGGGCCGGGACAAAAAATTTTGGGGTTATTGCCCCTAAGTGCCCCCGACGCTATGAACCTGAACCCACATATGCATCATAAAAAGTTATATGTTATACAGCGGCACTGTGGGGTGTGCATTAGAACGTCACTCGTTATTTTGACTGAAGTGGCTATATGAAAAAACAAACATTTCTACATAACTTGGTGAAATTAATATATTAAAATCGTGACTAATGTCCTGTCCTGCATTATTTTCTATCCTGCAAATCACACGTAATACATAACTGCATGCAACGCTTTGAAAAAAGTGTAGAAAATGTTTCGAATCAAGGCATTACAGCCTAAATAATTTAGCGAGATATCACACGTTTTCAGGCAAAAAATCACGAAAATTGTGTACAGTTGGAAGAAATATCTCAATCATCGGAATGTACTTTATCACGACGTGTGATGACCATAACTACAGGCAACAATTTTTTAACAGATCCTGACGCTCTGCTCATGGAATTGCTCTAACAGGTTATCGGTGTAATATGGTGCAATCACACACAATCAAAACTCATTCTGTTTACAACACAGTAGGGCGATGTGTTCTGAACAAATACAAAAATGAGAGGAGACGCGCATGTTTATGACCAGGCACGTAATTAAGGGGAGTAATTTTTTTGCCTCCTCCCGAAAAAAATGTGCTCGACATAGTTTAAAAGTATTAGACATGGTTTAATAATAATAATAATATTTTATTGCGGACTCGTGGTTCATATCACAGACACAAGAGCACAAAAGGTGGTTAGCTATACATCAGCGCACATTACAGAAACGGTGTTTGCACATGACCAACATTGGGAGCAGCAAAGCACTTTATCCACACAACAGCTGTATCGTCATTCGCAAGAAACTAAGAAAATTGATAACCATACAGTAGCGCATCACACAACTGGTGTTAGTACGTGTCCAGCCTTGAGGGGAGCAAAACACTTTCCCAGCACTTCTTACTTTTTTATGCTTGGTGTGTACACAGTGTCCACATATTTTTACTACACAAAAGCAATACTGATGAGACGCAAACTCCGAAACAATTCACAGACAATTACTGCATTCGGTCTCCACCATAGAGGAGCGTTGAAATAATTGTGGAAAAATGTAGATATGTAAAAAGCATCAGACATTTGAAGCGATCGAATAAAAAAGTTAGATGAAAATGTGCATCGTATAAAAAATCGATACAAGTTGTTTCTCAGCACGGCATCAAAGGTCCTGACACAATGGCTAACCTGGTGTGGGCGAACACTTACATTTCTGGGAATGTAATGCATAATTCGATAGGCATTGTTATATGCAGCACGCAAGCGCTTCATACTAGTCTGCGTGTATTTGCTCCACAAAAGGCAAGCATACATTGGCATGCAATAGGCACGAAATAAAGCGTTTTTTACTGCAGTAGAGCACTGATCAAAAGTGCCTCTGAGTTTGTTTGCTGCACAGTATAGTGATTTCACTTGTCTCTGAATGTCATCATCATCCTTCAATGATGCATTTATCCACACACCAAGATATTTTACTTGGTCTAAAATTGTACACGTACACCATTTAGAAAAACATTTGATGGGGCAGGTTGTTTATATTTTTTTGGGCAAAAAAGTACACCAATTTTTTTGTTGCAATTAAAAGTGATTTCGTGTTCAGCAGCATAGTCACCACAAATATTCAGAAGACATTGCAGCCCATTGCTACTGGGGCTGAACACACATAAATCATCAGAAAACTTTAGATGATTCCCAACCATATTTCCCCCAGTGCATCCCACCCTGGCTGATCCCAGCTGAATTGAGAGTTCATCCAGGTAAACAGCAAATTCGTATGCGCTCAGAACTCCTCCTTGCCTTACCCCATTGGTTACAGTAAAGGGGGATGAATAGTTTGTATCCCATTATACTTGCATGGTCTGTTGCCTGTACCAACTCAACAACAGTCGTACTATGGACATAGGTACATTGCGCTTAATTAATTTAGCAAACAGCAGGTTGTGATTAGTTCTGTCAAATGCTTTAGATGCATCTAAGAAAGCTGAAAACACTGGGGTATCTTTGCTTACATAATAAGACACATTCTGTTTAAGTAGAAAAATACATATGTCGGTGCCAAGTTTTGGCTTGAAGCCAAACTGGTTGTCTGTTGTGGCCAAACGTGGGGGAATGCATGCCAAGATGTAGTGTTCAAACAACTTGGAGATGATAGTTGCAAGGGAAACAGGCCTATAATTCCCAGCATCACTTATGTTCCCATTCTTGTTTTTGCAAATAGGTACAATGACTGTTTGCATGCATACCTGAGAAATTGTTCTATGCAATAAATGCACATTGAATAGGCTACTCAGGTGGTTGCACACATTTGAATCAGCATAGAAAATATGTTCAGCAAAGATGTCATCTTTGCCAGCTGCGCAATTCAGTGGTAATTTGTGCAGCATATATTTAATTTTGAAGCTGTTGCACATCAACATATCAATCCCTTCAAAATGACCATTTGAGATTATATTTTGACACACAAAATTGTCAATTTCACAGTTTTTCGATGAGTTCAGCAATGCTGAAAAATGTCTTCTCCACATGACAGTCACTGCTGTATTTCCTGTTTCTCCTCCCACTATAGATGGAAGCCATGATTTCTTGCTTTTTTTGATGTTCTGCCAGAATTTTTTGGGAGATCCTTCACCGAAATTAGCAATTCACCAAAATTGTTATTTGGGAAAGCATTGAAATCCCCCACTATGAATACATTTGGGCTGTCAATTTCATCACAGAGTGTTGAAATTTTACTAAGATAGTTTGTGTACTCATCATAGCTGGAGTAACAGCAATATGGCATGTAAACATTTAGGACGTTCAGGGAGTTTGAGTCTAGACATACCTCCAGACCAATGGTACTTTGGTCTTGGTTCACGAATGTCTCTACATTCAGCTTTTTGTTCCACAAAATTGCTGTCCCACCATATAGCTTACCAGATGTTATGCTTTTTGTGTAATCCACTTCAGCTGTGCCACAGGCAAAATGGTTATCACTGATATCAGTCAGTTTGTCTAATGTTTGCTTAGCCAGCCAAGTTTCTTGGAGAAAAATTATGTGATACATAGCACAGAGTTTTTCAATGTCATGCAATGATGCTGTCAAGCCACGACAGTTGTAAGTAACGACTGACACTTCTTGATTTTATGCTGCCATTATTGACTGTTGTTGGGTGTTGATTGTTCCAGCCTTTTTTGTGGCTGAGAGTCTTTCCATAAAAGAATTTTGTTACTAATATGCCACTTGGCCACATGCGTGAGCTAAGGGCATCTTCCATTTCGACACCTTGAAGGGTAGTTTAAAAGAGGCATAAAAGTTATATCTTGATTTAAGCATTTCACAGTGGATTTCATTTTTTTGAAAATGAATGTTTGCAAACTTTTCCACTTCTTCTTGTGTAGTGTCTGGGTCCACACGTGAACTAAATAACACCACTGGATTCTGAGCTGCTTTCAGAGTGCCACTGTCCCCCTTGCTAATTCTTGCTTTGTTATCTTGGTGATTACAGTTATCCACTCTGAATCATGCCCTTTTTTCTGACTGTCCATTCCATTGGATGTTGAACAGGGTTTGGCTGTGTTTGCCCCGGTTTGCTCATTTTTTTCCAGCTGTTGAGAAGATGTGGTCTTTGGCTGATGCTGGCTTACATGTAGGCCTGATACTGGTATCAGGTTGGTCTGCTGCACACTCTGCATATGCATTTATGGCCTGCTGTGGAGTGCCAGCTTTAGACTCCTTGACAGTATTTTGTGACTGGCAATCCCTGTTTGCCAGTGAGCAGTTCTTACCACATTCAGGAGATTATGCACGTTGCATTGCTCTAACCTCTTGAAGTAGTTGGTTTGTTTTCACTTTTTCTGTTGCATACCAGTGTTAGGTTAGTCCTGTTATGAGCCATTTGATCGAATAAAACTCTAATATCCTCAAGGTTTTTCTTTCCTGGATTGGGCCCTTTGTATCTTTTAAGTCTCTGGTCTCCAGGCTTGTTCAGTCTTTCATGTAAACATATTTTTGATGCCAGGATAGTTTCTTCTTTGTAAAAATCTAGCATCACTTTATTTAGATCCTGCCTGTTGCTCCGGTCTTTTTGCTTGTTTATAAACCACAGGAGAGGGTCAACAACAATGTCTGTATCTGTCATTACCCTTCCTTGTCACATTTGACATGCTCCTCATTGACTGTTGTCCACTTCATTCAGTCAAAATCAGTAATATCAGATAAACAATTAACTTATTCACTATACAAACCCTTTATAGGCGATTGATAAACCTTATTCAAATAGCTTCATAAAAAATGTGCCCCCCTCAGAAAATTCGTCGCCTCCCCTGGTGTCCCAAGCTGGTTACAAGCCTATTCATTACCAAGATTTCAAAGAACATTTATCAGTTGTTTTGTCATCGGGTCCGCCAGCTTTGACCTTGTAGAAATCCAGCCAATTTTGACAAGTTTTCCTACTTTGAGGGTGAAAGCATGATACAAAAATGAAAAGAATTTTCAATCAAATTTTTTTCACAATTGCAGTACAACTTAAGTGTCTGCATACTGCAGTGGAAGCTACTAGAAAAAAATATTGAACACTGCCAGCAGTGCATAAAGTGAAAGAATAGCAGTCTATTTCATCTTTAGACCATATCGTTGCAGTACATTTGAATGCGAATGTCACAGTCGGTAGCATTTTTGCATTACCACCCTCCCTAGGAAAGCCACCAAAACACACGAAATTGCTGTTTTTGTAAGTAACTGTCGCCAGAGAGTCTTGTAAGAACCGTCGCCAGAGAGTCTTCCATATGGGGGCTTTACGTTTGTGCAGGGGCTCTTGACATTCTAAAATTTGACACAAACTCCACTGATTTAAAGTGTTTCATATTTCAGTTTGGGAGGGCCTGGAGTTTTCTTTGAGGGTGCTAAACCCACCAAAGCTCCCCCCGTGGTGATGGGACTGTAAGTGGCGCTAGCCGGTTCTTTTATAGTGGTAGTGCTAATACAAATATTTGCAAAGTTGAATATTAAATCACATCTTTTCACTTTGACAAGAAACAGCTTATAATAAATTTTTATTTTCAAGGTAGATGATGGATGTCAGCTGTCTTTTTCCATGGTCAGCTGACTTTGATGGCCTCTGGGTCTTTTCGTTGGCCATGTAAAATAAACAAGCATTGTCTGTCTGTCTGTCTTCCACATTCACCTGGGTAATTAAATTGCTAGTACAAAATTTTGATAAAATACTCTTTCTTATCAACGGGAAAATATTGGATGGGGATCTATCATCCACGTACTTGCAAGATGAATATCTAACTTTTTCCTGTATTCTACCGAACCTAGTAGGCCTACTTATAAGAATTTGTTTTTCAATATTGTTTGGAATGACAAACATTATACAGTTTCATTACTTTTCAAGGTAACACACGCAGTAGCGTAAAAGGGGTGCGGGGGCAGAGGGGCGAATCGCCACCATCTGTCAAAGTAAATGTTACAGTAAAACCGGCCATCACTTAGTTAATATTTATTTTTATTATTATTTTGGTTTTCAGTAGGTTGTATTTTTTTGATTTTTTCAGAATATGTTCAGGTGATTTTGGGTTTTAGCATAGCCATCCACATCCGGATTAACAACCATTTCTCAATTTTTTTAATAGGTGTTGGCTAGTCGTCTCCTATGATGACCGTGGATCCCCTTCAGCTAAGTTTGTGCCCTGGCCCAAACTTTTACCTACTGCGCCAATGAACACACGTGGTACTGCAGTTGCTCAAAGATTCATGATAAAACTTTTAGTCATAAGAGCTTTTGGGAAAGCAGAGCGCCATTATGTTTTCAGTGAAAATCAATCACACGTGAATGTCACGCGCTAAAGTTATTTCAAGGCCAAAGATCTCCTTCTCACGCAAGATATCTCGTCGATAAACTGCCACGTTTTCCAGTCTGGCTCATGGAAACCTATGCAATGATCCAAGTGTCTGTCCAACCACCTGTAATAAACCAGATGTGTAGAAATGTCACATCTAAGCTTTATTTCTGTTTCAGCAAAACCACTGGCAGCCACTTCAACAGAACAATTGGCAGCTCACGGAACCCCGTTTGAAAAACGCTGGTCGATATATACATCATTTAACAATTACCTTGCAATTTGTTGCGTCTAAGTATCTGTATCCTTGTGCTCTTTAACAACCCAAGAATTGTTGGCCCATATTATGCCTCACTTGTTCATGATATGGACCATCACCATGTTTTGGAGTGTAACAAATAAATAACCTATGCAACTGTGATGTTCACTGCCATCAGCAAACCATAGCCACAATATCGCAACAAATCAAAATATTGTTCTTCCTTTGAGCAGTATTTTCCTAGTTTTGAGTCTATTCTAGATGCCATTAATATGGTTCAAGTTATCCATCTAATTCATGGTACATTCTGCAGATAGACTTTTTCTACCAACATCATTAAAATCATTAGAGAAGCCAAAGTGAAAGTGGTCAATTAATAACTTCAATCGTGATGAAGAATGAACAACATAAAAGTAAAACAATGGCTGAAAAACAATCAAAGAGAGATCAATCAGGTATACGTGATGGTGATGTACCATCATATGCAAACAAAAAATCAACTTAAGAAAGAGTCAAACCGACAATGATCAGCATAATCGCATTTGATATTTACTCATTTGACTATCCTATAATGTTCACTCTTCCATTGCAGCAATGGAGCAATAGATTGCTGCTACTAATTCAACGTTATATGTGGCGCAATCACGTCGTGACATGGTCTTATGCTAACAACAGTGGCAGGAATTTGGATTTTCAAAAATTAGGTTTTCGTATTTGCATTATATTTTGCAATATAACTTTTGGATTGGATTTGAATCTGAAAAACGTATCACTCTATGGTATCTGGAAGAGACTCAAAGCACCAGTGTGAGGCCCACTGCCATGAACGCGATATGCAAATACTAGGTTGCATTAAACCACGATAGGTGTCAATATATTTAATATATTATTGCGCCCTGCTAACTCCTCAGTGAAAGCCAACTCTCAGGTCTACCTGTTTGCAAGTCAGGCACACTTGATCCCTAAATGTAGCATAGCACGACTAGGCAGTCAAAACAAAAAATTCTTGATGATCACTGAAGCAAAAAATGTGTGCATACTGTTGCAACCTCTCCGGTGGTGTTGCGTTGAATGTGTGATTCACCACGAACGGGATGTGCGTGAAGTATGCACATGAAGACAAGGGTTAAGGTTTAGGATTAGAGTTAGGATTTGGATATAGTTTAGTCTTCAGTTCACGCAAACAAACATGAAGCCACTGACATAAATAACCAGCAATGAAACCATGACATCACTCGTCCATTGGACTAAGCCGCTATAGATGTCATTATCAAGTGAGAAAGCCATGTATTTTGAACTTGTCATGTGACTATTTCTAACAATTATGTTTGTCTAAAGGTAAAAGAGTTCCAGCAGTGCTGTGGCCTCATGTGTCAAAATAGACTCTGCAAACATACTTTGTCTTGAATGCCATGGCTACAAGCTGCCTACCACAGTCACTTTATGAGAGATCTTGACAAGAAATGCACAATTCTTTTCCTATATGGTAGTGCAAGTTATAGTTGTGCACACTTCTCATGCTCTCTAATGGAGATGTTTAAATCAAATGATAGCCTACAACTAGCCTACATTTGTGTACCTGCTGGACTCCAGTACATGTAATGCTAACAGCTATTGTACGTTAATTTAACCATGACAGAACCAACACGATGATTTCACGCCCATTGAAATCATTTCCTAAAGCAGTGCAATGAATGTTCACCTCAATCCCTTTTTCATTTCAAACTCTTGCTTTTTCCAAACTGAACTTCCAGCAGCTTAGAGAACAAACAACCTTGCCACTTCTTGTTAAATCCAACACTTCATAAGTTTTCATTACCAGTTCAGGTGTATTTCAACCTACAAGAACATAATCAAAATGTCAAAACGTTTTCACCATGTTTATTACTCTTACTTGGTTGTGAGGTAAGGCCAATTTGAGTTAGGTTAATGAGCTAGGCCGTTGAAACAGAAAATAGTGTGCTTGTTCAACGCCAAGGTTTTTTAAGGCGTTTTAGGGACCCCATTCGGGTCTCTAGAATCACAGAAAATTATCATCGGGACCCTAAAATCAGAGAAAATCGGGTCCCTAGAATCAGAGAAATCGGGTCTCTACAGATTCATATCGGGTACCTAACATTTTCCTTTAAAAAAAACTGTTCAACGCTGCAAAAAAAACTTTTTGTAATGCCAGAATAAACACCAACATTTTACTATGATTTCCTAATAAATATATTTCAAAAGTGAAACATGTCTAATTTGAATAAAGACCAGTGTTGTTCCGGATCCGGATTTTTGGAGTCCGATCCGGCAGAATTATGAGATTTTTTTGGATCCGGAGCCGGATTGGATTTCATTTTTGCTTAAGCCGGATCCGGATTATCCAAAACGTTTTGAACACTTTTTAATTTTTTTGCGTTTTGTTTTTTTCCTGCGAAAATTTTATTGATAACTTGAGAGTTCTGATGCTGGATGATATGGTTTATATTGTTCTTTAATTTATCACGCAGGGTTGATTTTCACACCGCAGTCGTGAGGTGACGTGAGTTGCACGTACTTCAGTGGCCATTAGCTATGGCTATTGCTTGCATTGTCAGGCATGTAAGTAAAGTTGGTGTACATTTCGCGCCAAGCAAGAAACCAACATTCCAAATGCTCTCTAATGTGTCTATGTGTATTCAGTCAGTTGCTGGTTGAGATTGGGTTACCCAACACTAAGTAGTATGGATTCTTCAATGATACAAGCACTTGTTAAAATTAAAGTGACAAAGAAAGTTATTTAAAAAAAATAAACATGCTGTAGTATAAGTGCAGTATATGGGATCAATTCATCTTGTACATTCCAAAGACAGTGAAAATCCATATTCTACAGGACATGTGAAATGTGTGTCATGCAATTCAATCACTGATATAAAACATGACTTGGCAAGAACAAAGAAGTGGAATAACTCATTTACAGTAAAGCAGCATAGCAAAAGATGCAAGGCTAAATCCAAGACAGCATAACCAATCATCATCATCAAGCTCTTGGCAGCAACATAAGCTTGGTTCATTTTTTAGCGTAAATGTAAGATTCCTGCTTAACTATTAACTAAAAGAAAATATGTGTGTTGCTGGACATAGTACAGCACTTGATTTCATTGTGCATGACATTAGACCACTGCATGCAATCAAAGGAAAAGGCTTGCAATCACCTTTTAGTACATGCATTAAAATTGGTGCTGTTGCAACCTTTCCAGTAGTGTTGCGTTGAATGTGTGATTCACCATGAACGGGGTGTGTGCGAAGAACAACAGATATATATACGTGGCGCGAACAAGCAATAATAAAAGAGATTGCGACGCAAGGTCTCTATTGTTGCATGCTGCCACAGTGCGAAGCTTTGCGCACTTGTTGCTAGGGTTTTTCCAATCGCAACAGTTCCAAATGTGACAATGTCACTGTTGATACTATTCTGCCGTCAAGGTCAACCATAAAAAAGAAACTTGATGGCAAGTGCAAATTGGTGAAAGCTAATTTAGTAAAAGAAAAACAAAAAGCCATTGCTAATAATGGATTAGAACTGAGTAGCCACACAGTTTTAGTAGAACAAAACTCAATTTTTCTTCTATTTGACATTTCTTATAATAATGAAATGTGTAACTTGTTTCTTTAACTGAAATGTGAGTTTTACAAAATTAGATGAAACTCTTTTTTACTTGTTGAACCTCATATAATTATCCAACTTCTCAAATCAATTCTGCCAGTGATATGTCTTGCTTTCTTACCT